>Ga0154984_127_pt1 | contig 108711 bp, 102 predicted proteins | sample RifCSPhighO2_01_FD_105952 | JGI IMG/M metagenome (GOLD analysis project Ga0154984, IMG submission 105952) | Candidatus Blackburnbacteria bacterium RIFCSPHIGHO2_01_FULL_40_17
TTTGGAGTATAATCCATTCTCTAATACCACAAAACTCTACTGGTACTTGACTTCCATGTGCTAATTATCTAGTATCAGCAAGGACATACATTTTATCTAGGATTAACAACCTTTCGCGGGTTGTTTTTGTTTTAAAGGAAAATGCTAAAAATCAACTATAATCAAAGAAAAAGGTTAACCCTGGAGGGCTTCGAGCAGCTTAAAAAGGAGCTGGAGGAATTAAAAAACAAACGTCCAGGAATTGTGGACAGGCTTGCCAATGCTCGCTCGATGGGTGATTTATCTGAAAACAATGACTACCACAACGCTCTAGAAGCTTTGGAGTTTTTGGATAACAGAATTTCTGAGCTTGAGGAGGTTATAAAGACTGCTGAGGTTGTAAAGCAATCTTCAAGTAATAGTTCTGAGGTATCTTTAGGATCAAAAGTTAAAGTAGGTATTAACGGCAGGCAACATGTTTTCCATATTGTTGGAGAATGGGAGGCAGATCCTCAAGAAAAGAAGATTTCTCACGAATCACCGTTGGGACGCGCGTTAGTTGGCAGAAAGGTTGGTCAAGAAGTTGAAGTTGAAGCTCCCGCAGGCAAGGTTGTTTACAAGATCATTTCCATAGAATAATTCTTCTGGCACTCAAGCACGATTCCTGTTAGAATTACTTCTATATGTTTTGGGCCGATAAAATAGCCAAAGAGATTATTCAATCTGGGAAGTATCAACCCTATAGAGTTGATGATATGTTTACGCCTTCTGGGTTTGCTCATGTCGGATCGCTGCGTGGTCCGCTTGTGCACGACCTAATTACTAAAGCAATAAGGGACGCAGGTGAAAAACCTTTATATACATTTGTAATAAATGACTTTGACCCAATCGATGGTTTGCCTCAAGAACTACAAGAAAAATTTGAACAATATTTAGGTTTTCCTCTTTGCAATGCTCCATCACCTAATGGAAAGTTGGAGAGCTTTGCTGAGTTCTTTGCAAATGATTTTAAGAAAGTATTGACTGACCTTGGGATGGAAGCAAAGTTTTTATCTTCATGGGATATGTATCACGAAGGGAAGTTTAATGAGGTGATTAAAGAAGCTTTGGATGGTACGGACAAAATCAAAGCAATCTATAAGCGAGTAAGTGGTAGTAAAAAGGGAGACGAGAATTGGTATCCTTTCCAAGTTATTTGTCCAAACTGTGGAAAGCTCGGAACGACACGAGTGGTTGGGTGGGATGGAAAAACCGTTGAATATGTTTGCGAACCAGAAATGGTAACTTGGGCTAAAGGTTGTGGCAATACAGGTAGAATAAGTCCCTTTGATGGAAATGGTAAACTTCTGTGGAAAGTTGATTGGCCTGCACACTGGAAGGTGTTGGGAATAACTATTGAAGGGGCAGGAAAAGATCATTCAACAGCTGGAGGTTCAAGGGACATTGCACGAGAGATTTGCAAGGAAGTCACAAACTACCCGGAACCTTACAATTTGCCATATGAGTTTTTTCTTTATGGAGGTAAAAAAATGTCGTCTTCCAAAGGCTTGGGTTTGAAGGCTCGAGATTTGATAAGCGTGCTTCCCCCGAACGTTGGCAGGTTTCTATTTTCAAAAACCGACTATCGAGAAGCAATTGAGTTTGATCCTTCAGGGACTCTTGCAATTTCAAGCTTGTTTGACGAATATGATCGATCTTGGAATGCTTACGTCGAAGGATCTGACGAGACTTTATCGCGAACTTTTGAGTTTTCTCAAACAGGTGTGTTGCCTCCAAAAGAAAAAACTTTTATATCACGGTTTCGTGATGTTGTTAATTACATCCAACTTCCAAACATTGTTTTAGTAGACAAATTTAATGAACTAAAAGGCGAACTGCTTACTTCTTTTGAAAAGGAAATATTGGAAGAGAGGGAAAGATATGCACGTGTGTGGCTAAAAAATTATGCGCCCGAAGAGGTAAGTTTCCAAATGGCTCAAACACTACCTGACGTTGCAAAACATCTAACCGATTTACAAAAAAACTATCTCGTTCGAGTCGCTGAATTAATAAGAGAAGAAAATACTGCTGACGAATTGCAAATAAAATTATACAATTTGTCTAAAGAGTTGGAACTCGGAGCAAAGGAGGCATTTTCTGCAATTTATATAGCATTTACGGGACGCGAGTCAGGTCCAAAGGCAGCCTGGTTTTTGCTTCAATATCCCAAAGATGTGGTTGTCAAAAGATTGATGGAAGCAGCTGAGAGTAAGGAGGAAGTATTATGACACGAGACGAGGCTCTAAAATTGTTACACGAACATATGCAGTCTCCAAATCTTCGCAAGCATTGTTATGCAACAGAAGCTGTAATGAGGGCTTTGGCCAAACGTTTAGGTGGTGACCCAGAAACCTGGGGAATTGCTGGATTGGTGCATGACGCGGATTACGAAGAGTTCAAGGACAAACCCCAAGAACATACAAAAATGGCTGCAAAATGGTTACAGGAAGCGGGTGTGAGTGAGGAAATTATAAATGCAATATTAGCCCACGGTTGGGGATATATTGAGGGTAATCCTGAGCCGAAAACCAAAATGGAATGGGCTTTATATTGTTGTGATGAGTTGACGGGATTTATTGTTGCAGTTGCGCTGGTGCGCCCCGACCCCCCTTCGCCTTTGGCTTCGGAGGGGCAAGGAAAAAGCAAGTTGCAAATGGTTACAGTAAAAGCTGTTATGAAAAAGTGGGGTGAAAAAAGTTTTGCTGCTGGTGTGACCCGTGGACAAATTGAAGAATGTGATACTCGCCTGGGAATTCCTTTGCCGGAATTTATTGCAGTTGCACTTGGGGCGATGCAAGAAAGGTCAGATGATTTAGGCTTGTAGGCTTTGCCATCCAGGACCTGATCCGGGATCTATATGAATTTTATAGATTCCGGCATCCGCCGGAATGACAGTAGAAAAAGGTATATGTCTCCAAAAAGAAAATTTTCTCACTTTAATTTAGATAATGGAATTGAAGTTGTTGTATATCCGATTAAGGAGGTAGAAGCTGTTTCTATTCAAGTAGCGATGTTGGCGGGGAGTTCTAGCGAGGACGAAGATAAAGTTGGAACACTCCATTTTTTAGAACACCTTCTTTTTCAAGGCAGTAAAAAATATCCGACTCAAATGGATGTTGCGCTAAATTTTGAGGAAATAGGTGCCTCACACGACGCATCGGTTAGTGCGCTTGATACAAAGTTTTGGTTTTTTGCTCCAGACTCAAAAGTAAAAGAAGCACTCGAAAATGCATATGAGATGATCTCGAATCCTATATTTCCCGACCGTGCTATTGAAAACAGTAGGCAAGTAATATTGACAGAACAACAAGATTTTTGGGATATTCCTGAAAATCAATTTAGGAACGGGTATATAAAAGCAAGATGGGGAGAAAAACATCCTTACACTCGTGTTGGGTTTGGAGAAAAAAATGTAGTTGCTGCCCTTGATAAAGAAAAAATTTGGGAAACTTACAACAGATATTTTATCCCACCCAATTTTAAAATCGCAATCGCTGGAAATATAGACGAGGAGATGGCCCAAAATTTACTAAATAATACGTTTGGGTCTTGGAAAAAGGATGGAAAAGTAATTAAAGATAATGACTTAAGATTAGAAAAAATCAATCCTACTTATTATATTTTTAATCAGCCTCGCAAGCAGGTAAATATTGGTATTTCGTTTAGTATGAAAGGGCAAAAAGATTACGACATAAAGAAACTCCTGTCTTTAGGCGTTTTAAGTTTCTTGGTTGGGGGAGGATTTACATCAGTTCTTTATCAACGTTTGAGAGAGGAATTGGGACTGGTTTACTCTATTTGGACGGTTCGCTCGATTTGGCCATATGTTGGAAGTTTTGACGTTGTGGGTAAAACGAGTACAGAAAATTTAAAAGTAAGCATGGATGAAATATTTAATACGCTGGACGGTATAAAGAAAAATGGATTTAAAGAAAGTGATTTCAGGCGGGCAATCAATTATTTAAACATGAACTCCAAGATGCATTTTTCGGATCCTAGAAAAATTGCTGATTATTTCTTGGGACTTATGCTTGACGAGCTTGAGATGTACGTTCCCGAAGATTACATAAGGATTGCAAATTCGATAAAGATTAGTGAGATTAACGAATTGGCTCAAGAAGTTTTTGATTTCAAGAGTATGGGCATGGGACTTATGGGTGACGAGAAATTAATTTTGGAGTCTGGAGTTAAAAATATTTACGGGCAATTAACCTCAATTCAATAATTTTGGTATAATTGCGTAGTGCACGAAGCATATTACAAGCTTTGCTTATACTACGTCTATGGTTGATATTCAGCTTATAAGAACAGATTCGGAAAAGGTTAAGATTGGTGTCCAAAAAAAGGGCTACGACGTGGGTATTGTTGATAAGGTTTTGGAACTGGACGAAAAGAGGCTAGAGCTATTAAAAAAGGTTGAAGATTTAAGAAAAGAGCGAAATGAGCTTGGAGAGTTAGGTGCACAACGCACAAAAGAAGATGAAGAAAGAGGAAAGAAGATTAAGGAAGAATTAAAATCTCTCGAGACCGAGATGGAAAGCGCAACCTCAGAGTTTAACCAAGTTCTTCAAGGTATTCCCAGTCTTCCATTTGATGATGTTCCGGAAGGAAAAAGCGAAAGTGAAAATAAGGTTTTAAGAACTGTGGGCGAGCCGACGAAATTTGATTTTGAACCATTAGACCACGTTGAACTGGCAAAAAAGTTGGACATTATAGATTTTGAAGCTGGAGCAAAAGTAGCAGGGTCCGGTTTTTACTATTTAAAAAATGATGCGGTGTTGCTTGAGTTGGCCTTGGTTCAATACGGACTAAACTTTTTAGCAAAAAAGGGTTTTACTCCGACAATTACGCCTGACTTGGCAAAAGAAAAGTATTACTTGGGAACAGGCTATTTACCTCGAGGGCCTGAGGCACAAATTTACAAAGCTGAAGGGCTGGACTTGGGGCTAATCGCAACGGCCGAAGTTACTTTGGCAGGACTTCACGCCGACGAAACATTAAATGAAAAAGAATTACCTAAAAAATATGGTGGTTATTCCCATTGCTTTCGAATGGAGTCGGGGTCTTACGGTAAGTACTCAAAAGGACTTTATCGGGTTCATCAATTTACAAAAGTTGAGATGTTTGTCTACAGCAAGCCTGAGGGGTCGCAAGAGATGCATCAAGAATTATTAGGTCTTGAAGAAGAATTTTGGGAAAGTTTAGGAATTCCGTATCGTGTTGTTGAGATGTGTACTGGAGATTTAGGCGCGCAAGCGGCAAGAAAATACGACCTTGAAGCTTGGATGCCAGGGCGGGGTGATTGGGGCGAGGTGATCTCAGCTTCAAATACAACAGATTACCAAGCAAGAAATTTGAATATCAAGTTTAAGAGAGGAGGCAGAACAGAATTTGTCCATACATTAAACGGTACGCTTGTTGCAACCTCGCGTGGGATGATAGCTATCTTGGAAAATTACCAGCAAAAAGATGGAACTGTTAAGGTTCCTGAGATACTAGTTTCTTATGTGGGAAAAGATAAAATTGGAGGTGAAAGTACAAAATGATCAAGAAAATATTTTATTTGATTATAGCTTTGTTCGCTCTGTTCGTGGCCTGGATGAATTTAACACCAGGGCATTTTCAAGAAGGATGTTGCGGGATCAGTTATTCAACCGAAGAAGGGTGCAGAGTCCAAAATGTTATTTATTGCACGCCCCAAACTGGTTTAGGTAAACCGATGAACCAACTTGCGCTTAAACTGGCAATACTTGATTTTAATAGATGATTATTTTCATTTTAAGTACCTTTTACCTTTTAATCTGTCGGGCAAATACTCGATTTGCTCTTTTTTCTCACCCTTTGGACTGTGGGAGTAGTCGTAGCCCTTGCCGTACCCAATTTCTTTCATCAACTTTGTTGGTGCATTAAGTATGTGCATCGGAATTGGCAAATTCCCAAATTCATGAACATCTTTAGCGGCTTCGCCGTAAGCAATATAAAGGGCGTTTGATTTTGGGGCTTTTGCTAAATAGGCTACAACTTCTGCCAAAATTACATTGCATTCCGGCACTCCGATTTTGTTACATGCCTCAAAAGCTGAATTAGCCAAAATCAAAGCTTGGGGGTCGGCAAGTCCGATATCTTCAGCGGAAGCACGAATCAACCTCCGCGCAATATATAAAGGATCTTGTCCGGCCTCGAGCATCCGTGCCAAATAATACAAAGCTGCGTCAGGATCAGAGCCCCGAATTGATTTATGAAGTGCTGAAATCGTGTTGTAGTATTCTTCGCCTTTTAAATCAAACGACAAATATCTTTTTTGCAATGTTTGTTCTGCAATTGTTGAGGATACTTGCTTATTATTGCTAATTTGAGCTGCTATCTCCAAAGTGTTCAAGAGGGATCGGGCGTCGCCATTTGACGCGACCAACAAAAAGGATAATGCGTCATCGTCAACTTTTACCCCAAGTTCTTTAATTGCTTTTTCTGCAATTGCTTGCAAGTTTTCCTCGGTCAATTGCTTTAAGACCAACACCCGAGTTCTGGAAAGTAGTGGTCCAATTACTTCAAATGAAGGGTTTTCAGTCGTTGCACCAATAAAGACTAAACTTCCTTTTTCAACATGCGGAAGAAGTTTATCTTGTTGGGCTTTGTTAAAACGGTGTATTTCGTCGATAAAAATAATTGGAGGTTTGGCTATGGTCGGTGAAATTTCACCAAATCCTAGTTGGGACGAAGTTGCTGTGTTTTTGGGAATAACCTTTTCAATATCTTTAGTTGAGGCATTCACTGCTGAAAACTCGAAAAACGGGCTGCTAAGTTTACTCGCAATAAGTCTTGCCAAAGTTGTTTTTCCGGTTCCCGGAGGTCCCCAAAAAATTAGTGAAGGGAAAACGCCGGTTTCTTTTGCGTTGTCTAAAAGTTTTCTGACGATTCCATCCTTGCCAACAATATGTTCTTGTCCAACAAACGCGGGAAAGTCTTTTGGCCTCAATTTTTCAGCAAGTGGAGTTTGCACACATCTATTCTACACCGAAAAAAGACCGAAAGAAAGACTTTACTTTACGGTTGGGGTTGGTCTATCATAACAGGGTGATCAAGAAAATCTTGCCACCACTAATCTACCGCGAACAATTTGCCCAAATATTTTTTACTATCCGGGAAGTGTTTGGGATACTTTGGAATATTAATCCACGGCTTACTATTTTAGTTTTAGCACTCAGTTCTTTTTTTGGTTTTTTGTCGCTCCCTATTTTTTATCTTGAGAAACTTATTTTAGACAAACTGGTTGGGAGTATTGGAACCTCAAATTGGCAAGCCGCAATCTATCCCCTTGCTCTTTTGATTGGAGCAAGGGCACTAGCAGAGACTATTAGAAATGTAATCGGAAGTATTCAGTCATATGCAAAGCAAGTAGCTTCTCGGGCGTTTAATATCCGAGTGGAGATAATGTTAGGTGAGAAGTTGGCTACTCTTGACGCACAAACTATTAACGATCCAACTTTTCAAGATCGGTACAACAAAATCGAGCGACAATCAGGAAACAGAGGATGGAGCTTGATTATGTCGTTGACAGACATCCCCGGATCTATATTAGGACTAATTTCTTCAGCTGGAATTCTTTTGTTCTTGAGCCCACTAGTAGTTGTTCTGGCTGCGCTTGTAACTTTTCCGGTAATTTTAGTTGACAGAGACTACGTTAAAAAGGGATATGAACTAGATAGTAAGCAATCACTTCGTTATCGAATTTACGGGTGGCTTGCAAGCTACCTTCAAGAGACAAAAAGATATTGCGAATTAAGGATTCTTTCTCTTCAAGGTCACCTTGTAAATAGGATGAAAAATATTTCGAATGAATTTTTGGAAGAGGACAAAAATCTTAGAGCCAAAAGAGAAAAATCCAGGATTTGGACATATTTTCCTTATTTGTTTTATTACGGCGGCACTAACATTTATTTTGCATTCCTAGTAATAACTACAAAGATTTCCGTTGGTTCATATCAAATGTTTTTAAGAGCGTTGCTTTCTGTCGGACAAAACTTCAGTTCACTATTTAACTCTTTTTCGGAAATATATGAAAACTACGTTTACGTTGAGGACATTCATTGGTTTATGAATCTTAAACCTCAAATGAATGTGAACGAAAATGGGGAAAAAGTAGAGAAGGTTGTTAACGGAATTGAATTTAAAGATGTGTGGTTTAAATACGCAGAAGATAAGGATTGGATATTGAAAGGCATAAATCTTAATCTAACGTTAGGTGAAAGGATAGCAGTAGTTGGAGAAAACGGCGCTGGAAAATCTACCTTGATAAAGCTTCTTACGCGTTTTTATGATCCTTCTGAAGGAGCTGTTGAGTTGGACGGCAAAGATGTTAGGTTGTTAAATTACGAGTATTATCACAAACGGTTTGCAGTCCTATTCCAAGATTTTGAAACATATCCATTTTCAGTTATCGACACAATAGGCTTTGGAGACGTGGAGCGGATGAAAGACATTGAAGGTATTAAGGTTGCAGCTAAAAAAGCAGATATTGACGAATTTGTAGAAAGTTTGCCGCTAAAGTATGAAAATCCATTAAATCAACAATTTGACAAGGGTGTGCAACCTTCCGGAGGTCAGTGGCAGAGATTTGGGATAGCGAGAATGTTGTTTCGCGAAAAAGCTGATATTTTAGTGCTCGACGAGCCGACGTCAAACGTTGATCCGGAGGCAGAAGAGAAAATTTTTAATGAACTCCTTAAAAAATCAAAGTCTAAAATTTTAATCTTTGTGTCCCAAAGATTTTCGACAGTCAGACGAGCCGACAAAATTTTAGTTGTCGACAAGGGAAAGGTAATTGAGCAAGGGACACATGAGGAGTTAATGAAATTGGACGGAAAGTATACTAGGCTGTTTAAGCTTCAAGCAAAAGGATATGTTTAAACTTATAAAAATATTAGAGGAAGTTGAGTCTCCATACAACGGCAAAATTCAAGTTGTCCAAACCTTTGAAGGAAGACGGATTTTGGTTGGTGGAGTAAGCCAAAGCGGATGGCTTGTTAAGAAGGTTTGGGAAACCGCCCTAAAAAGATTGAAGAAGGACAAAGCGGAAGCTGGGGAAATACTAATATTAGGGCTTGGAGGAGGGTCGATTACGGAGGTTGTTTCGGGCCTTTGGCCAAATGCCCAAATGACAGCAGTTGACATAGACTGTGAGATGGTTAACATGGGAAAGAAGTATTTGGACCTTGATAAGGTAAAAAATTTAAGAATAGAAATAGAAGACGCAGAAAAATTTGTTAAAAGCACAAAGAAAAAATACGACTTTGTACTTATAGATTTGTACAAAGGGCCAAAAATGCCAGAACAATTCATGGGGAAAAAGTTTGTAGAGGCTTTTTACCAGTTGCTTGAAAAAAGTGGCGTTGCAGCGTTTAATCATTTGTTTACTCAAACGGAAAAAAATGACGCACTTTCTCTTGAAGGTAAATTACGCGAAAATTTTTCGTCAATTTTGCGCGTATATCCAGAAGCAAATGTTGTATATTTATGCTTCAAAGAATGAGTTTTTTGGTAGGATCTTTATAATACAAAGTGGTACAAAGATTATCAGAATGGATCTGCGAGTGCTATAATCTTTTTAAACTAGATACGGCTTGAAAAATCGCTCCTATTTGCTCCTCTTGCGCACAATAAAATGGGTTGACACATGTTTTTATTTTGCTTCATAGTGAATGCAGAACGTAAATCAAAACCCTGTTTTTTCTTTGTTCTTTTCTTACAAGTGCTTAAGCAAAAGAACATTTGCACTTGTAATATAGAAATATAAGGGTTTTAAAACGTTTTGGAGAAAAAGAGAGGTAGGTGATGAAAATGGCAGCCAAAAAAAAGAAGAAGGCAGGAAAGAAAAAGAAGAGATAAGTTCTCGAGAAAGGATGGGCCCACGCAAAGTAAAAGTTTTTGGTAATGAGATGTGGGCTTTTCCTGTTTTTTTGACACTAGTGATATCTCCAGGCAGCTTCAAATGGTATAATCAATCTTGTAAACGCAAGATTTCATATGACTTTAAGTCAGAATCAATCTTGTAAACGCAAGATTTCATATGACTTTCAGTCAGAATCAATCTTGTAAACGCAAGATTTCATATGGTTTCTTGTGTCACGAATTATTTGATCGGCCGTAATATATATGATAAATGTATTTTCAAGCCTATTTGATCCCAATAAAAAAGAAGTTCAAAGACTCTCTGAGATTGTTGAAGAAATAAATAAACTTTCCCCAAAATTCGAGAAGTTAAAAGAAACAGATTTTGTGAAAAAGACTCTCGAGTACAAAGAAAGAATTAAAAAAGGAGAAGACTTAATAAAAGTGTTACCTGAAGCCTTTGCAATTGCTCGTGAGGCCTCAAGCCGCGCAATCGGACTACGGCCCTACGATACACAGTTGATGGCCGGAATTGCGCTTTTTGAGGGCAAGATTTCAGAACAAAAAACGGGAGAAGGAAAAACATTGTCTGCTGTCGCCCCTCTTTATTTGCACGCTTTAGTTGGCCGTGGGGTTCATTTAGTAACGGTTAACGATTACTTGGCCCGACGTGACGCCGGCTGGAACGGGCCAACTTTTAATTTGTTAGGACTTAAAGTTGCGTCAATTATTCAAGAAGGAAAGTCTTTTATTTACGATCCCGAGTTTAACGATCCAACACACGGGGACGAGAGGCTTGCTCATCTAAAGATGTGTTCCCGGCAAGAAGCATACAAGGCGGACATTGTTTACGGAACAAACAATGAGTTCGGATTTGATTACCTTCGAGACAACATGGTTGGAGATGTCTCTGAAATGTCTCAGCGTGGACATTATTATGCAATTGTTGATGAGGTTGACTCTGTATTGGTTGACGAGGCCAGGACTCCACTTATTATCTCTGCACCTGATGCAGAACCAACAGATAAATATTACAAGTTTGCAGAGTTAGTCAAAAGTTTATCCGCCGATACCGACTATACGGTTGACGAAAAAACAAAAACTGCAAATTTAACAGAACATGGAGTTGCAAAAGTTGAAAAACTTCTCGGTGTAACCAACCTTTACGAAAAAGATTTTGACACAATACACCACGTTGAGAATGCACTTCGAGCAAGAACTCTATATCTAAAAGACAGAGACTATGTTGTCAAAGATAACGAGGTAACAATTGTTGATGAGTTTACAGGCAGACTAATGTTTGGGCGGCGCTGGTCTGATGGTTTACATCAAGCAGTGGAAGCAAAAGAAGGCGCTCGAATTCAGCAAGAAAGTAAAACACTAGCCACTATATCTTTCCAAAACTATTTTAGGTTGTATGAAAACTTGGCTGGGATGACGGGGACTGCTGCCACTGAAGCGGAAGAGTTTCATAAAATTTACAAACTTGATGTTGTTGTTATTCCAACCTACCGCCCCATGGTAAGAAAAGATCATTCGGACTCCATTTATAAAACAGCTAGGGCAAAATACGCAGCGGTGGTTCGCGAAGCAGACGAAGCAAGAAAGGAAGGCAGGCCAGTTTTAATTGGTACGACATCAATTGAAAAAAATGAAATAATCTCCGAATTCTTAAAACGTAAAAAAGTTCCCCATAATGTCTTAAACGCCAAAAACCATGAAAGAGAGGCACAAATTATTGCCGAAGCGGGTAAACCAGGAAATGTAACTGTTGCAACCAACATGGCGGGTCGAGGAGTGGATATCATCTTGGGCGGTGAAAGGCCCGCTTCGCCGAAGCGCGAGCGAGGCGAGCCGGACGCACCTCCAGGAGTAGACCGCGCAACACACGAGAAGTCCAAAGCATATGAAGAATGGAAAAAACAACACGAGCTAGTTGTAAAAGCCGGTGGGCTATACGTTATCGGAACTGAACGACACGAGTCGCGAAGAATTGATAATCAGTTGCGAGGCCGATCCGGGCGTTTGGGAGATCCGGGCTCAAGCAAATTTTACTTGTCACTTGAGGACGATTTGATGAGAATTTTTGGAGGAGACAGAATTGCTGGAATGATGGAACGTTTACAAATTCCAGAAGACCAGCCGATTGAAAACTCGTTAATTTCCCGTGCAATAGAACAAGCTCAACTAAAGGTGGAGGGTTTCCATTTTGATGCAAGAAAACGGGTTGTTGAGTATGATGACGTTGCAAATCAGCAAAGAGAAATTGTTTACAAACTAAGAAAGCAAGTTTTGCTTGGCGAGGAACTAAAGGAGAAAATTCGAGCTAGACTTGAAGAGCAAATAGTAGGAATTGTAAATTTGGTGTTTGCTGAGGCAGCTGGTGAAAATGTTAATTATGAACGGCTGTTGATGGCATTTTTGGAGATTGCGCCGTTTGATGATGAATCTCAAAAAAGATTACTTGAAAAAGTTAAAGACCTTAAAGATCAAGAAAAAATAACTTCATTTTTAACAGGACTGGTTGACGATCTTTACAAAAAACGTGAGGAACAAATGGGGCAGGAGTTGATGCGTCAAGCTGAGAAATATGCATTCCTCTCTTCAATTGATACTCTTTGGATTCAACATTTGGACAACTTGGATGATCTTCGAGAGGGTATTGGTCTTCGTGGTTACGGACAACGCGACCCATTGGTTGAGTATAAAAATGAAGCCTTTGAACTTTTTGATCGCTTGATGGCGAATATTGATGCAAATGTTACTCGAAGAATCTTTAGGATGATTCCAAACATTGTCCAACAACCAACAATAGATGTTGAGGACGCAAAAACTAATGCTGATAAGTCAGACCAAACAGGATTGGTGCAAGTGTCCCCAATTGCCGGAGAAACACCCCTAACCAGAGCGTCCAATCAGTCTAAGTCGAAGGACGAATTGGGACGAAACGACCCATGTTGGTGCGGTTCAGGTAAGAAGTTTAAAAAATGTCACTATCCCTCTCTTGGGTAATTATCCCGAGGCGGTAGCCCATTCGAGTCTGAGCTATGTTCATTCCTCAGACCTTCGGTTCTGAGACTACTCAGGTTCGAAGAAGTCGAAGACCTATGTTTACTCCTGGGGTGACAAAGTGACATAGTAACAAAATACTCACATGATTATTACCAAGTCAGAACCTTTTACAAAAGAAGAAATAGGACAATTAAGAGAACTGTTTGATGTTTATATCAAAACCGTGATTGATGTTGAAAGAAAAGTTTGCTCTGCCGGAATGGATAGACATTTTGAAGGCGAAGAAATTCTATTGGATCAAGGATCAAAACAGTCTAACGTTTGGGGTGGAGGAATGGATGTAACTACAAAGGTTGTTGATTTTAATTCCTTTATTAATATCAGACCGAATGATAATAATACGAGCAATGAAATACAGAACACGGAGATTAGAAAAAGATATGAGGAATTAACTAAGTATTTTTTTAAGGAGATTTTCTAAAATGGAGACGAAAATTATTATTGAATCTCTATCGATGGATTTGTTAAGAGCGGCATTGGGACTTCACAGGGGATCGGCAAGGATGGCTGAAGTTTTTAAAAAGGAGGCATTAAAAAGGATCGAGGAGTTGGAAGGCCAAAGTTCTAATCCTTATATTGACATGCTTGTGAACAAAACTAGAATTGTTTTGGAAAGTGACAGAGAGCGGACGGCAGAGGATTTATTGATGTATAGTATTCTCTTTCGAAACTTTGTTCAAAAGATAGAAGTTGACAAACTTTTTGTGTAGTTACTCCAAGAGAGGGTTAGACCTTTTTCAATTTTGCAATATAAAATGCTTCCATCAAATCAGTCGGCAAGATACGAGCGGTATTTTTAATTCTTTGGTCAAATTTTTTACCCCCCCACTCCATAATTGGATTTAATATTTCCAAGTCTGGAATATTTATTGGTTCAATTTCAACACCTTCTTCTTTTTTAAGTATCCAATCGATTACTGCTTCGTTTTCCTCAGGCGCAAGCGTGCAAGTTGAGTAAACGATAATCCCTCCTGGTTTTGTTGCAGAAATTGCGGAACGCAGAAGAAACTTTTGGCGTTGCGAGAGTTCTTCAATTTTTTTAGTTGACCAGTTATTGAAAGTCTTGGGTTGGTTGCAATTAAATTTTCCTTCAAGACTACAAGGGACATCGGCCAACGACCTATCAAAATATTGAGGATATTTTTTCCAAAGAATCTGCCCGGGCATTCTTGTAAGTTTTGTATTCGTTATTCCTTGGAGCTTTAAGTTTGCATCAAGTTTAAAAAGTCTTACGCGGCTTAAATCGTTTGCAATAATTTCACCGGTGTTTTTCATAATTGATGCGACTTGTGTAGTTTTACTTCCAGGAGCTGCTGCAATATCAAGTATTGTTTCGTTTGGCTGTGGATCGAGCACAAGCGGGGGAATCATACTTGAAAGGCCTTGGACGTACAAATATCCTTCGCGATAAAGGTCTGTTCCCATAAGTTTTCCCAACGAAGCATTCGCGTCTCCCTCTAGAATGAATGCATCTTTGTACCATTCAGCTCGTTTTGTTCGTAAATCGAAATCGTTTAATTTGCTTTCAAGCTTGTCCGAAGAGATCTTTAATGTATTTGCGCGCAATGTTGTTGGTTTTTTGACACAATAAGAATTTAAGACATTCTCTAGAGAGTCGTATGGGGCAATTTCTTTAATACGCTCCATAAACTTTTCTGGCAATTTACCTAAATGTTCCATTTTATAAAATAGTGTAAAATATCATCAAGTATATCAAACAAGTATGGGATTAGTTAAACCGCCATGGACTGACAATGATTTTTTTGAAAATTGTCCTTTTAATTATTGTGACCATTTTGGAAATAGAAAGCGGTTGGGACTACTTTGTAAAATTTGTGAAGAAACAAAATATTTAGATGAAGAGCGGATGGATTTTTCTTATATTGAAGAAATTGTAAAGCCAAATTTGGTAAAGTTGCGCTACAGGGGTAGCGAAGAAGCTTGGGAAAGAGTGATTAAGGAAAGAACAATCGAGGATATTGCAGAGGGACCACTGCTTCTGGAGTACTACGCCTATTCTCTATCTCGTTACTATGCAGCTTTGGTTAGGTTGATGATTAGGACTTTATCAATTGTTCCCCGGGGTGTTGATTTGGATCTTATGGAAAAAGCGCTTGATGCTTTCACCCATGCAGAGCATTGTATTCCAGCTAAAATAAGACGAGCCTACCTTTCTCGCGAAAGAGATAAAAGGGCATTGGTAAAATGTTTTGATGATAAAACATCTGCACTTTTTGCTTATATGGCGGCCGAGAGAAATTCAAGAGCTTTTCAAGCACTTGCCAACCATGAACCATTACATACTATTCGTGAAAGAAATTTAAGATTGGTGAAGTTGAGTCTAACGGTTTGTGAAGTAATAAGACGAGAATTTATCGGCGAGAATTTAAAGTACGAGGAGTTTGGTTGCGAAGAATATGATCAATGTTTCGAAAAATACGCAAAAAACACCGTCAAAATTGCAAAGAATCAAAGCGAAGCTTAACATAAGTTAATATTCCTTTTATTGCATCCTTAGCTTTTATTTTCTTGCCCTTCTCATAACTTCTCGGTTTGTAGGAAATTGGTACTTCAAGCAATAGAATTTTTTTCTTTGCAAGTTGTGCTGTTATTTCCGCTTCTATTTCAAAACCGTTAGATGAAAGATCTAAAGATTTTGCAATTTTTGTAGGAATTAATTTATAACAAGTGTATGAATCGGTGAGTTGGGTGCCATACAAAAGATTGCAAAATTGAGTTAACAGGACATTCCCTAGATAGGTTCTCAAGTAAGCTTTGGGATTTGAAGAAATTATTCTAGATCCATAAACAACATGATTCTTGCCGGCTTTTTCAATAAGTTTCTTGTATTCTTTTGGATTGTACTCAAGGTCAGCATCTTGAATTATTACAAAGTCTCCTGTAATTTTCTTAAAAGCCCATCTTACCGCTGCCCCTTTACCCAGATTGCTTAAGTGAGTCAAAACGGTGAACTTTTTTTTGCTTTTAAACGCCTTTAGTATTTTAGGTGTATTATCAGTTGAACCATCGTCAATAACTAATATTTCGTGAATAAGTTCGTGCGAATCGAGTACTTTTAACACTTTTAATATAGTTTTACTCTCGTTAAGAGTGGGGACGACGACAGATAATTTCATATCAGTAATTTTACTGTATTTGGGAATTTACACAACCCAGCGGAGTTATTTACGGAACGGAAGAATGGTTTTGTTACTTTTTATTGGAATATTATAGTTTTTGATTTCAAAAGTCTGGTCAAAGTCTTTCTTGTTTTTACTTAGCATTCCTCGGACGATAACCCTATGCCCCACTTTCATGTCTGATAACTTAATCAACCTTCCGCGTTTGTCCTTTAGTGAGGTTGAACCAGATGTTGGAACTATTGTTCTGTTTTTATCTGAAATGCTAAGCGAAAGTTCTGAATTTGAAATTGATGTAATTTTCCCAAAAACTGTTTTTACTTTCGGGCGGGAAGTATCTTTTTTAAATATACTAGTTAGGTTTATCTTCTCTGTAAAAAAGTTGGATATTGCATGTACGGGTGTTGTTGCATAGACAAGTAAAATTATAATTGTAAGTAGGAAGATTGGTAATTTTTGCATAGAGCTTAGTCGTATTTGGTAATTTCTTTTATTCGTTGAGGAAACGAAAATATATCAATTTTCCTTGACACAAATATTAAGATTACGGGAGAAAGAAATATTCCAACGAGCAAGCTCTTTTCTAAACTTTCCCAAAAGAATGATCCAACCTCTTGCATTTCTGGCAATAAGGTTTTCCATTCATATTCAATTGTAAAAAGTATTTCAAAAATCCCTTGTTCTGATAAATATGCAACTGTTTGATATAGGGCAGATATGAAAATAAGAAAAAGAAATATAAATAATGGAGATATTACGATAAATAGCTTAATAATTCGCCATTTTTCACTTGCGGCAACTCGGTGCATAACAATTGGTGTAAGTATTTCAGACTTCATATTCAACCATCATTTTGTATAGACTTGCTTTGCCTCTTTTTAGTCTAGTTCTTAAGGTGTTAACTGGAATATTTAAAGATTTTGCAAGGCGTTGGTAATCAAGTTCTAAGAAATAATATCCCCAAACTGGCTGAAAGTAAATTCTTGGCAACTTGTTTAAGGCGGATCTCAATCTTTTAATTTCGTCACTTTTTGCTAGTTTTTCAATTAACGAAGGATGGTTGTCCGGAAACGTATTTTCAAGTTTTGTTAAGCGGGCGTTTTTACGGATATAGTCAAGGCAATAGTTGGTAGCAATCTGGTAAAGCCATGGTTTAAAGGGGCGATGGGAGTCAAACGTTATTAGTTTTTGGAAAGCACGAAGAAAAACCTCTTGTGTCGCGTCTTCTGCTGCGGGAGCACGTTTCAAAATTCGCAAGGAGTGCGAGTATATTAATTTTTCATAGCGGCGCACAAGTACTTCGTATGACGAAAGTACTCCCCTTAATGTATCTTGAACTAGTTCAGAATCGCCTTTTTCCACGCCTCTTATTGTATTACGTTAATATGTTCTAAAAGTTTCTTTTTGCACGAGCACATTACTTCGACTTGATAGTCCCTCTTGCTATTTTACCAGAAGCCTCATTCTTGATCCAACAGTGCAACTTGCCTGAAGTTTGAATAACTGAGTAGAGGATATTTAATGTAATATGCATTCTTTGTAATATCATTTTCGATTGCAAGGTGGGTTGCTTGACTTTCTAAGCTAAAATCCGCAGCCTTAAAATCCTGATTGTAAAAGATAACTGCCTTGATAAGTTTCATTGAAGGTATGTCCTCAGTTAATGTTTTTTTCAACCAGAGTGTCTTATTGCCGCCGCGGCTAACGGAGGACGTTTCTGCGACCATTATAGGTAGGTTAAGCTGTACAAGGTGTTGATAGATTCCTTTCGATAGATCCTTAAATGAGGTCCATCTGTTGAAAGAGTACGTCTTCCCCCAGTTAAATCCGCTAAAACCCACCCAATCAACATACATATGGCCCGGGAAGTACTCAAGTACATTTTCGTTGTTACCGTTCTCGTCCGTATTGTTTGGGGTCCATGCCCAAATGACGTTAGAAGCTCCTTCTTGCTCAAAAATATCATGAACGTGGATCCACATTGCTTTATAATCTTCGGGAGTGTTCCCATTTACGTTGCCCCAGGGGTACCAATTCCCATTCATTTCGTGAGCGAACCTAAGGAAAAATGGGTTTTTAAATTTCGCTGCGCCTTTCGCCCATGCTCTAATGTAATTATCGTGTTTCCCTTGTATTATTGCTTCTAGCGAGTATTCGTTTTGGTTAATTAGTTTTGTGTTTGTTTGTTGGGAATCCCATGGTTCCCAAGTTATAACAGGAATTACATTTTTATTGTAAAGCGACTGGACAAAATCTTTATTAAAACCGCTGCTTTTGCTCCAGTCTTGGTAATACATAACCAAGGTGGGTTTTTCTCCCTCCATTAAATTTGTGGGTGAGTTATAAGGTTGTTTGTTAAGCTCTGGAAGATAATAACCGTAGTAGACTCCATTTGTGGGGACTAAAAGTTCCTGAGAACTTGCATATTTAACTTGTACTGTTTTTGCCTGAGGAAGTAATACAAAATTACCTTTTGAGTCTATTGTTCCAATGAAATTGAACATTGTAAATGAGGTTGTAAGGGCGACAGTCGATTTAATAATAAATTGCTTGGCGGGGGCAAAATATCTTTTTGGTGAAAGTAGCGATTTGACGTTTTTTATTGCATTGTCGAAAATGCCAAGATAGGAATTTTCTTTTGCAATGAGGAAAAATCCAAGAAGAAGAAACGCAACATCAAATATCGCCCAGAAATAATTTACGTAAGTTCCAAAGCTAATGTTGTTTCCCCTGAGCAAACTAAATGTCAAACCACACAACAAGATGATTGCTACTGTAAATTGGATTTTGTAAACACTGAAAGGATTTTCTCTTTCATATTTTTTAATTGTAACAACAAACGCTAAGTTCTTTTGAAGGAGGCTTGAAAAGAAGGCTACCGTAAAGACTGGGAACGAAACAATATCTAAAACGATACTTTTTATTGGATGCTTAAAAGTTTTGGTATAGAGAATAAAGTTGTAGACAAGCAGTGGGCCATAGACAAATGCAAGGAAAGTTATGGTATTTGTCTTTATGAGTGGGATATCGAAAAATAAATATGGGATTGGGGCAAGCATTAGTATCAGGTCGCGAAGCCCAATAAGATAATATGTTGCTGACAAAATATAGTGCAGTTTTTGTTTGATAGTTAGTGGACCAAAAAGAATCTGTTTTAAGTAAGCGCGGGTTACATCAAAGTTCCCTTTTGACCAACGTTGCTGTTGGCCGAAATATTGTTTAAGAGAAGTGGGCGCGAACCCCAAGGCTAATACTTTTGGCATAAACACACCCCTTTTGCCTGAAAGATGTAAATTTAGCGACGTTGCGTAGTCTTCGGTAATAAAACGAGTATCCAACCCGCCTACAGACTCAAGAGCGCTTCGCCTAATAGCAAAGTTTGTTCCGCATAAAAATAGGGAGTTGTCGTAACCCTTTGCGGGACAAACATAGTCAAAGAAGAATATTTGATGTGCAGCCGAAGCTTTGGCGACCCAGGTATCTTCATTTTGATAACGTTGTGGGCTTTGCACAAAATCTATGTTTTTATCAGTGAATGGTTTGGTTATTTCAGTTAAAAACTCTTTTTTCGCTGCAAAATCTGAGTCAAAGATAATATCTATTGTGTTATCTGGATCTAATGACGCTGTTTTTGAAAGGGCGTTGTTGATGTTACCGGCTTTAAAACCGCCAGGCTTTCTTCGGGCAATATGTTCGACTTTTAGTTTACGGCACAGCTTTGCAATTTCAAACCTGTTTTCTTTTTTTGCAACAAACCCGTCGTTTAAGATAATTACTCGAGGTTTGTGAATTGGTTTAATCAACTTTTGGTAATAATGAGCAGCTTGTTTTGCACCAAGAATTGTGTTTCTGACAATCTCTACAGGTTCGCCGCAAACACAAACAAACATGTTTATGTGCAATCCTTTATCTCTGTTTAGGCGCAAATATTTAGGGTATTTCCTTGGCCATATTGAATAAAACATTCCGTAAAGGTGAAATATTGTATGAAGCTCAGCGATAAATAAAATAACACTGAAAACTACAATGAAGGGTTCAGTGTTTACCAACTGTGCTCTGAAGTAAGTGTAAGCAGTTAGAAGAATTATTCCGTACAAGACAACCGAGATGAAGGCAGCCTTTTTGATTATTGCAACAAGTTTTTTTATGATTTCCTGAAGCCAACTTATTATTGTCTTTACAACTCTTAGAACAATCAACAGTGCCAGCAAACTTACAATTATCGTGTAAATTTTTATTAGAGATAGTATTTTTTTCATTTCTATTGTTTTTGGGCATGGTAATAATAGGAACGAAAAAGTTTAAAAAACGTAACACTTGGAGACTAATTTAGAAGTTATTTATTAGACTTGGAGTTTGAATTAGAGTCTTGAGGTTTCTGGCTATTACCACTTGAGCCAACTCCGTCTTTTTGATTTTCCTTGGTTGTTTCAGTGACTGATTTTTGAGTATTTCCCCGGTTACTTTTTGGCGTATTAGGCGCATCAGTAGGTGTTATCTTTTTATCAGGAGAAGATTTTTCTTGTTTTAATTGGCTGTTGGGTCGCAACACATTCTCATTTTTTGTAGATCCAACGCCTTTTGCGTCTTTTAGGCTTTTTTGGTAACTGTCATATGCCTTTTCTAACAGATCTTGCCGATTGTTTTTCTCAAGTTCTTTATATTCATTTTCTCGCCGTTTGACCAACTCTTCAGCAATTATTGACTTAAGGGAAGGAATCGGGGACGAGAGAGCAAGTGCTACTTTCTCACTAGCTACTTTAACCGGATAAAGTGGGTCGGATGGAAGACTTGATTGTGCTGCGAATACTGTACTACCAGTAAAGAAAAGTAGAATTGCGGCAAATGCGAAAGAATAAGCCCATCTTGTTGAGATACTACGTTTTGGAAGGACTAAAGAGGTCTCTTGGTTTATGCGCTCGATGAACCTTGCTCTGGAGTTTCTCTTAAACGTTGAACTTGGAGAAGCTTCGGACATGCCCTTGAGACTTTTTAATGTAATTAAAATGTTTTCTTTCATATTTTTTTGTCTTTTTCTAAGACTTTTTTAAGTGCTTTTAGGCTGCGACTTTGAAGTACTCGCACATGTGCTTCTGGTTTATTTATAATTCCCCCTATCTCATCGTTATCTTTACCTTCAATAAACTTTAGTATGATCAATTCTTGATAAGAATCAGGTAGCTTCTTAACCGCCCTCAACACTTCTTCTTGTAAAATTGATTTTACAGTGTATTCTTCAGGCGTCGGGCCAGTGTCTTCAATCTCTATTTTATCATCAAAAGAGCTCAGGTCCTTTTTGGTTCTGTAATAATCAATTATTTGGTTTCTAGCAATCCTAAATATCCAAGCCTCAAACGGGAGTCCTTCATCGCAGTAATCCTGGATTTTTTGGTAAACTTTGTAAAAGACTTCTTCAGTTAAATCCTCGGTTTCTTCTTTGGTGTCAACTCTAAAATATATAAAGCGATAAATTCTATCTACTAATAAATCATAAATTTTGCCGAAAGAATCTACATGCCCCAACTTGGCGTTTTGAACTAGCGATTGGAGGTGGTTTGTTGCCATTCGAGAAAAATATTACTGGTTTGATGCACACCATTAGTTATGGATTTATTGGGTGTGTAATGCGTTATAGAAATGTAAGAAAGCAAAAAGAGAAGTAGTTAGGGGCTAGGGCATGTTGGTTTTAAATGACTGAAGAGATGCGTCAGTTGAGTTTATTCGCCAGTCTGTCTCTTTAAGGATATTAAACCAAACAACTTCAGTTATTTTCGTGAAGGAATTAGTAAGCGAATCTTTAAACATTTCTTCTATCCAGAGCGGCTTGTTGCCGCCAAGTTCGGTTGATGCTGTTTCTGCGACAACTAAGGGTTTAAAATAGGTCGATGTTAAAAAGTTATAAGAGGGTATAAAAATATCTTTAAAGCTTTTCCAAGTGCTCCAACTTTGCGAAGATCCCCAATTATAACCGTCAATGCCGATAGCGTCTACAACATCGTCACCAGGGTAGTAGCTCGAAACGTTGGAAATTGGAGAGTATGGAGTGTTCTCAAAATTAATACTCCACATCCAAGTAACATTTGTTACTCCTTCTTGCCTAAAAATATCTACAACGTGCCTGTATGACGTGATGTATTGGGTTGGTTTGTTTCCCCAAGGATACCAGTTTCCATTCATTTCATGACCGAACCTGATAGTAACTGGACTACCATATGTTTTTACTGAATTTGCAAAGGAGCGTATGTAGGTATCTTGTTGGCCTTGGGTAATTGCTTGAAGGTAGTCGACGGATTGATTCATGCCCTGTTCCGGGTTCCATGGTTCCCAGGCAAGAAGTAGTTTCATTCCCTTTGATTTAATATACGAAAGGTCATCTAAAACTAAATTGCTATTGTATTTTGAACCAAATTGTTTGTAGATTGAAACTGTTGAAATTGACTTGCCAAGGCTTGCTTCAAGAGAACTTAACTCGCCGTAACGGTTTGCATAGTCGTTTACTACGATTCCCACTTTAATCGGTCTTGTGACAGGAACAGATGAAGGGCTTGGCGATGGAGAAGGACTTGTTGAAGGCGCAGGACTGGGAGTAGGAGAAGGAGATGCAAAGTGTGGATTCTTTTTATCCTTTCTAGCTGCTAAATAAATTTGAGCACCGGCAATATTGTTACTGTCTTGGTTATTGCGAAAACTCGAAAGAATTGTTGTTGCGAGCATTGAGGCTAAGACAACGACAGAAATTAACAAAGTTTGTAGCGGTCTGTTTAATGTTATCACAGCAGGGTCACCCATCATACCCCAAGACCTGTTCAAAGTCAAATTGACTCGAGCGGCCTAAAGATGTGCAATTATAATAGATTCAAGTAAAATATCCATTTGAAAACAGTACAAATATGCAAAATATTTTAAATGACTTCCCTTTAAGGAATTGGGATGAGGCTTGGTATGGAGAGATTATTAAAAATCTCGCAAGCGGGGAGTTCAACCTCTTAGTTCCTTTTTGGAATGGACAATACTATTTCGACAAGCCACCGTTATATTTTTGGCTTTCGTTACCATTTTATAAATTCATTGGACCAGGTGAATGGCAAGTTAGAATAGTTTCCATTCTGGCAAGTATATTTTCCTTTCTCCTAGTTTACCTAATTGGGAAAAAGCTATTTAACAAAAGAGTTGGTTTTATTTCGGTCTTAGTTCTTTTATCTTTAGGCCAGGTAATTGTCAGGTTTTCTCATGGCAATTTAGATGCACTACTGATTTGTTTTTCTCTTGCCACATTTTATTTTTATCTTCTGTCTTTGAAAAATTGGAGGTACTCAATATTGTCAGGAATAACTTTAGGTTTGAGTTATCTAACCAAGGGTTGGTTTCTCGGACTTTATCCACTGGCAGTAATTTTTGCGCACTCAATATTAGTTGAAAAAAGATTTCATAAAAATTTGGTGACAATTGTAGTAGTATCGCTGCTTTCCTCCATGTGGTATTTCGTACTCGGATTTATAAGTTTTGGTAAGACCTTTGTGGACTGGTATATTTTTAATCCGACAGCAAGCCAAGTAGGTTCAAAGTCTATTAGTTTTTCAGGAGAATATTTGAAATTTTTTATAAGAGATTTAGGATTCTGGATTGTTCCGTTAGCACTTCATTTAATTAAAGTGAGAGGCCAAATTTCTGCGAAATTAACTAATACAAGTTTTTTGTTTGTCGTGTCACTTTCGTTTATTTTTTTCCTTAATTTATTGGTCGAGGAATCGGATTGGTATTTGCTGCCAGCATATCCGTTTGTTGCCATCTTTGTTGCGCGGGTGGTACATCAGTTGTTTAAGGATGTCAATAAAATTACAGCTCTTTTATTGCTATTACTACCATTACAAATTTTTGTTGTTTATAAAATTGAAAATTTGTATCCCGATAGATCAGCAGTTGGTGCAACACTTGGAGTACGTGTAAAAAAGCTGGTTTTAAAAAACGAAAAGTTAGTTTTTGATGATCACGACTTTACGTCGTTTCTTTATTACTCAAACCACAAGATGGTGTACACAACTTCCGAGCTTGGAGGTAAAGATTGGGAGTGGTGGACTTTAAAGCGTAAAGACTTGGAAACTTTCATTAAGGCAAATAAAAAAGTATTATTAGTAACGCCGAACTTAGATAATTTCCAAATTGATTACTCGAACATGAATTTGGTGGATTATTACAGTGGGTATTATTTTTTAAGAGCTGAATAAAATGCAAAACAAAAACTTTTCTTTTAAAATACTGCGAAAGGACAACATAACATGTGCTCGGGTTGGGACAATTTTTACGCCACATGGAGCAATTCAAACTCCAGCATTTTCGCCTGTTGCAACACGGGCAACAGTTAAAACACTCGATCCCAGTGATTTAATAAATGCAGGTTCGCAAGTAGTTCTTGCTAATACATACCATCTATATTTGCGTCCCGGTATAAAAATAATTGAAGATTTTGGAGGTTTTGCGCCTTTTATGAAATGGGACGGGCCAACCATAACAGATAGCGGTGGGTACCAAGTATCGTTTTTGTGGTCCCCCTCCGCTAAAGCTTCGGTGGGACAAGACACCTCAGGTCAAGAAAGTGTTTTGGACTCTGGAAGAGTGGCAAAGATTACAGATGAAGGTGCTACTTTTATTTCGCATATCGATGGCGCGCGCCACTTGTTAAGTCCCGAAAAGTCTATGGAGATACAGCATTCACTCGCGGCGGATATCATTATGGCCCTAGATCAGCCACTTGGAAAAGACTTTAGTGAAAAAAAGAAAAGGGAAGCATTTGAAAGGACACTGAGATGGGAGGAAAGATCTTTTGTTCGATGGAATGAACTAGAGACCAAAAGGAAAAAAGGAACCTTTCAAGCGTTATATGGGATTATGCAGGGGGGAATTAATAAAGATCAAATAAGAAAGTCTCTTGAGTTTATTCTCGTAACAGGATTTCCGGGAATTGCAGCTGGTGGGGAAACGATCGGGACTGATCCGATGTTAACCTCTCGAACTTTGGACTTAGTTAGCGATCTTTTGCCGGACGACAAACCACTACACGCACTTGGTCTTGGGGGAGGGCCTGAAGGGATTTTTGAAGCAGTTGAGCGCGGAGTTGACACGTTTGACAATACTTCCATAACCCGCCAAGCTCGCTCCGGTTTATTGTTTTTGTACCCAGAAGATGGGGGAAAAGTTGAAAACAAATTCAGAATGGATATAAAAAAGAGCAAGTTTAAAGACATTAAGGAACCTTTTAGCAAGGTTTGTAATTGCTATTCTTGTTCCAATTTTTCTGCGGCATATCTGCATCACCTTATTATTTCCGGTGAACTTTTAGGTCTCCGCCTAGCCTCAATTCACAATGTACATTTTATAAATGATTTGATGAAGAAAATTAGAGAGGCAATACTAAATGGAGACTTCATTCAATTAAAGAGGGAATGGATTTAATGTTTTTAGAGAGGATTGTTGGGCAAGTTGATAGTTATTTGATGTTTAAGCTTGTCTTTGATTCTGTAGGATTCTCCGTTGATGGTAATTGTAATGCTGTGGTGTCTTAATCTTCCCAAGGTAGCATTTGCCCGTTCAACATCGCCGAAAATACTACCCCACTCACTAAACGATTTTTGAGATGTAAGAATAATGGATCCTTTTTCATTTTCAGCCTTTACCTACTTGGCCTTGATTGCACTCTTTGGGGAGACAGAACTGGCGGCTAAGCTTGACCGTACACCTGCGCTCAAAGACCGGGTTGCAAGCTTCGGCGCGCTCACTTCCCAGCGGCGCGATGAAGAACCTGCTCAACGCATCCGGACTCGCACACTTGCTACGTTCTCACCAACAGTCGTTCCAGTGTGTCCGCTTCAGCTAGCAGTTTGCTTGTGACTGTCTCATTCCGCAGACGAGGATTTACGGCAATTAACTGACGACAGAATTCTCGCACCACTTCTAGCACATGGGTGCCGAAGCGAGGGAGTGGAACCTTTGCTTGAGCACGCATCAGCACGCCAGTGTGGAATGTGACAGTCAGCGTGGATACTACTGTTTCAAGAAAGAGCCCGGTATCGCCGTCGTCTGCCGTCACGTGCGCCGTCTCGTTCTCAAGGCACGCAACGACACCGTCCAAGAGGTTTTCAAGAAAGTAGGCCACGTAGACGTTCTTCATCGTCTCTGTCTTGTGCCCAAACTTGAATACTATATCGCCCGGTGTTTGTGGACCTAACCCCCCCCAATCGTCGGGCTCGACTTCCGGCCAGGTCTGAAGCGGAGTCGCGTCTTTCGTATTCAGATGGAAGGCTATCTCGATCTTCTGATTACTATTCACCATGTCAGATACAATCATTCTACCATGGTGTTGCCTGGCATGCTGATCACAAGCTCATGCCTGTGGGTCCACGACAGGTCTTGGCTGTGGTCAAAGGGTACGCCGTGATGATCTCCCCAGACTGTAATTTTACACAAAAAAGTAAACTTTTTCTAGCTATAATTTATTTATCTTTTAATCCAACCAAGGCTAGAAAAAGTTAAACAATTAGCGTAAAATTACAATATGAGCAAAGGAGCAACTGCATTAATTATTTTTGGTATAATTGGAATCGGCGGAATTTTTATTATGTTTAATTCTCAAAAAGCTGGACAAAAACAAGCGTCCCCAACGCCTGGAATTCCAGGACCAACTGAGCAAATACAAGGTGTTCCGACTCGACCCCAAGCTGCTAATTCTCAATCAGCCCAGGAAAACACTCAACCAGCCCAGGATCCAACCGAACTTCAAATTGTGGATATAAAAGTTGGAGATGGAAAAGAAGCGACCTCTGGCGCAACAGTTAGCGTCCACTACACTGGAACACTTTTAAATGGTCAAAAGTTTGATTCATCGCGCGACAGGGGGCAACCATTCTCCTTTTTGTTGGGCGCTGGTCAAGTTATCCAAGGTTGGGATAGGGGCGTTCAAGGTATGAAAGTTGGCGGAGTAAGGAAGTTGGTAATACCTTCCAATTTAGCCTATGGAGAAGCCGGAAGTCCTCCTGTAATTCCTCCAAATTCTCCGCTCGATTTTGATATTGAGCTATTAGATGTACAATAATTAAGTAAGTTTGTTTTTTAGTGCTACAATAAGATTGTGCCAGACCTCTTAAATAATTTTTTTGCCAATATCACCCAAAGTTTTTTGTCTCCGGATATGCTTTCCAGTTCTTCAACAAAAGCTTTAATTGTTTTCGGGCTTGTATTTGTTGTTGCCATTTTTATGGCCGTAAGCCGAAGAATTTTAATTCATGGCGCGCTTGAAGGTGTTTGGGCAGGATTTATTATTGGAATAATTTTTGTTTTAGCATTTGAAGGATTGTTATTTTGGGGTACAAAAAACTTTTTATCAGGTGACAAAGTTAGTGTGCTCCCAGAGAGTGTGCTAACAGTTTTGCAAGGAGGACAAGAAAACTTAACTCAAGTATTGGGAGTAAAAGCTGAAAAAGAGAGGCCTACTGCGCAATCTGTAGTTACAGATTTTGATTATTTAGGTGAGTTAGACGCAAGTCTAGTAAAAAATTCAATTTGTAAAGAATGATTCATACAATAATAAAATTTACTGCAGTATTTATTGGCGGGATAGCTGTCGCATTTGCAGTTTTTCAAGTACTGCCTATCTTGAATTCTACTCAAATTACAAAAGATGGTGGAAAACAGATTCAAAATGAGGTGAATTCTCGCGTGGAAAAGGTTACCAAAGAAAAAACAATTGCTGCGGAAGGCGCAGTTGGACAAGTTTTGTCATCTGCTAGTGAAAGTTCAATACTTGCACCGCTTTTTAGAACAAAGGCAAAGGTTGAAAATACTGTTGAAACTGTGATGGGTTTGCCTGAAGAACAAAGAAACGCAATTTGTAGCCAAATTTGCCAGTGATTATGCTTCTTGGTGCTTCAAATCCCTTGATCTGGTAAAATATAAGCATGCACGAATTAAAAGAAAGACTGTTTACGCTGCGCGAGCGGCTTGGGAAAATAGTCGAAGTATTAAATATTGAAGAGGAAAGAAAAAAACTTCGCGAACTTGAGGCAAAGACCGCAAAGGCAGATTTTTGGGATGATTCGCAATTGGCAACTGGCGTGATGAAACAAATTAGTGCAATTAAAGATTCAATTGACAAAACTGAGAAAATCTCAACGCAAATTGAGGACGCATTCTCGGTTGTTGTATTACCTGACCTTGAGAAGGAAGTTGAGGCATCGGCAAAAACAATTGAAAAAGAGTTAATAGCACTTGAGGTTCTTACATATTTGTCGGGTCCAAACGACAAAAACAATGCCATTTTTTCAATACACGCGGGGCAAGGTGGAACAGAAGCAATGGATTGGGCACAGATGCTACAGCGAATGTATATGATGTATGCCCAAAACCAAGGCTGGGAAACTGAAACTATAGATTTTACGCCTGGAGAGGAAGCTGGAATTAAGTCTATAACTTTATTGATTACGGGGCAATACGCTTATGGAAAGTTAAAAGGGGAAGCAGGTGCGCACAGGCTCGTTCGGCTTTCTCCTTTTAACGCAAATAATCTTCGCCAAACTTCATTTGCCTTAGTTGAGGTCTTGCCAGAACTCGAGGAGGTAACAGATGTGGATATGAAAGAAGAGGATATGGAGTGGCAATTTTACCGCTCGGGGGGGCATGGAGGTCAAAATGTTAATAAAGTTTCAACTGCAGTACGATTAATCCACAAACCAACAGGAATTGTTGTTACTGCACAAACCGAAAGGTTCCAAGAGCAAAATAGACAAATCGCATTGAGATTGTTGCGTTCAAAACTTTGGGTGCGACAAGAAGCCATAGAGAAAGAACAGGTAAAAGAGCTTAAGGGCGAATATAAGCCAGCAGCGTGGGGAACTCAAATTCGTTCATATGTACTTCATCCATATAAGATGGTTAAAGATCTTAGGACAGATATTGAAACATCAAACACAGAGTCTGTGCTGAGTGGTGAATTGGAAGAATTTATTCAAGGTGAGTTAAAGTATTTAGCTCAAAAGGGGTTGTAGAAACTTTAATTTGTGTGGTATATTGTTTTGTATGCCCGAAGATACTATAAAGTTCGAAGAAGCAAAGCAACCTTCAAAAGGTAGTGATAATAACTCTTCGTTCTTAACTGGAGTTTTAGTTCCGGCTGTGGTGATTCTCGTTGTAATTTTGGGCGGTGTGGGTACTGGCTGGTTTCTTTCCGACAAAACAGACGGTGTAGCAGGAGTCGGAACTAATATTTCTGCTGCTCCAGGTACAGACGTTGTCTCGGGAGGAAAGGAGTTTGGATTGAAAGACGAAGGTACTTTTCGGGATGATGCGGAGGGAATTTTAGAGGAAGGTGGAATAGAAGGCGAGGGCACCCATCACTTAGTACGCGACGGTGGCCCTTCAAAGTATGTTTATCTTACCTCGTCAGTTGTTGATTTGAGTGAGCTAGAGGGCAAGAAAGTTCAAGTTTGGGGAGAGACGTTTGGTGCAAAAAAAGCAGGTTGGCTTATGGACGTGGGACGAGTGAAGATTTTGGATTAAAACATGCCCAATGATTACCTTCGAAAAAGTTGTAAAAAAGTTTGGATCAACCTCTGCATTAGATGAAATTTCCTTTGACATAAAAGAAGGCGAGTTCGTTTTCTTAACCGGTTCCTCGGGAGCTGGTAAAACTACTTTAGTAAGATTGCTCTTGCGTGAGCTTACTCCAGACAGTGGAAAAATATTAATCGAAGATCGAGATATCTCAACTCTTAAGTCATGTGACATCCCACACTACAGAAGAAAACTAGGCGTTGTTTTCCAGGACTTCAAGCTATTGCTTGATAGGACAGTTTACGAGAATGTTGCATTGGCCCTTGAGGTAACAGGTGAATGGGAAAATAAAAGTTCTTCAATTAATGATGCTTTAGAAGAAGTAGGTTTATCCCAAAAAGCAAATTTATTTCCGCGACAGCTTGCCGGAGGAGAACAACAAAGAGCAGTTATTGCGCGAGCATTGGTTACAAATCCAAAACTTGTTTTAGCAGACGAGCCAACGGGCAACCTTGATCCGGCTACAGCGCGACAAATTGTTGAACTATTGGATAAGATATCCAAAAGCGGAACAACGGTTCTAATGGCCACGCACAATGAAATTTTGGTTAATTCTCTAAAACGCCGAGTTATCAAGCTGAAGGACGGAAAAGTGGCTTCGGACAAAGTTGGGGCAAAGTATGATGAGTAAAATGCTAAATTACATAAAAGTTACCAAAAAATACATTAGGCGTTCGCCATATCAAGCTTTATCTGCGGTCTTAATAATGATAATTACTTTTTTTGTAGCAACAGTTTTGGCACTCCTAACCTATGTTTCCTACTCAACTTTGCACTATTTCGAAACTAGACCTCAAATTATTGCCTTTTTAAATGCTGAAGCAACGCCAGATCAGATTTCATCACTGCAAAAAGATTTAATTTCCGACTCAAGAATAAAAGACTTGAAGTTTGTTTCAAAAGAACAAGCGTTAAATATATATAAAGAGGCAACTTCTGACAATCCACTACTATCCGAGCTTGTAAGTCCTAAAGTTTTTCCTGCAAGTTTAGAATTTTCTGTTACCGATTTACAGCTTACTGAGTCTGTCTTTTCCGAAATTGGGAAAAAAGATGCAGTTGGACAGGTTGTTTTTACAGCAAGCTTAGGGGGCTCAAAAAGCATTAAAGACGTAATAGATAATTTGCGCAATATTACAAACTACATAAAAATTGGTGGTGGAGTTATCGTATCGTTTCTTCTCGGATCGTCACTTATTATCTTGTTGGTAATCATAAGCATGCGCATCGCATCGCGTCGTGAGGAGATTAGAATTTTGCAACTACTGGGCGCAACTCCTGGATTTATTAGAGCACCCTTTGTCTTTGAAGGAATAATTTACGCAATTTTAGGAAGTTTTCTTGGTTGGCTTTTTGCAACACTCGCGCTTTTGTATATTTCTCCGTCTCTTGTGAAGTACTTTGGGGACATTCCAATTTTACCGCCTACGACCAACGGTATTTTACAACTTTTTGGAGCAATCTTAGGAATTGAAGTTTTAGTAGCTTTGATTTTGGGAATTTTAGGAAGCTTTGTTGCAATCAAGCGGTACCTAAAGATATGATTTTTTCTTCATTTAACAAAGCGCTTCTTGTGTCCGGAATTGTAGCTATTTTTTTGTTACGATTGCCTTTGAGTATTCTTGCTGACGAGGATGATGCCCAGTATATAGATAATTCATATACAAATGTGGGTCAGCAACAAGGCAATGAGTCCGATTTGCAAAAAAAACTTGACGAAAACAGGCAAGAACAAGAAAGAGTTAATAAACTTCTTGGAGAGACAAAACAAAAAAAGGTTACACTTCAAAACGAGATTGTGTATCAAGATAATCAAATAAGATTAACTATTCTAAAAATTGAAGAAACAAAAGGACAAATAGAATCGCTGACAGAACAAATTAACAACCTTGAGGGCGCCTTAACTGATTTGTCAAAATTGTATACTGCGAGAGCGATCGAAACATATAAATTGAAAAGGCTGGGTGATTCACTAGCTATTCTTCTTACTGCAAACAATATTACTGAGTTTATATCAAGATTTAATTACCTTCAAAGAATTCAAGAGAACGACAGGCAATTGCTTTTAAAAATGCAGTCAACTCAAAGTAATTTTGAAGATAAAAGGGCAGATATTGAAAAACTAAAAAGCAAACTTGAGCAACAAGAAAAAGCACTTGAAAATCAAAAAGGTCAAAAAACCCAGCTTTTGCAAGTTACAAAAAATGATGAAAAGAAATATCAAGAGTTGTTGGAGACTTTAAGAGCTGATGAGGACTCGATTCAAAAAGCTTTAAGCTCGCTTATTTCTCGAATTGTTTCTGGATTGGCAACAGGTTCTCCAGTAACCAAGGGACAACCAATAGGTTTGGAAGGCAATACTGGAAATGTTTTTCCCCGTCCAAGCTCTTCTTGTCCAAAATGTGGGGCACACCTTCATTATATGGTTATGCCTTGCGATATTGTTAAAAATGGCGGTCTTTCTTGCCACTCGGACCCCGCTCCTTATATGGACAACGGAGAATATGCAAAGCCTATGGATTTTTCAAACGGTTGGAGGATCTACTTGACCCAAGCGTATGGCAATACTTCGTTTGCACAATCGGGAACTGCAGGTTATTCTTTCCACTCAGGTTTGGATTTGTCAGTAAGCTATGGTGTTGCGATAAGAAGTGTGGCGGATGGAACAGTTTATTACGGTACCGACTCAGGTGGTGGGAAGTATGCCTTGGTTAAGCACAGAGACGACTTTTGGACTGCCTATTGGCACCTTCAATAGGAGAATTGTAAAAATCCTAATTTTTCAGTTGAAGGACGCCTTATCCATTGGAGTCTTAATGGTTTAATTGACACGATCTGTTGTAAAGTCCGATATAATTTTCTGACATAGATTTTTAGTGTCGGCCATGAGTATCTTTTGCTCACTTGCTTTTGCAATGATGACTGCAAAATTATACATTTCTTTATAGGAAAGAGTGAAGTCCACGCCGTTTCTTAGTAAAAAAACGTGGGTAAATAAAATAGCCATTCGCTTGTTTCCATTTCTGAATGTTTGACTTCTAACGAGGAGGTTAAAGTAGTTGGCGGCGGCTTCAAGGACTGTAGGATTTAAATATTCCTGATTATAAGTTTGGCTAATAGTTCCAAGAATGGATTCCAAACGTCCTTCAAAACGATCTTTAAACGGAGGAATCGGTTCGTCGAATTCCAACCCCCTTCTGAAAGTCTCGAATATACACTCGCAATCTTCCAGAGTCAGCTAGTATTGAGGGGTCTTTAATAGATTTTTTGTCATACTCCTCCAACAGTTTATAAGTATTCTTGTACTTTCTTACACTATACTCCACGTCGTGTTGGTAAGATGGATTTTTTGATAATAGTTTAAAAACTTCTAGTTTGAGTTTATTTAAAAACATAGTCTCCTTTTTAGGCAGCCTTCGCGGATATACCTCTAAGCTCTTGGTAGTCTAAATGGATTCCAGGAATCATCAACAATCCTTTCTAAACCATCATACTCCTGCCCAAGTTTATAAGTATTCTTGTACTTTCTTACACTATACTCCACGTCGTGTTGGTAAGATGGATTTTTTGATAATAGTTTAAAAACTTCTAGTTTGAGTTTATTTAAAAACATAGTCTCCTTTTTAGGCAGCCTTCGCGGATATACCTCTAAGCTCTTGGTAGTCTAAATGGATTCCAGGAATCATCAACAATCCTTTCTAAACCATCATACTCCTGCCCAAAGAGTGTTAAACAAGTATTACGATACTTAACATATCGTTCACCCGTAAAGTGTATACCATGTGCTGACCTGCCTACAATAACAAGTTGACGTTGGGAATATTTAGCTGTACGATTTGCTTGACTATCGGTACTTTACATGCTCAAAAGTACACCAAACAAATTACTTGTTTCCTTTATTTTGTCATTCATGCTTCTTTTTAAGAGCTCCACTCCCGCCTCTGCTGTAACTTACACAATAAGCGGAGTACCCTCAAACATCGAAGAGGGCCAGAGTATTTCAGTAACGGTAAATCTTACAGTTGCAGGTTCAGCTGGTAAGAGTTATTATCTGAGAGCGGCATTCTCTCATCCAGACACGCTAACTTCCTATTTTGGTTATACAAAAAACCATTCAGACAATTGGTATAACGGCACCCCGTCTCCTATTGATTACACGCAATATAAAAGAGTGACAATGAATGAGTTTAACACATGGTCAGGGGTAGCTGAGACTAAACTGGATACTTCAAGCTCTACTTATAAAGGATCTGGAACTTACAACTTAAAGCTTAGATATTACACAGAGAGTGGAAATCTCTCAGATGAATCATCTAATTCTGTCCAAATTGCTGTAACTGCTACCGCTTCACCATCTCCCTCACCTTCCCCAAGTCCCAGTCCATCGCCTAGCCCCGATTCGATCGGGGCAAGTCCATCGCCATCTCCCTCACCTTCTCCAACTCCCATCCCAAGCCCTGATCCACCACCAAGCCCGTCTCCTAGACCTTCTCCTAAACCCAGCCCAAAGCCTTCTCCAAGTCCCCTGAAGACACTAGAAACCACAGAAAGTGGGGAAGTGTTATCAACTGCCACCCAAGCCGCGGAAGACGAGAAGGACAACGAATCTTCAAGCGGTGGCACGTTTTTTCTTGCCAACATTTCAACAGAAAAAGTATTGCCAATTGGGTTGATAGGCGGAGGATTGATATTTATAGGAATATCAGCTGCTTCTTTTTTAAAAGGGAAACATTCTGATACAATTGACGATCAGAATGACTAAATTTTGGATACCAGTGCTTTTTTGGGCTGGGGTGATTTATTCTTTTTCTACTTTACAGGTTGAACCAGCCTCAACTATTTCTTGGCAAGACTTTGTTGTCAAAAAAAGTGCGCATCTTGTCGAGTACGCAATCTTGTTTTTACTTTCTTACCGCGCGTTGTTAAATACCACAAAACTATCAAGAACAAAGTCTGCATTTATTGCTTTTTTGATAGCACTTCTGTATGGGGCAAGTGATGAGATACATCAGTCTTTTACCCCTGGCCGTGGTCCTAACGTAAGGGATGTATTAATTGACGGTTTGGGAGCAGGTATTGCTTGGTTTGGTTTATGGAAATATTTACCAGTATGGCCAAGGAGACTCAAGAATTTGGCCAAAATTTTGCAAATAAGTTAAAAGGAGGAGAAACTCTTGCTTTAATTGGTGATCTTGGTGGAGGTAAGACTACGTTTGTGCAAGGACTAGCTCAGGGTTTGGGGATCAAGGAGAATATAACGAGCCCAACCTTTATTTTGATGAAGGAATACGATATAAAAATCAAAGATCAAAAATCAAAGATCAAAAATTTATATCATTTAGATTTGTATAGATTGGAAGGAGACATTGAAAAAGAAGTAAAGAACTTAGGAATTGAAGATATTTGGGGAAAAGAAGAAAACATTGTTGTAATTGAATGGGCAGACAAAATAGAAGATATGCTGCCGCCACATACAATACGAATTTATTTTGAAGAAATAGGCGATGAAAGGAAAATAATGGTCAAATGAAACTATATATCGACACCAGCAATTCGGAGAAATTAGCTGTTGGGCTAGATGGCGACATTGTTGAAGATGCGTCAACGGATCAAAGATCAGAAAAGCTGCTTGCGGTTATTGACCAAATGTTAAAAAAACACAACAAAAAAATTGAAGATATTAGTGAAATTGAAATAAATCTCGGGCCGGGATCGTTTACAGGACTTCGAGTTGGGGTGGCAATCGCCAATACTTTAGGCTGGTTACTCGATATTCCCATTAATGGCAAAAAAGGATTAGTAGAGCCAATTTATACCTGAACGTAAAACAAAATCTAGTGGTTTTGTAACGTTCTTAAAAATAGTATTATTAGTATATGCTTGCCCTAGTACGCCACTTTCTTGTTCCCCACAGCTCTAACAATCACAGGGCAAGGATTATTCATCCGTCTTTTGTTGGTTTTGCGGTCTTGTTTTTTATACTTTTTCAGGTTTCCTTTTCTTTTTTACCCCAGTTTGTTCCTGTTGTATTGGGGTATGTGTCAAGTATTACCCCTGAAGAGATTGTTGATTTAACAAACAAAGAAAGAGAAAAAAATGGGGTACCAACACTCACAATGGACCCTCAATTAACACAAGCCGCTTTGAGTAAGGCTGCGGATATGTTTGCACGGAATTATTGGGCGCATAACGCACCCGACGGGACAGAACCTTGGAAGTTTGTTGTTGACTCGGAATATAAGTATCGATACGCTGGTGAAAATTTGGCCCGAGATTTTAGTGATTCAAATTCTGTTGTGGTTGCTTGGATGAACTCCCTGTCACACAAAGATAATCTATTGTCTAGCCGTTATTCCGACATCGGTGTAGCAGTTGTCAAAGGAGAGTTGAAGGGCATTCAAACAACTTTAGTCGTCCAATTTTTTGGTACCAAAATGGGAATAGCTGCAAACGCAGAAAACGGCCCCAAAATTATAACGAATGCTGCCCAGGAGGCAAGTGTAGCAGGAATAATTGGCGTAAACAGCTCAAAAATTAATAAATCAAAACAATTAGTTCTTTCTCCGTTTTTAGCAACTAGGAAAATTGCACTTATTGTTATTTCTTTGTTTTCAATAATCTTTATCTCTGACATGATTTTAATTAAACACAAGAATATTCAACGTATCTCCTCACGAAGTATTGCACATCTTTTATTTTTGTTTATGATATTAGCAGCACTTGTTGTTTCAAAAACTGGATTAATTTTGTAATAACTTGTCATCCTGACTCCGATTTGATCGGAGGAAGAATCTCTCGCTCGCCTCGCTGAGGCCAGCGGCGAAGCGAGCGAATGCGAGTCTCAAACAAGTCGAGAGATTCCTCACAAAGCTCGGAATGACATAACAATATGACTGACATATCACGAAACCTTGCCCATTATTTAAGCTTAATTGCAGTCTTAATCTTTGCTCTTTGGGGGCTTTTGGCTTTTTCGTACGACAAAAATTTCCAAACTGCTATTTCAATTTCTGCAACATTGGGATTTTTCGTTTGGGGAATTGTCCACCACTATATTCACGAAGATTTGTATTTTAAAGTTGTCTTAGAGTATATGGCGACGTCGCTTCTTGGAATTGTTGTCCTTCTTTCTGCAATTTGGAGCGCGTAAATTACCCATGGGGTATTTCCGTTTGTAGTGATTTTGCCTCAAAAGTGGTACAATTGAGGCTGGAATGATAAAAAATAAACACGATGGCGATAGCAAAGAAATACCTATACAAGAACGAACCTTCATAAGTCCTACAAATGGCGAGTTGACCTTACCTCAAGTTATCGAAGCAATAGTTCAGTTTGTCGACGGAGATCACCAAAGCAGGTATAAGGTTGTTATTGGTACAGATTCTCAAGCAAAAAGAATAAATGGAGATGCGGAAATTGATTTTGTTTTGGCGATTGTTGTTCACAGAATTGGGAAAGGTGGAAGGTACTATTGGAGCAAGGAAAGACAAAAGCGAAAATACGTTCTACGCGATAAAATTTATCGCGAAACTGCTTTTTCTTTAGAATTAGCAGAATACCTAGTGCCTCAACTTAGGGCAGTACTTCCTGCAGGGCGTTATGATTTGGAAATCCACGTTGATGTCGGAACTGTTGGCCCAACGCGGGAGATGATTAAAGAAGTTGTTGGGATGGTTACAGGGAGCGGTTATACAGCAAAAACAAAACCAGAATCCTTCGGTGCTTCAGTTGTTGCGGATAAACATACATAATTCTTAAAATGGTGTGGTAAAATAAACCATGTTAAAGCGAAATGTAAAGATTTCAGAATACGAGTTGCCTCTTAAAATTGAACCTCAAAAAAAGGGGGGATATGTCGTGGTCTGCACTAAGTGGTCTGATTGTTATGCTCAAGGTGATTCGATTGACGAAGCAATTTTAGAAGTAACGGCAGTTGCGCAATCGCTAATAGAATTGTACGAAGAAGAAGGACTGAAAATCCCACTAAAACTGCAAAACAGAAAGGGCAAGAGTTCGCTTACTGTTCCAGTAATAGTTGCTTCATGACGTACAAGCCTCTAACTTATAAAGAACTTATTAAAAAGGCAAGAAAAGCAGGATTTGTTTTTAGAAGAAATACAGGAGGTACCCACGAGATTTGGTGGAATGATGAGAAGATGAAAACTTGTGTAATTCCACACCACCACGAGATTAAACCAGGAACTTTAAAAAGCATTATCAACCAGATGGGAATTACACGTAAAGAATTCGAAAAGCTTTAGATTGGAAAATGTGATAAGCTCGCAACGATGGTGAAAGTTGAAAAAGAAAGACTTCAAACTAAGAAACTTCGGATTGTTAATCTAATTTCTCAAACAGGTTCTACAAGTCTTGAAGTAATTCGTGCGCAAAAACCTGGTGGTGTTCTTGATGGTTTAGTTGAAACCGTAGCTGTAGTGACAAGTAATGGAAAAATTGGAGGTTTGGAAAGGGCTGTAGAAGAAGGATTTCCCAAAAATTGCACACATGAGGTTAGTAAAAAGTCTGCGACTTTCGACCAGGACCTTATAAATTTTTTGAGAATTTATAACCCGGACTATGTTTTTCAATTGGGGTGGTTACCCTACACTCCTGAAAATGTCCATAATGCTTTCCAGTTTTTGAATATGCACATCGGTCCTGGGGGGCAGTTTATGTTTGGCGAAAGACGTATTTATGCGCACATGCGATTTTGTGAATTGATTGGAGAGTCGCGACCAATTCCGCTTTTTTGTCACAGAGTAACTTCCGGATATGACAAGGGGAAAACAATTTATGCTCAATGGGAAGAAATTTATCCTTGGGAAACGGCAAAAGAGGTGGCAAAAAGACTTTATTTAATTGAACATAAAGTTCAAATCCATGCTTTGTATTTATTAGCTACTGGTCAAGTTAAAGAATCAAATGCTGTTTCAATTCCTACAAGTTATTATGAAGAAGAACTTCTCAAACAAGCAATAGAAGATTCACTTGAAAAATATCCGCTATTAAAAACAAGAACCCCCCCTCCAAGGATTGAACCCTTTAACATACAACAAAACAACAAACACAACAATAGACATCTGATGTCCAACTGAAGCTAAATTTTGATAAAAGTATCAAACTATATCAACTTCAGAGTCATAATTACAAAACTTTAAACCCTGCTTGCCAATGTCAGTTCTTATGTGTTTTCCGTCAAAATTAATTTTGCTTGCGGCGTAATAAGAACGTTTAGCTGCTTCTTGTAGGGTGTCCCCAATTCCCACAGTACAAAGTACTCTTCCTCCTGAAGTTACAAGTTTTCCATTTTCAATTTTTGTTCCGGCTTGGAAAATTAGGACACCCGGGATTTTAATTGCGTCTTCAATCCCCTCAATTATCTTTCCAGTTTCGGGATTTGACGGATATCCGCGAGACGCCAGCACCACACAATGGCCGAATTTTCCATTCCACTTAAATGGAATTTGGTCGAAATCACTACTTAAAACGTTTTCTATTAAATTAATCAAGTCCCCATCATACAAAGGTAAAATGGTTTGACATTCAGGATCTCCAAATCTTGCGTTGTGTTCCAAAATTTTTGGACCATTCTTTGTTATCATTACGTTTGAATAAAGTATTCCCCTAAAGTGAATTCCTTTATTGGCCAAAGCTCGCAATGTTGGATCAGTAACGATTTTGTAAAGTTTCATTGCTTCTTCTGCCCCAATAAAGTTCAACGGTGCGTAAACCCCGAGCCCTCCGGTGTTTGGCCCTTTGTCGCCGTCGTACGCTTTTTTGTGATCTTGGCTTAATATGAGTGGAAAGTACTGCGTACCATTGCAAAGCGCAATTAGGCTAACTTCATATCCTTCTAAAAATTCTTCAATAATAATTGGAATACCAATGTCGAGAAACTCTTTTGCAACTTTTTTAGCCTCGCTTTTACTCTCTGCAACGACTGCACCCTTTCCTGCGGCTAATCCGTCTTGCTTTACAACTATTGGAATTTCTTCACACTCAATATAATCCTCTGCTTCCCCTTGTTCTTTGGGCTTGAAAGTTTTGTATCTTGCAGTGGGCAAGTCTGCTTCATCCATTAAATTTTTTGCAAAAATTTTGCTCGATTCGATTTGCGCAGCTTGTTGACTTGGGCCAAAAATTCTCAAACCTTGAGATTTAAAATGGTCAACTATTCCAAAAGCTAATGGGTCTTCTGGTCCAATAATTGTTAAATCTATTTTTTGCTGTTTTGCAAACTTTGCAAGTTGTTCCACGTTTGTTGCCTTAATGGGGATACATTCTGCAATTTCTGCAATTCCAGGATTTCCAGGAGCACAATAAATGTTCCCGACAGAAGAAGATTGCCTTGCTTTCCAAACTAACGAGTGTTCTCTTGCGCCTGATCCAACAATAAGTATTTCTTTCATTTTTTCAACAAATCTGGCCTGTTTTTCTTTGTTCGTTCAATTGCCTTTTCAAGGCGCCAGTTTTCAATTTTTTCGTGGTTGCCTGACAGGAGAATTTCAGGAACTTTCCAGCCATTATAATCTTCTGGGCGGGTGTATTGTGGATATTCTAAAAGCTGAGTGTTAGCGTCTTTGTGGGTAAGACTCGAGAATGATTCAACTGACGTGGCATCAGCTTTATCCAAGACACCTGGAATCAATCGGACGGTTGAGTCGACGATCACCATAGCAGGAAGCTCGCCACCTGTTAAGACGTAATCTCCAATGGAGATTTCCTCATCAATTAAATGATCTTTAACTCGTTGGTCAACTGTTTCATAATGTCCAGAAATTATGATTAAGTGATCTAGTTTTGAAAACTCTGCTGCTTTCTTTTGGTTATAAACCGTTCCTCCTGGATCCGTCAGAATAATTTTGGATTTTGGATTTTGGATTTTGGATTTTAGCTCTGTAATGGCGTCATAAAGCGGTTGGACCATCATAACCATACCCACGCCTCCACCATACGGTCTGTCATCTACTGTCTGATGCACTCCCTTTGCCCATTTGCGCAAATAGTGAAGGTTAATTTCTGCAAGCTTTCTATCTTGTGCGCGCTTGACAATACTCTCATTGAACGGTCCAGTAAACATTTTAGGGAAAAGGGTGACTATGTCAATTTTCATATTTGTATTTTACACTAATCCTCGCTCTTGATATACTCTTTAGAATGAAACTTGTTGTTGTTGTTCCTACCTACAACGAAAAAGGGAATGTTGAAAATTTGATAAATAGTCTTGAAGCTGTTTTTTTAAAAATTTCTGGTTGGGACAAGAATATATTGATAGTTGATGACAATTCTCCTGATGGGACCGCAAAAATAGTTGAACAATTATCAAAAGAGTATAAAAACGTGCACCTCCTACTACACCGTAAAAAATCCGGATTGGGAGCGGCGTATCTTGCAGGAATGAAAGAAGCTTTTGGGAAACTAAGGGCTGATGCTGTGATAGTAATGGATGCGGACTTATCCCATAGTCCTCTTTATTTGCCAATGTTTGTTGATCAAATCAATAAAGGGTCAGATTTTGTTGTGGGTTCGCGCTATATAAAAGGTGGTGCAATTCCGAAAAATTGGGGATTACACCGCAAATTCCTTTCGTATTTTGGTAACAAAACTACAAGTTTTTTGGTAGGAAAGAAAAATTTAAATGACTGGACTTCAGGCTACAGAGCAATCAAAAAAGAAGTTTATGAAAAAGTCGTTCCGCAAATTGAAGGAAACAAAAGATTTAGAGGTTACACTTTTAATATTTCATTTGCATATCATGTGTGTGAATCGGGTTTTACAACTTCCCAAGTTCCAATAAAATTTACTGACAGGACCCAAGGTAAGTCAAAGCTAGGCTTAGAGTATCTTTTCCACACTCCCATCTTTTTAATTCACATTCGACTTAACAAACTTTTCAAGGTATAGTTTAAAAGATGAATATTGTTGTAATAATTCCCACATATAACGAAGTCGAAAATATCGGGAGGATGCTTGATGCCCTTGTTGGTGAAGAATTTCCAAAGATTAAAAAGCACTTAATGAAGGTATTAGTGGTTGATGATAATTCTCCTGATGGAACTGCAAAAGTTGTCCAGCAGAAAATGAAAAAGTACAAACAAATTGAGCTTTTGCTAGGCAAGAAAAATGGGCTTGGGGCTGCGTTTGCAAGAGGAATGAAATATGCAATGGATAAGATGGAGGCGGATGCTGTAATTGAAATGGATGCGGATTTTCAACATGATCCGCAAGACGTTAAACGATTAGTGCAAGGATTTGATGACGGGTATGATTACGTTATCGGTTCGCGCTACATAAAAGGTGGCTCCATTCCCGAACAGTGGGAATTTTATCGAAAGTTTATTTCTTGGGGAGGAAATTTTTTTGCAAGAGCAGCGTTAATGATTATTAAAATACACGATGTTACTTCGGGGTTTAAACTGACACGAGTCAAAGGACTCTTGGACCAAATCGATTTGGACAACCTACTTTCCAGGTCTTATGCTTACAAAATTCACATTCTTTATGAGGTGATTAAGGAGCGCAATGCAAAAGTTTTAGAAGTGCCAATTAAATTTCACTTTAGAGAAAAGGGGTCGTCAAAAATCGAAAAAGAAGACCTCAAAGAATCGTTTACTGTAGTTATAAAGCTTTTCCTCCGATCCCGTTTCTTTAAGTTTGCTATAATTGGATTTGTCGGATTTTTAATTAATTCTGTTTTTTTGGAAATTTTTAGCAGTTTATCAATTTTTGATAAATTTTCTTCGTCTTTTTCATATCTCAAGGGGACAAAGTTCCACGCGGTAGGTGAATCTACGGCTTGGGCGGCAGCAGCAGCAACAGAGATGGCAATTATCTCTAACTTTATTTTTAACAATAGTTGGACTTTTGCAAAGGAAAAAATTACAAGCCCCATTAAACTTGCGTGGAAATTTTTACAATTTAACTTAACCTCAATTGGCGCAATTGTCATACAATTTATAGTCATTGGCTCGGCGGTTGGAGTCTTTGGAGATACGACACTTGTTCGCCAAACAGCGCTGGTCGGAGCAGTTGTATTTTTAATAATTCCCTACAACTACACAATGTATAATGTTATTATTTGGAAACGGTGGAGAATACCAGGCTTAGGATGGATACAAGACGTTTCCGTCTACGACAATATCAAAAACAAAAGGCGTTAAATCTACAGTAGCGGTCCCCAGTCAGCAATTGGAGTTACATTGTTGGCAATAAACGCTATCGAAAAAAGAAAAATTGGAATTACCAAAAGTGCTGCAACAAACTTAAATTCTTTTGAGCTTAGAGTGTTTGAGAATGCAACAAGGACGAAAGGCACAATTGGCAGTGCATAACGAGCTATGTCTCTGTGGGCAACAAATAGTATGGAGAGGAAAAATACTCCCACAAACGTTGCCAATTCTGGACTTTTTTGTTTGACAAGGTATGCAAATCCCATTACCCCAAACAAGTAAAGCCAAATTATTTCTTCCAGCCAAAATGTTCCTACCCATGCTTGGGATGGATTAAAAGCTTGAAAAGGAGGGAACGTTAAGTGGATGTTGTTTCCTGACCCAAAGTATGCAAGAAAATTGCCGTATTGTGCTCCATAGAAGGCAAAAATACCCAAAAGTGCAAGAGGGATGAGTAAAATTGGATACGCACGCCAGTGCAATTTTTTAAACCATAAAGACGTGTTTGTTGTAGCAAGTGACGACCAATAAGGTACAATTAGTGCAATAACGTATGCAACAAATATAAGTATTCCTGGTGACTTAGTTAATTGGGCAAGGGCACCGGTAATTGCGGCCAGCCACCATCTTTTATTTCGGAAAAAATAAATGGAGGCAATTATAAAAAGAATGAACAATGGTTCAGGTGAGCCGACTGAACGTACAACAAACCATCTGGCGGGGAAAATCGTAAAAAGTGTTGCAAGATAAAAACTTTGTTTTTTAAGACCAAGATCGTTTAAGAGTATATAAAACATTAAGACAGCCAGTATCCCGCTTATCACACTTACGAAGAGCATGGAATAGATGTATCCAAGAAATGGAAGAACGATTACTACAGCTCTTATTAATAATGGAAAAAGAGGGTAGTGCGCCGAATAATAAATTGGAGGCAAAGAGAAAGGGAAATTTTGATCAATCTTTACTGGATCATATAACGTTTTTGCAGCAACTATGTAGTACGGCCCATCAAAATTAGCAACAACAGTAGCCATTCCATCTTGTGGTAAGTTTATTCCCCAAAATGTCTCCAATCTTAAAAAGAATGGCGACCAAAGAAGCATTGTGGTCAAAAGAGCAATGAGGGCAAGAAGTATATAATTTTTGTAGGTTTTGATCATAGGTATCTGCTAGACGAAATCTGAAATTATAATAGCATAAAAGTAAGGCTATGTGATATTATTTCTGGGTATGGCAAGCCCAAAGAAAACATCAGTATCGATCGCAATGCCAGTTTACAACGAAGAAGTAGATTTGCCCCGCAACATTCCAGTTTTGCAAAAGTTCTTGCGTGAGAACTTTAAAGATTATGATTGGGAAATAGTTATTGCTGACAATGGGCCATCAAAAGACAGGACTGGTGAGGTAGGACGGGAACTTGAGAAGAAATATAAAGGTGTTAAGTATATGCTAATACCGCGTTCTGGTCGTGGAGGAGCTCTAAAGGAAGTTTGGCTGAAGTCCAAATCAGATATTGTCGCCTACATGGATATTGATCTTTCCTCAGACCTTCGTTATTTTTCAAAACTCATTAAGGCAATAGAGAAAGGCTCAGATATTGCAATTGGATCGCGACTTGCTAAAGGTGCAAAAGTTTATGGCCGTACTCTTCTAAGGGAGGTTATGTCTCGGGGCTATAATTTACTAATAAAGTTCTTCTTTTGGACAAGTTTTAATGATGCTCAATGTGGATTTAAAGCAATGAGCCACGAGGCAGCACGGAAACTTTTACCGGCAATAGAAGACAAGGCATGGTTTTTTGATTCAGAGTTTTTGGTCGTTGGTGAGTGTGCAGGTTTAAAAGTCACAGAAATTCCAATTGTTTGGCGAGACGATCCGCGCTCAACTGTAAAAGTTGCCAAAACTGCGATGGGGGACCTGAAAGGACTTTACAGATTGTTTAGGACAAGACCTTGGAAGAAATTGAAGAATGAATGGAAGGTTTAATGAAACAACTGAAAGCCTGGATTGCCCAAAATAAGTTTGAATTCTTATTACTACTTTTAATAATTTCAGCAGCAACTGCAGTTCGCCTCTGGAATATTGGTGAATATTTGCCTTTCATGGGGGATGAAGGGCGAGACGTCAGAGTTGTTCGTAAACTTGTAACAGAAGGGGACCTTGTTTTTATTGGCCCAAGAACTTCAATTGGCAACATGTATCTTGGCCCTTTGTATTACTACTTGATGGCGCCCTCGCTTATTCTTTCTGATTTTTCTCCGGTTGGGCCTGCGGTTTTTGTTGCTCTATTAGGAGTTGTTACGGTTTGGATGGTTTGGTTTGTAACACGTGAGTGGTTTGGAAAAAGGGCTGCGATTATTGCCTCCCTCCTTTATTCTTTATCTCCAATCGTAATTTTACTTTCCCGGCATTCCTGGAACCCTAACGTCATGCCGTTTTTTGCTTTGGGATGTGTTTTTTCAGTTTGGCGTTTATGGCAAAAGAAGATGTTTACGACTCTTGTTCCGCTTGGAATTTTCTTTGCATTTGTATTGCAGTCCCACTATCTTGGTTTGTTGTTGTTGCCAACTTTAGCTGTCACATGGTTTTTAGCATTATTAGTATTTCGTAAAGCAAAAAAATTAAAAAGCTTCTTTGGTAATTCACTTCTTGGGCTATCGTTTTTCATTTTATTGATGTCGCCACTTGCCCTGTTTGATTCAAAACATGGATGGGGCAATTTTGGTGCGATAAAAACATTTTTTACAGACAGACAGTCCACAGTTTCAATAAAACCTTGGAATGCAATCGGCCAAATCGGTCACGTTTGGAATGATTTATTTATTACCAGAATAGTTACTGCTAACAACCAGACAATTGGAATCATTGTTTCTTTATTTATAGTTATTGGATTGGTTTTGGTAATTCTTAAATATCGGCAATCGAAAAATAATGAAAAATTAAATGCTTCATTATTGTTAACAGGATGGATGTTGGCGGGAATAGTAGGTCTTGCGTTGTACAAGCAATCCATATATGACCATTATTTTGGATTTCTTTTCCCAGCACCTTTCATCGCAGTCGGAGTAATCGCCAGTAAAGCGTGGGAAGGAAAACTTAAGCTACTTGTAATTGCTGGAGTCGCTGTGCTTTTGTTTATTAATTTACAAAAAAACCCACTAAAGTTTTCTCCTCAAAGACAACTTCAAAGAACGCAAGAAATAGATAAAAGTATTGTTGAAAAATCAGAAGGCAAACCATTTAACTTCGGACTTATTGCAAAAACCAATTACGAAGAAGGATATTTATATTTCTTTGAATTATGGAATGCTCCTGTTAAAGAAATTGATGCTCAGAATGTTAAAGAAACTATAACAGATCAACTTTTTGTGGCTTGCGAAGACTCAGTTTGCGAGCCGATTAATAATCCCAAAGCGGAAATTGCAGGCTTTGGTTGGGCAAAAGTAGAAAGCCAGTGGGAGGTTTCTGGAATCAAAATATTTAAATTAGTTCATGCAACAAAATGAGAAAAAACAAAGGTTGTATTGATCGGTTAGTAACAGAAATAAAAAACCACAGGCTTATTTACATACTATTAAGCGTTATATTAATTGGTTGTTTTATAGCTAGAGTTTACAGGATCGATCAGCTGCTCGGGTTTTACTACGACCAGGGGAGAGACGCACTAGCTATATGGAACCTATGGGAAAAGGGAGATTTTTTTCTTATTGGTCCAGTAACAGGTTTAGCCGGCATATTTTTGGGACCTGCATACTACTATATTATTGCACCATTTTATAAACTTGGGAATGGTTCGCCGATTTATCCGAGTATATTTTTATCATTCACTACAACGGTCGCAGCCTTTATGTTGTATATTTTAGGTAAAAAGTTCCACTCTCGAGAGGCTGGCCTTTTTGCTGCAACAATTTTTTCCTTTTCTTATTTTTTGGCCCTTGCAAGCCGTTGGCTTTCAAACCCAACAATGATTATCTTAGGAAGCGTTGCTTTGGTATGGGCAATGTATGAGATAACCCAAAAGAAGAGGTGGGTTTGGCCGGTATCTGCATTAATTTTGGGGTTAAACTTACAATTCGAAGCAGCCAGTGCCGTTTTTTATTTGCCAGCCTATTTTATTTTTGTTGTTTGGCAAAGAAAAAATTTACCCAGTTTTAAAATTTCGATACTCACTATTGTAGTTCTTCTTTCTACTTTTATTCCCCAAGTGTTATTTGATGTAAGGCACGAGGGGGTAATCGGTAACTCAATTGCCAGAGAGCTATTTGTACAAAAGGCTTTTAGGCCGTCGATTTGGGAGGTCGCAAAGATCCGTTTTCCAATGTACTTTCACTATTTTTCTACAAAGGTAGTTCCTTTTAAGGATGATTTCAATATGGTGGCGCTGGTTGTTGTTACTTTTACCTTTTTCATATTTAGAAGAAGAATTTTTGTAAACGAAGGGGTAAAAATTGTGTTTTTGATATTTATTAGCCCTTTGGTAGGTTACCTTTTTTTTCAAGGTAATTTAGGGCGGGTTTACGATTATTATTTTACCGGTTATTATTTACCGTTTGTTTTAATTTTAGCGATAGGACTTGCCCAGCTTTACAAGTTTAAATTTACAAAACCTCTTGTTTTTCTTTTTTTTATAGTATTTTTTGTTGTAAATGGCCGGTCATTACAACAGTTTGGGGCAAGTGTCGACAGGCCGACCCATATATCGCTTGGGAACCAAATTCGGAGTATTCAGTGGATATTGGATGATAGTAAACTCAAGCCTTTTAATGTAGATTTTTATGTTCCGCCTATCGTTCCTTATTCCTATGATTACTTATTCTTGTGGCAAACTAACTCAAAATGCGGGACAAGTTTGTGTAATATGAAGCTCGACGAACATGCCCCTTTGCTTTATACTTTATATGAAGTAGACTCTCCGCATCCTGAGCGACTCAAAGCTTGGCTTTCTCGGCACGAGGGCATTGGAATAGTTCAAGAAACAATTAAATTTGGTGGTATTACTGTCGAAAGGCGTACTAGGATTAGTGACGAAGGGTTAAAGAAATGAAAAACAGCAAAACATATTTGTCGGTGGTTGTTCCGGCATATCAAGAAGAAAAGAACATAAAAAAAGGTGCTCCGGATGAAATTGTCAGTTACTTGAAAAAACAAAAATACTCTTGGGAAATTATTTTTGTCGACGATGGATCGGAGGACGAGACTGCAAGCCTTCTTGAAAAATATACAAAAAAAGACGACTGTATTCGGCTCATTAAAAACCCACATCAAGGAAAAGCAGCAACCGTTACAACGGGAATGCTTGCTTCCTCAGGTGATGTCATTCTATTTTCCGATATGGATCAGGCTACTCCGATTCGGGAGATTGAAAAATTATTACCATGGTTTGAAAAATACGATATCGTAATTGGTTCAAGAAAAGGTAGGGAAGGGGCGCCAATTGTTCGTAAAATAATGGCGTTTGGATTTATTTTATTGCGAACTATAGTTTTACGTCTTCCATTTAACGATACTCAAATAGGTTTTAAGGCTTTTACTCGCAAGGCAACTCAGGATGTATTTAAAGGTTTGAGAATATTTGGTCAGCAAAAGAAAATAAAAAAAGCTGCAGTAAAAGCGGGTTTTGATCTTGAGGTCTTGTTTGTTGCCAGGAAACTTGGATACAAAATCAAAGAGGTTCCCGTTGAGTGGCATTATAAAGGTAGTATAAGAGTAAGCCCTTTGCGCGATTCGATTGACGGACTAAAAGACCTTTTAAGAATTAGATGGTACGCCCTCAAAGGTGATTACAAAGGATGACAAAAATTATTAAACATCCAAACAGCTTCATTATTGGAGTAATATTACTTTCAATCCTTGCTCTTGCATTCTTTTTGCGGTTTTACAACATTTTATCAATTCCAGTTTTTGCGGACGAAGCAATTTATATTCGTTGGGCACAAGTCATGAGGGCCGAGGCAACATTAAGGTTCTTGCCGCTATCAGACGGGAAACAACCACTTTTTATGTGGTTAGTGATACCCCTTTTTAAGGTGGTTTCCGATCCGCTCATTGCTGGACGATTAGTATCAATTTTGTCGGGGTTAGCGGGAATTGCAGGAACTTATTTACTTGCTGGTCGCTTACTTAACAACTATCGTATTGCTTTAGTTGCTTCATTGTTCTATGCGGTTTCCCCGTTTTTTGTCTTTTTTGACCGAATGGCTTTAGTGGACAGTATGCTTGCAAGTTTAGGAGTATGGTCATTGTATTTTGCTGTATTGACGGTTCAAACATTAAGGCTTGATTTTGCGATGATAACAGGCTTCTTTTTAGGCGCTGCATTTATTACAAAATCTCCCTCCTTGTTCTTTCTTTTGCTCCTACCTTCTACAATTCTTGTTTCAAATTGGATAAAAAATAGGAAAGATATTAAGGTTTTGGGTCACATCATGGTTTTATGGGCGGTGTCGGCGGTGATAGCGTTCGCGGTCTTGAATATATTAAGGCTGGGGCCGAATTTCCACATGATCGCCTTACGAAACAAGGATTATGTTTTTGGACTTAACGAAGTCTTAATTCACCCCCTAGATCCATTTCAGTTCCATATTAAAGAACTTCTTGACTGGTTTTTACGTCTTATGCCGTACTCAATTTTTGCAACCTCGGTCTTAGGGATTGTGACGGGTTGGAGAAAATACAAACTGGAAGTTTTATTGCTTTGTTTGTGGATATTAGGTCCTCTCTTTGTCCAATCGGAAATTGCCAAGGTTTTTACGGCCCGTTACATTTTATATACAATCTTTCCGTTTTTTGTTCTTTCAGCAGTCTTTTTTGAAAGGATTTCGGTCATGCTAAAAGGAAAATATTTGATAGTAATGGCTATTTTAATTTCAGTGCCTGCTCTTTGGACAGATAATTTGTTGATCAATAAACCAGAAGACTCTCCACTTCCCAAAAATGAGCGTTCCGGCTATTTGGAGGCATGGACTTCGGGAACGGGAATTCGGGAAGTAGCAGATTTTATAAAACAAGAACACGAGAAGAATCCTGGTTGGACAATAGTTGTTGGAACGGAAGGGTTTTTTGGAACCTTGCCTGATGGTTTACAAATTTATACAACAAAAGTTCCAAATGTGTTAGTGAAGGGGGTCGGTATTTCTATATCAACAGTGGATGAATCGCTGATAGGTGCAAAGAAGGCAAAGGACAAGGTTTATCTGGTTGTTAATTCCTCAAGACTTAGTGAAAAGCCCGAAAATATGGGTATTAAACTAATTGCCGCGTACCCCAAAGCCATAAAAGCTGACGGGACACGCGAAAGTTTGCTATTATTTGAGGTGCAAGACGAGGCAATCAAGATTTTTGATATAAAAAATGCGAAGAATCCTGAAAGAAGTTAAAAAAGACTGGAAAGCTCTTCTATTTGTTGTGGTTATAGCCTTAATTGCTGGCAAAGATTTACTCCAACCAGGCTATTTTAACATGCATGATGATCTTCAAATGATGCGGCAATTTTCGCTCGAGGCATGTTTTAAAGATCTGCAAATACCTTGTCGTTGGACTCCGTACATGGGTTATGGTTTTGGTTTCCCACTTTTTAACTATTATCCCCAATTACCTTATTTGTTTGGTGAGGTATTTCGACTAATTGGTTTTTCGTTTGTCGATACAATAAAGGCAACCCTGTTACTGTCTTTTGTTACTTCAGGACTTGCAATGTATGTTTTGGCAAAAGAGTTTTGGGGAAAGCTTGGAGGGATATTGTCCGCTGCCTTCTATATCTGGGCCCCGTACCACTCAGTAGATGTTTTTGTTAGGGGAGCGATGAACGAAGCTTGGGCACTTGTTTGGTTTCCAATTATTCTTTGGTCTGGGTACAAAATTATCACCAAAGCGCAATTTCGACATATTGTTGTTTTATCTTTAGCTTGGTTTGGACTTTTGAATTCCCACAATTTGATGGCCTTAATTTTTGTTCCATTCTTTGGTGCTTGGGCATTGTTATGGCTTGTTAGAGAAAAGTCTTGGTTTACAGTACCACAACTGGTAATTTCGGGAATTTGGGCACTTGGACTATCTGCTTTTTTTACTATTCCAGTTACCCTTGAGAAAAACTTAGTACACGTTGAATCAATGGTCGTAGGATATTATGAGTATATTGTCCATTTCACAAGCATTAACCAACTGTTAATTTCAAGGTTTTGGGGATACGGCCCCTCAACTTGGTTGACGGATGACAAAATGTCTTTTCAAATTGGATATCTCCATTGGATACTTCCCTTGGTTTTGCTGGCCTTCGCTATTTACAGGTTTTATAAAAAGAGAAAAATTGATGATGTTATCCTTGCGACTTCCTTTTTTGTTCTAGCAGGCTGGTTTGCAGCATTTATGACTCAATCTCGCTCGACTCCTTTATGGGTAAGGCTTGATCCTTTATTAAGATACGTTCAATTCCCATGGAGATTTTTGGCTCTCGTCATTCTTGCTTTTTCGACATCTGCAGGTGCAGTTATTGTTCTTATCGACAGGCCCGGGAAACGAAACATTTTGAAATTTTTCTCAGTATTAATTCTCGTTGTAGGACTGTACGCACTAAATGTTGGATATTTTCACCCGGAGAAAATAGGTCCATTGACGGATGAAGAAAAGTTTTCTGGTAAAGCATGGGATTTGCAACAAACCGCAGGAATTTATGATTATTTGCCAGTGGGAGCCAAAACTGCGCCAAAAGCTCCACAAAAAGAAGTGGCAGAGATAGTTAAAGGTAATGCTTCATTATCTAACGAACATCAAGGTACGAACTGGGCAAGTTTTGATGCAACAGTAATGGACGAAATAGCAACAATTCAAATTAACATTTTTAGTTTTCCGAATTGGCAAGTATATATGGACGGCAAGAAAGTTGATACTTTTATTGGAGACGACGAGTGGGGAAGAATGCGGCTTGAAGTGCCCAGTGGTGAGCACAAAGTTACTGCTAAATTTAAAGACACCCCAATAAGAAAAGTTGCTAACTTTATTTCGCTTAGTTCTTGGATGGCACTTCTGGCTGTTCCTTTTTGGAGAAAAATGGTATCTTAAATTGTGGCTTTTAAGGAAATTCTCTCAGGTCTTCAAAATTGTTTTGTACGCCAAATAGATGTTCCCGAGCGTGTGGTTTTAGAAAATTTCTTCTTTAGTGAAAAAAGGTTTTTTGGTGATGGAGTTTTTGGATTTAATGGTAAAGACCTGGCAAATGCAGTTTTTCAAAAGGCGGTAAACATTGGTGATATTCTCCAAGTGACAATGCAGACAAGCGAAGGTGGGCGTGCTGCAGAAAAGTTTGTTTACCACGGTTCGGGTGAAATTTCAGGTTCGCACGTTTTTGATTTAGAGTTTGGTGATCAATTAAAGTTGGAGACAAATGATATTTTGAGTTGGAGGAAAGTTAGGAGAGAAGAACAGATTGCATTTCAGGTAGACAGACAAGACCAAGTGGAGTTGTAACAATGGCGTCAGTGAACGCGACATGATGTCCACAGTAAAGTAGTGTAAGAATTTGGAGTTAATTTAGTACTTCATTTACGGCTTCAACAAGATCGTTCCTGCGGAAGTATGCTAATAATTGCTGGCGCCACTTAAGGTCATTTATGTCAATCGTTGGATCAACGCCGCGTCCTTCTATAGGTTGGCCATCATCTCTTAAAGTTATACTGTGAACTAAAAATACTGAATATTTTTCAGAGGGGTCGATTTGTGTTTTAAGATCAAAAACTCTCTCAACAGTTCCCCAGCCTTTAGTTTTTGTGCCTACTACGATGCCCACATTAAACTTCTTTAGGGTGGCAGTTATTACTTCTGCTGAGGACTGAGTTTTTTCGTCTGATAGGATAACCACGTTTTTATAAGGAACAAGCGCTGGCAACCAGCCAACCACAGTTCGCAGTGGGGAATATTCACCTTTGTGGTAAAGATCATAAGCGTATTGATTGGGTCCTCCAATAAATGGCCCTAGGAAGTATGGCAAGAGGTCAATCGAGCCTCCAATATTTCCACGTAAGTCTAGGATTAGAGCAGTCCCCCTCCCGTTTTTATCAACTTGAGTAATTTCTTTTTGGAATTCTTCAAAAGTTTGCGGCGAAATTCGCTTTATTGGTACATACAGAACTTCTGGTCTAATAAACCTTGTACCAACTGTAGGCTCTTTTCCTGTTTGATCATAAATTTGTCTTTTTTGGGTGTCTCCAACCGCAGAATAAGCTCGATTAGCCTCTGCAATTTGTTGTTTGATTTGCTCTTTTGCCTCCCCCGTTGCTATTTTTTCTTCGTTCTTAAGTTCATCAACCTTACTTTCAAAAACCTGTTTAATTTCCTGTTGCGGAGCTTCTTTAGTAATTCCCAGGGTCTTGTAAAGGTCTGTACCTTTATCGATATTTTGAACTGTATCTCTAAGTTGTGCCTCTAGTTTTGAAGTATAAAGCCTGCTTCGGCCATTAGGTTGAAGACTTGCCAAGATCATGTCTGAAAGTTGAGTTACATACTCCTTTTTCTTTTGGTCATCCATGCCTTTCGTTGCCTCATCTACCATCTTTTCTACTCCTTCTTTGTCTTTTGTTTTAATGATCACGGGATATCCCAACTGCTGGGAACCTAAAGAAAAGTAGGTGCTTAATTGTTCGTCTTCAATTTTGTCCCAATAATTGTTTTTAATAACTTCATATACTTCGCCGACAAATCTTACATGAACACTCTTGCGAAAAACTATCGACTTTGCTGTGTCAGGAAGAGATTTTGCGTGAGAAAAATTTGATCCGGCGTCGTAGGAGATGGCAAGTATCAAACCAGCGAGTGCAACAAACGGAAGAAATTTAAGTTTGCTACGATTAATTGATGGCAGATCTACGCTTATTTCCCCCATTTGAAGCTTAGTGCAAAAATAATAATACACTGATTTTGGATATAATAGAAGCAATGATTAAAAAAATATTGGTTTTAGCAGCAGTGTCGACGGTTGTACTATTGTTTGTTAGAAGCTTAAACAACAAAGATCGGCTGCAAGAAAGCACCCAAACATTGCAGGAAAAAGTAATTAATGTAACACCCCTTAAGCCAATACCCAAAAGGACAATTGATTTTGAGGTAAAAGGACAAGCTTTATCGTTCTCATGGGCTGAAGCAACAAAAATAAGCAACATTCGTTTAAATTCGAATTTAAAAAATAAAGAAACCGCGCGAGAACTTGCAAAAAACAATCAATGTAAGAACTTAGTCAATGGAAGTTTTTATGATAAATCGGGCGAGCACATTGGTCTTTTTATTGAGAATGGAAAAACATTATCAAAATACACAGTAAACAGGACTTTTAATGGCGTATTTTATATTTCTTCTGATAATATGCCTTACATTAATACCGTCTCGCCTCAAGAGGAAATACGCACAGCTTTACAGTCCGGGCCAATTCTTTTAAAAGACGGGGTGTATCGAAAGTTTGATATTAAAAATGATGACAAAGAAAGGAGAACAATGCTTGCAATAGCTGATACAGGTGTTGTTTTTATTTCAATTTATGAGAAAAATTCTGTATTTAGAGGTCCGTACTTGTCGGATTTACCTGAAGTCTTAAAAGAAATTGAAACAAAGCTTGATAAAAAGTTTATTAGTGCTTTAAATTTGGATGGGGGAACAGCCTCTGCTTTTATTACTGACGAGTTAACCTTGGGTGAAATTTCTCCAATTGGAAGCTATTTTTGTTTTTAGATGTAATAATTTGGACACTCTTGAGAAAACCAAAGCAAAGTTTGAAGATATTTTAGACAAAGCAACCCAAGTTCAAGTAAAAACTGCCATGTTCAATAGTCTGCTTTCAACATAGAAATATGCAGCATGGCGAACAGTATCTAGCCTGTCTTTGCATTCTTGAGATAAAAGATAATTAATTCTGTTCATTGCAGCACTCAAAAAAGCTTTGGCATCTTCTGTACACAAGAAAGGAGGAGTTTGCTCCAATGTCATCTCCAAATTGCCGTCAGTTTTTTCTGGCGTTGTCTCAACACCAACTTTTCTTAAGATATTTAATGTTTTTTCCTCAGCACTTTCCCATTGATCTCTTGTTCTTAGGGATAAATCGACTTGGGACAGATTTTCTCTTATAAAAATTGGATTATGCTTATTTGCAGGAGAAACACGAGTAATTTTTTCTATTCGGTATAAATAAAAGTCTAGAATGTCAAGATTTCTTTTTGCCAACTCAAAGCCTACAGTTCTTGCATGTCCTGTATGAAGATCTGGGGATAGGTAAACTTCAGGTGATCCTAGCATGAAAATTAAAATACTTTAACCCGGCAAGGCTTCTGGGTCAAGTGCCATTTTCATATTGACACAAAACTAATTCTATACTATATTTTCGTGCGTATGGTAGAACGGAACAGGTTTGCACATTTAAGAGGAAACGGGAAAGTACCACGCAAGAAAAGAGAACTGACATTTAGTGAAAAATTGCAAGAACTTTATCCTATTGGAGTAAAAACTCCTGATGAAATAACAAGGGACAGATTATTAAGAGATTTAATAAAAATACTTAGGCTACAGTAAAACAAAAATATCTTGATTTGTTCCGCTTACCCCAACACGTTCTCCCAAACCTCGCAATATTGCCTCAAATGGAAGACATGCGTAGCACCCACCTTTTTGACATTCCATCAAATTTAATTGTCGTGCCAGTTTTACCCTTTTTGCAACTTGTAAAACATTTTCTTTTGCCAATTCTTCGTTTGGTAAATTTACTCCAGATGGTAAGTCTTCGTGGTCAATGTACCAGTAACTTGCTTTTGAGACATTAAACTTTTGACAATTTTTGGCCAATAAAAGATAAATTGGGAGCTGTAAGGATTCTTCGTTTTCTTCGTTTTTACCTGTTTTGAAATCAACAATATGGACTGAGTCGTCGTTTTCAAGATATTCAAGCCAGTCAATTTTTCCACAAAGAATTATATTGTCTTGCTCAGAAAGTGTAAAATACGGAAGATCGAAGTTTGATAACTTGTCTTTTTCTGTTTGAGGCTGGATTTTTACAGCTTTGTTTAAAAGTAATCCAGGATTTTTAGAAACTCGCTCGATCATTCCGATCCCGCGTTCCTTGAATTCATCTTCCTGTTCTTTGCTTTTAAACCCTCCTTTTTTGCCCTCAATTTTTTTCCACATTTCTACAAAAATCTCTAAAAGCGGCTTTTTAAATCTTTCTTCTCTTGGCAAGTGCGACAAGGGTTCGATTGTGTCGTGAACCGCTTGTCCCAAAGCCAAAGGAGGAGTCATAATAGTCATTTTCCGGTTTCCAACTTTGCTTTTGTATACGTTTCGAAGGTAGTATAGCCTGGGGCACTTTAGAAAATCTGAAATTGAAGAATGAGAAACCCAAACTGAAGTAGTACTTGCCACACTCAATACTAAACTTACAACTTATAGTTTCACAAGAATACAAACAATATCTTTCTAGGTCAAAATGACATCCAATGATTTAAAGAGCGGAAACGTTTTTTGTTGTAAAAGAGGTTTGTTATACTTTTAACATGGAAAGGAAAAGGTACAATTTAACAATGTCTACTGAAAGAGGAATCAGGGAAATTTGGAAAGAGGTACTTTTGGGTGTTAATATGGCATGGGCAAGCCCGGAAAGGATTGCATTGGAGTGGGGTTTGGACAAAAAAGATGCCATTCGTCTAAGACAAGAAGCACATCTGGCCAGGGCTGGAAGAGAAGATATTATTTATGACAATTCAGCCAGTGCACAAGAGCATATGAAACAAGCAGTGTATTTGGAAGGCAAACTCCGAGCTTTGAAATAACCCATCTCACATTCACGAGAGATTCCTCCTCCGATCAAATCGGAGTCGGAATGACAATTAAAACGAGTAGATGTTAAAATTGTTCGTGATCCGCAAATTTTTTCCTCTTTTAATGATCTTTGTAGCAGTTTTAGTTCTTTACTACCCTTCGTTTTCAGTTTATTTCTCTCAAGACGATTTTTTTGAGTTTAAGGTAAGCTTGACTGATGGAAGTTTAGGACAATTTGTAAATCTTTTTGGATTTCCGTCATTTAGCGAGCGCGGGTATGCATTTTACAGGCCAATTTTTAGAGAAGGACTTCATAATTTATATTACTCGGCATTTGGATTAAACGTTTTTCCGATGCGACTTCTTTCTTTTCTTGTCCACTTTATAAACATTTCACTTGTTTATTTCTTGATCGAAAAAGTCACCAAGAAAAAAGCTGTAGCATTTATTACAGCATTCTTTTTTGCGATTTCTACACCAAATGTTGCGGTTCTTAATTATTTAGCTGGTGGATTAGAAGTACAAGGTGCAACCATGTTTTCTTTGTTGTCGCTAACCTTATTTTCAAAATATTTGGATCACAAAAACTCAAAGGACAAAACTTTTTCTTTTGTTTTTTTCATCTTGGCTCTCGCGTCACATGAGTTGGCAATTATTACTCCATTATTATTAGTAGGGTTAATTTTCGTTAAAGAGCCTACGAAGAAGTTTTTTGTCTTAGCTGCGCGAGAACTATGGATATACGCGATCGCTCTTGCAGTTTTTTTATACTTGGATGCTGTAAAAATCGGTTTTTTGCAAAAAGAAAAACAATATCAAGCAGTTTTTTCTCTAAAAAGTATTATAAATTCTCTTTCCTGGTATACGGTTTGGGCTTTAGGACTACCTGAAATGTTAATCGATTTTGTGCGTCCCGGACTCAAGCTCAACCCGAGCTTAATGCGATATTGGGGGGAGTATTATAGAATTATTTTTGCATCGTTTTTTGTTTCCTGGTTGGTAATAGTCATTTCAACGTTAATTACCATTTTCAAAAACCATAAATTCTTGAATGATAAAAAGTTTTGGTTTTTTACACTCTGGTTTTTTGTTGGTGTAACACCTGTTGTATTTTTGCCCCTCCATAAGTCTACTCATTATTTATCATTAGCCCTGCCTGGTTTTTGGGGAGCAATCTGGTATTTTATTTTTTCATTGCAAAACAAGACGAATAGGATATTTAAACCGGTGATAGTTGTGTTACTTGTTTCGTTGAGCGCAATGTCGATTGCATCAGCAATACTTGGAAATAACTTATATTGGGCTGCCGCAAGAGGTCGATTGGCTGAAAAGTTGATAAACGATGTAGCTGTAAAATATCCAAATTTACCTCCCGGCTCTGTAATTTATTTTACCAATGACTCAAGTTATCCTTTTATTGCTAACGAGTGGGGAAGTTCATCAAAACAGGCGGCATTCATACTAAACAATGAAGATGCTTTGCAGCTTTATTTTAAAGATCTAACGTTGCGAGTTTTTTATGAGGACTTGGGAGGTGTACCAAATAGTTTGCAAAGAGAGGGCGTTTTGCCGATTGTTGCGCGAATTACTCCTTGATCATGCAAAGTGGGCTTTGAAATGACGAAGCTTTACATTTTTCTATTGGATTTGTTCTAAAACCTTGGAAAACAACTTGCCCTAACGGATCTTTTATTTCAAATATTTGAGTTAATGAATGTTCTTTTTCTTGATTTTTTGAAATAGCTAGACTGTCGCCTACCAGCACAAGATTATTGTAAACGTCTTCTTCCCATTTTATATTTCTTGTCTCGATATTTCCGAAATTATAATAGCTGTCAAACCTTGCATTAGTATAGTAATTTTCTCTAATTGACCGGTCAACTTCTTGATGAAATTTTTCGGGTGGATATTTTAGGAAAAATGCGAGCTCGATGTATGCAGGCTTTGTCCTTGACTGGTCGATAATAAACTTTTCATTTGAATGCTTTTTTATTTCTTCTGCCAATTGTTCAAATCCATAGCCCCATGCTTTTGCTCTTTCGTTGGGCAGCAACACAAAATATGAACGCCAAAGCATTACCCCCGAAACGGTTAGGAGTATGAAAGAGGCAGTAATCCAAATCTTGCAAGGTAACTTTTGGATGATTAAATCTGCTCCTGCGGACATGATTAATACGAGAGGCAGTAATAGCGGCAATGCTCTTTGAGTTGAAAATGGATCTCCAGTCAAGGCCATAGGTAGTGGAGCAGTTAAGGAAAGTACGGCTATAAATTTAAAGTTGTCAGACCTTCTTTTTTGCCAAATGGTAAACAGTCCTGCAAAATAGGGGATTACCATCCAGGGATAAAAAACGGATAAATCAGGTATTGATCTTTGAGGGTCAGGGTCTGGTAGGGAAAAAAGTGATCGGGGCGAAAAGTACGTCAAGTACTGAGAGGAGAATTCTCTGGTGAAAGATAAAAGCAAAGATACAGGATTGGGCAGCAGTGGGATCTTTACTGATTGAGTTGTCAGGACGGAGCTGTAAAACAAATCGTTTTTTGTTGCAAATGCTGGAGTGGTGGCAATCGTCATGTTTGGAATTTGAATAAGGAGGGCTAACAATATTCCTAAAATGAAATAAGGCATGCACATTTTTTTGCGAAACAAAATAAAAATTGAAGTTAAGAAAATTGGGACTAAAAATCTTTCTGTGTGAGCGCCATACATTGATAAAGAAAGTAAAGAGATACCAATTGGGATGAAGATGCCTTTATTGATTCCCATCCAAAGGAACAAGGCTCCCAAGGAAAAGATGAAAAATCCTAAATATATTTCATAGCCTGCACGAGCAAAAATAATATTCCATGGACATACTGCAAAGAGCAATACCCCCAGTATTGGAGAAACCCAGTTCCCTGTTAACTTTAATGATTTAAGAAAAAAGAAGGCAACAAGAACCATTAAGCTTGCAGAAATACTCGAGAGTAGTCGAATTGAGTTAATGCTATAGCCATTAATTTCAATTATTGCTGAAGTAATGAAAGCGTACAAAGGTGGAGAATATGAGCCAAAATACCTAAGGGCTATTGGCCACGCCACACCATACTCATCTTTTCCAGTTTGCAACAATGAATATGCGTTATATCCAGTTACTGCCTCATCAACATAAAATCCAGAGGGAACACTCTCCAGCTTGTATGTGTTTAAAAATATGGACAGAAATAAAACAATAATTAATAAACATAATTGTAGAAATATATTGTTAGTTAGACGCATATCCTATTGTTTGGATAAAAATTAATAATATAAGAATGATGATGATGGCCTTAACACGCAGGGGAAATTTTTTGAAGAACTTGTCGTGTAAATCTTTTGTCCCTAAAAAAATAGTTGACACAAAAAAAGGGAACAAGCTATATGGACCAAGGTCGTTTTGGTAGCCAACTAAACTTAACAAACCTAAGGGCAAGAAAAGGAAAACTAGAAATTGTTTCTTAGAAAACTTTGTTAGAAAAAGTGCTAAACCATACAAAAAGGGTAGTAAGAAAAAATAAGGAAACTTTTCAAATTCTTTTACTCCAACGCGTTCTCTTGGGTGGGATGCAAAAAAGTATTGGTTGATATCGATTGTTTGAAAAAAATTGTTTGCAATTCTTCCAGCCACAATCGTTTCATTTCTTTCTTCAAACCAGTGTGCGACGGGAATCCAAATGTTTTTATTTGCAAATGTGATGTGTATAGGAGGATATTCTTGCAGGCGCATTTTTTGGACTCTTTGTTCGTCGTTATCAAGGTAGGTTAGTGAAACTTTGTTTGTTGTTTGCCATTGGAATATTAACAGCAATACTAAGAAGAGTAGAGAGATTTTTGAGATTTTTGAAGAAGATAACGTCAGGTGAAAAAATATGGATGTTGCCAACATTAATGTTCCAATAATAAAGTTTAGCGAAAACGCTCTCCATATCCAAAGATTTGCAAAAAGCACAAACAAAAATATAACCACCACTATATTTTAGCAGAGTATTGCGGTTGTTAACTAAGTAGGTTACTATTTTCTCGGGTGTTAAAAAAGTATTACAAAACGTTCTTTTATTGGACAGTAATTCTTCTTGTCGCGTTCGCAATCAGGTTTTCCATAGCAAATACTTGGGTAAGAGGGGACGTTTTAGTCTTCAAAGAATGGGGTGAGAAATTTTGGAAAATTGGTCCAAGAGAATTTTATTTCGTATCAGACAAAGTATGGTATTATTCTCCACCTACTCAACCACCCATATCCAATTTAATATATGGCGCGTCTTACTGGTTGTTTAATAATAAACAAGTGCTCCCTCAAATTCACAACTCAACCCATTTGATACCATCCGAGGTTATTGACTATTTTTATGATATGCCGGAGCCTTTTAACAAAAAAGGATTAATATTCCTGTTAAAATTACCAGCAATTTTGGCAGATTTAGGATTAGGATTATTGATTTTCTGGATTGTTAAAAGCCTTAGTAAAAGCAAAACAAAGGCGTATGTTGGCGCGATAGCATACTTATTTAATCCAGTAAGCATTTTTATCAGTAGCGGATGGGGACAAACAGAGAGTTTGTTGGCTTTGTTTGGTTTATCAAGCTTTGTATTATTGGGTTTGAGAAAGACATATCTTTCCCTACCATTGTTTTTCCTATGTTTATATACAAAGCCAACTTGGTTGGTTTTTATACCATTGTATGTATTCATTCTCCTTGCGGTTAAACCAAAAGTTAGGCATCTCGTGTGGGGCGTATTAATTAGCGCAGCTCTCTTTTTATTAACAACATATCCATTTTCAGGATTAAATTTTGTTTCATTTATTGATCAAGCAATCATAAAGGACGTTTTTAATAAGGCCGGTGGAGCAAGGGCATCAATCTCGGCTTTTAACTTCCACACGATTTTCTTGAGAATCGACTGGGATTTAGATAACCATCCGATACTGGGGATACCAGCGAATACCCTAGGCAAAGTTCTCTTTTCTTTAACTTATGTTTTTACTATTATTTGGCTAAAAAGACAAAAAATTTCTATTTTAAACATAATGGTCGCAATTTTTAGTATAGGTTTTGGCACATTTTTATTGCTTCCCAGCATGCTTGAACGTTATTTCTTTGCAGGTTTTGCCCCCGCGTTGATTGTCGGAATTGTTCACCCAAAAGCCCTTCTTTTTGTCATTAGTTTAAACATTGTTGTTTTTGTAAATCTTGTTTATGCGTTCTTTAAACGAAGTTGGACGGAGATGGATGTTGTTTTTACCAGTAATAATTTTCTTTTAATCAAAGTTCTATCTGTAGTTGCCGTTTTATCTTGGTGGAAAGCTGTTAGAAAGTTTGGGATTATTAGTCGGGGAGGATTAGCCCGACGTTGCCGTACATGATGTCAAGACTGTCAGGAGATAATGACTTTGGAGTTACGATTGTATAAACTCGGTCTTTTGCGATCCTTCCTTCTATGTCTTGACCATAGAGTTTAAAAAGATAATTGAATCCGTAATCCCATCCTGGATTTTTTATATACGACACGTAAAATTCGTTGTTGTTTGTTTCTCTGTAGGTTATTTCTTTTACTACGAAGTCTTTGTAGGCCAAAGTTGTTAAACTTGGATTTTGCCACCTATCTACAAACAGACTTACGTTTGAGTAAGTGATATTTCCCAGAACCAATAACAGCGCGACGAAAGGCCACCTGTTCCTTACAAGTAGACTCAACATTGCTCCAAAATAAAGGAAAAATAAAGTTGTAAGACCTAAGAAATAATATTCAGGAATGTGAGACGGGAAAAAAGTGTAATAAAGCAAAAAGGCAAGAAAGGAAATTATCAAGGCGTATTTATGAAAACTCTCTTTACTAAATTGAGATTTTTTGAAAATTAGCATTAACAGGGAAGCAAAAAAGACAGAGGCAAAAAGTTCTTTCGGAATTGTGTAAAAAGATAATAGTTCTCCAAGGCCAAAATATGTTATTTGTAAATTTTGCAAAAGAGTATCTATTTTGAATGGACTGGTGTTGGTGCCAAAGAACGACAAAAGCCTTTTAACCTCAAGGAATTTATGGAAGTATTCAAACAACAAAAGTGGAGTAATGGGAATAGCAAATGCAACGAGGCTTAATATTGCAATCTTAAAGGATGGTAGTCTCTTTTTGATTATTAGAAGACCAATAAATACAAAATAAAATGGGAAAAGTATGGGATGAAAGCTTGTAAAAAGGCCGAAGGATAGACCCATGAGTGGGAGTATTTTTGTTTCACCTTTCCAATATCTGTAAAAACAATACCAAGTTATAAGTACAATTAGTTCACTCGAATAAGAAGGTGCCATTGTCCAATCATTTCTTACTTGGTGGAATAATGTGGCTTTGAGTCCAGCCAAAACGATACCCGCCTTTGTGCCAAACATTTTTTTTCCAATAATAAAGTAAGCGACGACAGTGGTTAATCCCAAGATTACAGAACCAACGAATCCGCCAAACGGGTGCAAGTTAAACAATGCAAAGAAAGGGACTAAATAATAAAAATAAAGCGGCCCCATAAATAGCCCTTCAACAGAAAGTTGTTGACCAATGAGCTGAACTGGGAATTCTTTAATTACGGAGTAGGCAAAGTTGGAGGCATACTCTTGGTCAAAATCAAAGGCAGCCATCTCGCCAAGCCTGTAAAATCTTAAGAATGCTCCAATAAGAAGTATAGCTAGAAGGAATAAGTATGCTCTTTTAAACATAGTTCTGAAAGATAATTAATTTTACCATTTTGTTTCGATCCAGGCCCATTTCATGCTACAATTTAAGTTATGCAAAACTCCCAAGAGCATCTTGATCCGACAGCAGAACTTACGCTTGATGTGGTAAAACAAAAGGCGGTAAAAGGTGCATTAACCCTTACAGGGAGAACATTCTTTTTTCAAATAATAAACCGTGTGGGCGATCTTCTCCTTACAATATTTTTAGGAGTTTCCCAATATGGTATTTTTTGGATGGTTTCATCGGTTGTGAATTTTTTCGCATATTTTTCAGATATAGGATTGGCAGCCGCGCTAATTCAAAAAAAGGAACAGGTTACAGACGAGGAATTAAAAGTCACTTTTACAATCCAGCAAATTTTAGTTCTTTCATTGGTGCTGCTGCTATTTTTAATTTCACCATTATTGCGAACTTATTACCATCTTTCGCAAGAGGGTGTTTGGCTGCTTTATGCACTTGGAATATCTTTTTTCTTGTCCTCGCTTAAAACAATCCCATCTGTTTTGCTGGAGAGAAGACTTAACTTTGCAAAGTTAATTATTCCACAAATTGCCGAAGTGGTTGTATTTAACTTAATAGCCGTATACCTTGCCTGGCGTGGGATGGGTGTAACTAGTTTTACAATTGCTGTGGTTGGAAGGGGAATGGTTGGCCTTGTTGTGATGTATGCTTTGCAACCCTGGAGGCCTGGGTTTTCATTTTCGTTTTCATCTGCCAAGGGACTTTTTCGTTTTGGCGTGCCCTACCAATTAAATACATTTTTAGCGGTTTTCAAAGACGATGGGGTGAATATAGTTTTGGGTGGATTATTAGGACCGATGGCAATGGGGTTGTTGGGTTGGGCTCAACGTTGGGCTTTTGCTCCATTAAGATTTTTCATGGACCAAGTAATCAAAGTTACTTTCCCGGCATATTCTCGAATGCAAGACGATAAAGAAGAATTGTCTCGAGCAGTTTCTCGGTCAATTTTCTTTGTAACATTTTTGGTGTTTCCGTCCTTGATAGGACTTGTATTGTTAGCTCCAGAACTAACAATGATAATTCCAAAATACGAAAAATGGCAACCTGCTTTAATTGCACTTAGCTTGTTTTCAATAAACTCTGCATGGGCTGCGGTCACAACTCCATTAACTAATCTGATGAACGCAATTGGTAAGATAAAAACAACTTTTAAATTAATGATTATGTGGACAGGGCTCACGTGGGCCGTTGTTCCTGTATTGGCAAGTCTTTATGGTGTAAATGGGGCTGCAGCCGGATCTGCAATTGTTGGTACAAGCTCTATTGTTGCAATTTTTGTAATTATGAAGCAAATAAGAATAAATCTTGTCGAAAGTGTGGGTATTCCAATTGTCGGCAGTTTGATTATGGGAATAGCATTGTTTGGGTTAAAGCCTGTGTTACCCGTTTCTCTTCCAGTAGTATTGGTATTGGTTTTTGTTGGCGTTGTGGTTTACTTTGGCACGGTATTACTTCTTGGTGGGCCAAGCGTGACTGCAGATTTTCGAAAGGCATATTATGCGCTTCGTAAAAAATAATTATCATATCTTGCTTATATTAATTGGATCAATTTTTTGGTCCTTGACCATGGTACGGAGCGGATTAACCTATACTTTCGGGATGGGTTTTTGGGGGCCAAATGGTCACGACGGGGTTTGGCATATTGCATTGGCCAATAGCCTTGCCAGGAATGGATTTTCGAATTTGGAAATGCCTGTTTTTGCTGGTTCTCAACTTACAAACTACCACATTGGATTTGATTTAATTTTGGGATTTTTGCGCAAAATTACATTTATTCCGACTGAAAATCTATATTTTCAAATTCTCCCGGTTATTGTTGCGGTATTAACAGGCATATTAACATATAAATTTGTTCTCCTTTGGAAAAAATCAAAAGCTCAAGCTTTGTGGGCGACTTTCTTTGTTTATTTTGGAGGAAGTTTTGGTTGGATTGTAACACTGTTGCGGAATGGCGATATTGGTGGGGAATCGATGTTTTGGTCTCAGCAAGCAGGTTCAACGTTAATTAACCCTCCATTTGCTTTGTCTGTTGTATTAATTTTGATAGGGCTAATTTTGTTAGTTAACTTAAAAAATAAATTTAGTATTAAATGCTTGTTGCTTCTAATTTTAATTTTTGGAATTGCTGTTCAAGTAAAAGTTTATGGTGGAATTTTGTCCATTGGCGCACTCTTTATTTTAGGCTTAATGCAAATACTTAAGGAAAGAAGGTATGGATTTTTAGCACTATTTACAGGGTCTTTAATTTTTGCTGCAGCACTTTTCTTACCTTTGAACAAAAACTCGTCAAGTATGCTTGTTTTTCAACCATTTTGGTTTCTTGAAACAATGATGGCTCTCTCAGACCGTTTTGGATGGCAAAAATTTTACGAAGCAATGATTACATATCGTTCTGGTGGTGTTTGGGTCAAGGCATTGATTGCATACACGTCAGCCTTCGTCATTTTTATGGTTGGAAATCTTGGGACAAGGGCGATTGGAGTGTTGGAAGCTAGAAGACAAATTCAAGCAAATAACCCCGATTATTTAGGCGTTTTTATGCTTTCAGTAATCATGCTTGGGATATTTTTCCCAATGATTTTTTTACAAAAAGGAACCCCTTGGAATACAATTCAATTTTTTTACTATTCTTTGTTTTTCTTAGGTATTTTTGCAGGTGTTCAGCTTGGAAAAATGCAGGAGAGATGGAAACCTCCTTTTAAGTTGTTCGCGATGGGGACGATTATTTTGTTTACAGTTCCCACAGTTTTTTCTACTGTTTGGTATCATTATTTGCCGTCTCGACCACCGGCTAAAGTTTCCAATTTAGAGCTGGAAGCCTTAAGATTCTTAAATAAGCAACCTGTCGGGACTGTGTTAACGTTTCCATTTGACAGGAGGGCTGCTGAGTTGGCACAAGCAAACCCTCCGAGGCCCTTATATTTATATGAATCTACGGCATATGTGTCTGCGTTTTCTGACAAGCCAGTTTACCTTGAGGATGAAGTAAACTTGGATATCACGGGATATGACTGGAAAACAAGAAGAAAGACAGTTCTCGATTTCCTTGCAAGCATGGATCACGAAAAAGTAAGAGACTTTTTGCGAGTAAATAATATAAAATATGTCTATTGGGTTAAACCTCAAAGGGCAACATTAGGTGAGAGCCAGCTTGGAATGACTAGAATATTTGAAAATAAAGAGGTGGAGATTTATAAAGTGGACTAATGTATGGGAAAAATTTCTGTTGTTATAAATACTAGAAATGAAGAGGAAAATTTACCTCGAGCGATAGCTTCTATAAAGAATTTTGCAGGGGAAATTGTTGTTGTTGATATGGAGTCAACCGACAGGACTGTTGAAATTGCAAAAAAGGCAGGGGCAAAAGTTTATTCTCACAAGCCGACAGGAATTGTTGAACCAGCTCGTAACTTTGCAATTAAGAAAGCTAAAGGCGATTGGATTTTGATTTTGGATGCGGATGAGGAAATAACAAAAGAATTAGCAGACAAACTAAAGGAGATTGTATCTGACGAGAATTCTGCAGATTACTACAGAATTCCTAGAAAAAATATAATTTTTGGTAAATGGATTAAACATGCGAGATGGTGGCCTGACTACAATACTAGATTTTTTAAGAAAGGGAAAGTTGTTTGGAGCGAGATAATTCATTCAGTTCCAGAAACTCACGGCAAGGGACTTGATTTACAAGACAGTGAGGATATTGCTCTTCTTCACAACAACTATAAATCCATAGACCAATACATTAGTCGAATGAATGTTTATACATCTGAACAGGCGAAATTGGTTAACAAGGATTACACATTCTTGTGGTCTGATTTAATTAAAAAGCCGGTGGGAGAGTTTTTAAGTAGATATTTTGCCGGCCAAGGTTACAAAGATGGCGTTCATGGTTTGGTACTTTGCATGTTACAAGCGTTTTCTGAGTTTGTTTTGTACTTAAAAGTTTGGCAAGCGCAAAAATTTGAAGAGCAATCTGTTAAGCTACCAGACTTGGTATCTGCAGTGAAGGATGTAGGGTCAGAGTTACACTATTGGCAGGCTGATGCATTAGTTCGCGAAAGCGGTGGGATACTTCAAAGAGTAAAAAGAAAGTTCAAACTTGCATGACAAAGGTCTTCGTTATAATTCTCAATTGGAACGGTAAGAAAGACACTCATGAGTGCTTAAAAAGTGTTCAAAAATTAACAAATGTCGGTTTCCAGTTATCAGTTGTGGTTGTTGATAACGGTTCGAAGGATGGTTCGGTTCGTTCAATTAAAAAACAGTTTAAAGATATTGCTGTTTTAGAAAACAAAGAGAACTTGGGGTATGTGGGGGGGAGTAATGTTGGAGTCAAGCATGCCTTGGAAAACGGCGCAGATTTTGTAATGGTTTTGAATAACGATACGACTATTAAAGAAGATTTGATAATAAAGTTTTTAGAAGCTGCCGACACCTACAAAGATGTAGGAATATTTTCTCCCAAAATTTATTTTGCAAAGGGCTTCGAGTTTCACAAAGAGCGATATTCTGAAAAAGAAACAGGGCGTGTTTTGTGGTACGCGGGCGGGGTAGTTGACTGGAAAAATATTTTTGCAAGTAATTATGGAGTTGATGATACTGATATTGGCCAGTATAGCAGCGAGCGAAAAATAGATTTTGCAACAGGAGCGTGTATTTTCGCTCGGCGCGAAGTTTTCGAAAAGGTGGGTTTATTTAACGAGAAGTATTATTTATATCTTGAAGATCTAGAATTTTCTCAAAGGGCGAAAAACGCTGGATGGAAAATATTGTTTGTTCCGGATGCAGTTATTTGGCACAAGGTTTCTCAGAGTTCAGGAATTGGGGGGAGTTTGAATGACTACTTTATCACAAGGAATAGGCTTCTGTTTGGCTTAAAATACGCGGGCATTAGGGCAAAAATAGCATTGATTCGAGAAAGCATTAAACTTTTATTTGTTGGTCGTGAATGGCAAAGGCGGGGTGCAAAAGATTTTTATTTAGCAAGATTTGGGAAGGGGAGCTGGCAGTGAAAATTTCAGGAATAATTATTTCGCGGAACAACGAAGATAAAATTGAACGGGCGCTGAAGTCTCTAAATGGCGTTGTCGATGAAATTGTGTTAATAGATAACGGCTCGACGGATAATACAATAAAAATTGCCAAAAAATATAAAGCACGTGTCTTTGAAGATGGTGGTAAAAGCTATTCCCAGTGGAGAAACAGAGGTTTAAAAGAAGCAAAAGGAGAATGGGTGCTTTATTTAGATTCGGACGAGGAAGTAACACCAGGATTGAAGAAAGAAATGCAATCCATAATAGATAAAGATACAGATACAGATACAGAGAATTATGTTGCTTATGCAATTCCCAGAAAAAATATTATTTTAGGTAGAGAAATGATACATGGTGGGTGGTGGCCGGATTACGTAAAGAGACTGTTTAGGAAAGATGCACTAATAAAGTGGGAAGGAGACCTACACGAAGAACCTGTATTTAATGGACAAATTGGACATCTTAAAAATCCAATTATTCACTACAAGCACAACAACTTATCTGAGATGGTCGAAAAAACTAATAAATGGTCAGAAATTGAGGCAAAGCTGTTACTTGAATCGGGACACCCATTAATGAGTTGGTGGAGATTTATAAGAATTATGTTGACAGAGGCTTGGTTTCGAATTGTAGTTAATAGGGCTTTTCTAGATGGTACAGAAGGAATTATTTACGCCATATATCAAGTGTGGAGTAAGTTTATATCGTATGGGAAGCTATGGGAAATGCAAAAGACACGGATTAACACTGATAGTGGCTGATTAAACTGATATAAGCGGAGCTTGTAATATGTTTCGTGAACTACACAATTATGAAGGCAGCAATTTTTGATCCATATTTAGATACCTTAGGAGGTGGCGAGCGATATGTTCTAACCTTTGCCCGTGTGTTGAAAACACATGGGTGGGATGTTGATGTACAGTGGCACGATCCTTCGATACTTCAAAAAATAGATGAAAGATTGAATATTGGTCTTGATGGCATAAAAGTTGTCGAAAATGTGCACACAGGAACTGGTTATGATTTAATTTTTTGGCTATCTGATGGAAGTATCCCAGCACTTTGGTCAAAGAAAAATATTCTTCACTTTCAAACTCCATTTCTGAGAGTTGGTGGTGGGTCGTTGTTAAATAGATTAAAGTTGAAAAAGATTAGTAAAGTAGTATGCAACTCAAGATTTACAAAAGAGAATATTGATAAGGAGTTCGGGACGTCCAGCGAGATTTTGTATCCACCCGTTGATGTTCCAAAAATAAAGCCGCTCGAAAAAGAAAATATAATTCTGTATGTTGGTAGATTTTCTAAACTTCAGCAAGAGAAAAGACAAGACGTATTGATAGATGCATTTAAACAACTTTGTGATGGTGGTCTAGAGGGTTGGAAGTTAGTTATGATTGGTGGAAGCAATATCGGTGGGGAAGAGTTCATGCGAATGTTACGAGAGAAGGCTCGGGGGTATTTGATTGAAATACTCGAAAACCAGCCTTTTGCAAAAGTTACCGAGCTTTATGGAAAAGCAAAAATATTTTGGTCTGCTGCTGGGTTTGGAGTAGATGAAAATATCCAGCCCCAAAAAGTGGAACATTTTGGAATAAGTACAGTTGAGGCAATGGCTGCTGGATGTGTTCCGATTGTGGTAAATAAAGGTGGATACAAAGAAGTAGTTGAAAATGGAGTAGATGGATTTTTATGGAACGACGTTGGCGAATTAAAAAGCATTACCCTTCATTTGATTAAAGAAGAAAGGAGGAGAGAAGAGATTGCAAAAAACGCAGAAAGAAAATCAAAAGAGTTCTCCCAAGAAAGATTCGAGCAAGAAGTTCTCCAGCATGTTGTTTAAGATACTACCCATTTTTGTTTTATTTTCTGCAATCGCAATCTTTTTCTATCCGGTTTGGTTAAAAAATTTAGTTCCGCTCCCGACTGACTTTATTGCTGGTGTTTATTATCCCTGGCTTGACTACAAATGGGGATATCCATCTGGAGTCCCTGTCAAAAATCCGATTACCACAGATGTTGTTTCATTGATCTACCCTGAACAAATGTTGGGAGTTGATCTGATGAAAAAAGGTGAGTGGCCACTTTGGAATCCTTATATTCTCGCAGGAACGCCTCTTTTAGCTAATTTACAGGCAGCTCCATTCTCGCCAACCATTTTTGTCTATTTTATATTTGAAAAACTTACTGCCTGGAGTTTACAAATTATTTTACAGCATATTCTTGCTGGCTTTTTTGTTTACATTTTATTACGTTGGTGGATGGTTTCTAGAGTTGGAGCGTTATTGGCAGGTTTAGCATTTTCTTTTTCAGGCTTTAACCTTATTTTTTCGCAGTGGAATGGTCATACGTTGGCCTCAGCATTTATTCCACTAATCTTGTTTTTTGAAGATAGGTGGATTAAGAATAAAGGTAGCGTTAACGGCGTAGGGCTTTCTATCGCGCTTGCTTTTCAATTGCTTGCAGGGTATCCACAAACTACTCTGTATACTACATATGCTGTAGTTTTATTATGGCTAGTTAGGCTAAAAGTTAACAAGGAATTTTTTGTTAAAACAGTTCTTTTGTCCGTTTTTTTTGCGCTTGGTTTAGGGCTTGCCGCATTACAATTGCTACCAGCAGCCGAACTTTGGCCTTTGTCCCAGCGAGGGTACGAACCATTGTCTTTCGACGGGGCATTTTTACCTTGGAGGAAAGTTGTTACTTTTATTGCTCCTGATTATTTTGGTAATCATGCAACGGGCAATTACTGGGGTTTTCAGGATTATACTTCCAATACAGGTTTTATAGGAGTTGTGGTTGCAACATTAGCGTTTCTTTCGCTAAAACTTGTAAAAATCAAAAAAGAGATTTTGTTTTTGTTTATTGTCGCGCTTTTTTCATTAACAATCTCTTTTCCTACGCCTGTTTCCATTTTTATGTGGAAGTACAATGTTTTAGGGATGGAAGCAGCATCTGCACACAGGGCTTTGATTTTATTTAATTTTGCAGCTGCCATGCTTGCTGGTTTTGGGCTAGATTATTTTCTAAGAGAGAAAAAAATTTCAGCCAAGTTTTCCTTGTTTTTTCCTTATTTGATTATTGGAGGATTCGGGATAGCGGCAATTTATAATTATTTTACAACGCAAGGAACTTCGGAGTTTTATGAGAAGTGGATCCCAAAATACATAGTCGCAATGCGTAACTTAGTAATACCCTTTGGTGCACTTTTAGTTGTTACAGTCGTTTTATTTTTGGGAAAAAGAACTCCTCATTTAAAAAGATTGTTGGCAATAGTTTTGATTTCAACAATGGCGTTCGAACTTTTTTGGTTCGGTTGGAAGTTCACACCCTTTTCACCGCGGGACCTGGCATTTCCTTCAACTCCAATCTTTGAATTTCTTGCAAATCAACAAGAGCCGATGCGCACGACAGGTGATAAGGTCATACCTGTTAACCTAAGAACTCCGTATAAGTTATCCTCACTTGAGGGTTACGAAACAATCCACCCTTTAAGAGTTTCTCAATTTCTTGCGACAATAAACAGTGGAGGAGTGGGTGCTCAAATTTTTGGAAGATACGGTAACGTTGATAACGAAATCTCTCATCTTCTCGACTTGGCAAACACGAAATATTATTTAACACATAAGCTAAATACTAATAATAAACCCAACGCGGACGGTGAAGTTTCTTCAAGATTTACCAACGATCGATTTAAGCTTGTTTTCGAGGACAAATCAGTTGCGGTTATGGAGAGTAAAACTGTTTTGCCGCGTGCATTTGTTGTATATGATTGGGAGGTTAAAAAAGATGGAAACGAAATATTGTCAGAGCTTCTTAATCCCAGTTTTCCTTTTTCAGGCAAAGTGCTGCTAGAAGAAGTTCCAACAGATTTAACAAGTACTACACCCGATGTAGAAGCAAGCGTCAACTATTTAACGCATTCTGAACAAAATAGCAGAATTAAAGTTAATACTCAAAAAGACGGTTTACTTTTTATTTCTGATGCGTGGTTTCCTGGATGGAAGGCGTTTATTGATGGTGTTGAAACAAAAATATACCGTGCTAATTTCATGTTCCAAGCCATTAAAGTTCCAAAAGGTGAGACTATTGTAGAACTTTCATATCGGCCGGAATCGTTTTTTAATGGACTAAAAATTAGTTTAATTTCACTTGTTGTGTTGTTTTTAGTCACATTTTTTTGCAAAAGATTATATGTTATGCAACGACAAAAATAAGTTTACAAAAACTGCAGTCTTCTTGGCTCCATTTATAATAATGGCCATTATCGTTTTGATCTTTTTCCATAGAGTATTTCTGGATGGTGAAGTACCTTTTCCTGGCGGGTTCGTTACAGGAATTTATCACCCATGGATTGATTATAAATGGCAAGGATTTCCACTTGGTGTCCCGGTAAAGCACTTAGCAATGAATGATGTTGCATCATATATTTTCCCGGTGCATATGTTTGCCGTCAAAATATTAAAAGAGGGTTCGGTGCCCCTGTGGAACTCACTAATATTTGCAGGTACACCACTTTTTGCAAATTTCCAGTCCGCACCATTTTCACCAACAAACATTGTATATTTCCTTTTTGACGAGCTAACAGCGTGGAGTTTGCAAATTGTTTTGCAGCATGTGTTGGCCGCAGTTTTTACTTATCTTCTATTAAGGTCATGGAATGTTTGTAAAACTGCCTCGATTTTTGGCGGGATAGTCTTTGCGTTTTCTGGTTTTAATATGATTTGGTCACAATGGAACGGACACACTTTAACAGCTTCTTTTATACCCTTATTTTTGCTTTTTTTTGATAAATACCTAAAAGTTAGAAAAATGATTTTTGGGTTAGGAATAATTTTTACTTTGGCGGTCCAGTTTTTTTCCGGATATCCACAATTAATAATGTATTCATTTATCGCAGGATTATTACTTTGGGTTTATAGGCTTAACGAAAGGGAAATAATCAAGAAGACTGTTTTTGTCTTAATTTTTGTAATATTGTCACTTGGAATATCAGCGCCGCAAATTTTGCCGGGAGCAGAACTTTTATCAACCTCCCAAAGGGTTGCTCAGAAAAATAGTTTTGACTGGATTTTTCTTCCTTGGGAAAAAATTATTACTTTTATTGCTGTAGATTATTTTGGTAATCCAGGAACAGATAACTATTGGAGTAAAAAAGATTTTTATTCAAATGAGGGATTTGTTGGAGTAGTTGCCTTTGTACTTTCTCTTCTCTCTTTAAATCTTCTATCAAAGAAAAAGGAAGTCAGATTTTCTCTCGCCTTAGCGATGGTGTCGTTAACATTGTCTTTTCCAACGTTAGTCTCTATTGTCTTTTGGAAAAGTGGAATGTTTGGAATGGGTGCGGTTGCAGCTCACCGAGCATTAGTTCTTTTTAATCTTTCAGTTTCATTGATGGCAGCTCATGGGCTCGAAATGGTATTAAAACGCAAGATAAATACTAAAGACTTGTTGTTTACATTCCCCGTTTTTGCAATATTATTAGTTTTTTTTACCAATGCTATCTTTCTTAAAGGAGAGTATGTTGCAGGTGTGGATTCAGGGCAGGTTGCATTGAGAAATTTGGTAATTCCTGCGACGGGGTTTATGGGATGTCTAGTTGCAGTTTTATTATCAAGTAAATACAAATTGTTAAAGGTAGTTGCTGCACTAGGAATGCTTGTTTTTGCAGTGTTTGAACTATTCTTTTTTGGGTGGAAATACACGCCTTTTTCACCAAAACACATTGTATTTCCCAAAACCGAGCTTTTTGAATTTTTTGAAAAACAACAAAAACCTTTTAGGCTTACTGGTAATAAAGTGATACCTGTAAACATGAGAATGGCGTATGGTATTGAGTCTTTAGAAGGGTATGACGCAGTTTACCCGGTGCGTATGGCCAAATTTTTATCAGTATTAAATAGTAGCAGGTCTGATTCAACTCCAATGTTCCAATACGGATTAGTAGAAAATGACACATCTAACCTTCTTGACCTTATAAACACAAAATATTACTTAACGATAAAACAGGGCAAAGATGGTAGTCCAAACGCTCAGGGTGTAATCCCTGAAAGGTTTATAAAGGATAGATTCACGAAAGTGTTCGAAGATAGGACTGTTGCGGTGCTTGAAAGTAAATCGGTTTTGCCAAGAGCTTTTTTTGTCTATGATTTTGAAAAGATTAGCTCCGACGACGAAATATTTAATAATTTGCTCGATCCAAATTTTTCTTATTCAACTAGGGTTATAGTTGAAGAGGAACTGCCCTATGCTTCAACTAAACGAGAGACTGCAAATTTCGTTAATTTTGAAATATATAAAGAACAAATTAATGTGATGAGTGTTTATACTGAAAAACCCGGAATTCTTTTTATTTCTGATCAGTGGTATCCTGGATGGAAAGCTTACGTTGACGGAGTAAATACAAAAATTTACAGAGCAAATTTTGCCTTTAGAGCGATTATAGTTCCAAAAGGTGAACACAAGGTCTCCTTTATTTATTTTCCTGATTCGTTTAAAATAGGCTTAGTTATATCAGCTGCTTCCCTTCTTTTGGTGGTGGCACTGTTTTTGTTCGATTTCATAAATGCAAAAAAACACGGTCTACGACTACAAAAACCACGCAGCTGATCTCCACTCAAACGTGCCCCCCGATTGGTATGTACGTTCCATGAAAGAGAATTTGCTTCAACGATATTGGCACAATCGAAGATTTCAGGAGGTTAAAAAACTAGTTGAGCCAACAGGTGGATATATACTAGACATTGGTTCAGCGGACGGAACATTTACCAAAGTGATTTTGGATCGAAGTGGGGCGTCTAAAGTTGTGGGAATAGATGTTTTAGAGAAATCTGTTTTATTTGCAAAGAAAAGGTTCGCTCGGAGCAAAAAAATGTCATTTAAAACAGGGGATGCACACGCTCTTCCTTTTACGAATAATGAATTTGATGGTGTGTTTTGTCTTGAAACAATGGAGCACGTCGAAGACCCAGACAAGGTAATAAAAGAAGCGAGTAGAGTGTTAAAGAAAAACGGATATATGATTGTTCTTGTTCCTTCTGAAAACTGGTTGTTTAGGTTTATTGTTTGGCCTCTATGGACTTTATGGCGAGGTAAAATATGGAAAGATACACATTTACACCAATTTAAAGCAGATCAGTTGATCAGTTACTTAGAAAAAGGAGGTTTTAAGGTTTGTCAAAATCAAAAATTTTTGCTAGGAATGTTGCAGGCTATTAAAGTGGAAAAGCAATAGGTTGAAGTTTAATGGACACAATAAAAACCTCTGTAGTAATACCAAATTGGAATGGGAGACAACTTCTTGAAAAAAATTTGCCTTCTGTTGTCAAGTGTGGTTTTGACGAAATAATAATAGTTGATGATGCTTCTCCTGACAACAGTAACAATTTTTTAGCGGAAAAATTTCCTGAGGTAAAAATTGTCAAACATTCAAAAAACATGGGTTTTGTTGATTCTGTCAATGATGGGGTAACGGCAGCTTCTGGGGACATCGTTTTCTTGCTAAATCTAGATGTTTATCCAACCACAAACATAATTAGACCGGTTTTGGATAACTTTAAAAAAGACGAAAAAGTATTCGCTGTTTCTTTGCATGAAAAAGGATACGGATGGGCAAAGCCTGCGCTTGTTGATGGGTATGTAACACATATTCCTGGGATAGAATCTAAAGAGACACACAAATCTTTTTGGCCTTCTGGCGGAAGTTCTGCATTTAGAAAAAAACTTTGGGATGAACTTGGAGGGTTTGACGAAAATCTTACCCCGTTTTATTGGGAAGATTTAGAAATTGGTCTTAGGGCAACAAAACACGGCTATAAAATATTATGGGAACCGAAAGCGACTGTGGTTCATGAACATGAGGCAATAATTAATCCAAAGTATTTTAACCGTCGTTGGCTAAATTGGATAAAAGACAGAAACCAACTTCTTGTTATCTGGAAACATTTTACACTTAAAGAACTCCTTGTTTATCATTTACCAGGACTTCTTAAAAGACTTGCAAAACCAGGTTATTGGGTTGTGTTTTTAATGGCCTTGTTAAGGTTACCGGGTGTTTTTAGGGGAAGGACTAACAAAAAAAGAAAGGCGATTTATTCATATGAACAAATTGTTGAAAGCTTTTAGCGGCACAAAGGCTTTACTCGCGCTGATTTTTCTTGCTGGTTTGTTGGTTCGTTTCCTATATTTTCCTGACAACATATATTTTGGATTCGATCAAGCCAGAGACGCGTACGAGTCGCAAAGTATTTATAAGAATTTTGATATCAAGTTAGTTGGCCCCCCTACTTCTAGTCCTGATTTTTTCCATGGACCTTTATATTGGTATTTGGTGGGTCCCATATATATTCTTGGAGGTGGAGACCCCTCTGTCCCTGCGGGTTTCATGCGGATTTACAACGCTCTTGGCATATTTATTATTTTTTGCATTGCAAAGATGCTTTTTAACTCCCGAGTTGGTTTGGTTGCATCGGTCCTTTATGCTTTTTCTTTTGAGCAGACACAATACGCAATATATTTTCATCACCCGCCACTTGCGGTATTAACGATAATGCTTTTTTATGGAGGTCTTGCTGCAGCGATATTTAAGAAAAATTGGTGGGGAGTACCAATATCTTTGTTGGGGTACGGTCTATCGGTGCAATCGGAATTTCAACTACTATACCTGGGAGTTATTTTTATACTTCTTTGTTTAATTTTCAGAAGAAGATTGTTGCCTCTTGTTAATACTAAAACGCTCCTAATTTCTGCGTTATTCTTTTTAGTTTCCGTATCAACCTTCATTTTGGCAGAGTTTCAATTTGGAGGAAGAACAATTCAAGGAATGTGGGCAATGGTATTTCAGAAGGAAAAAGGTGGAGGAGACTGGTTCTTTGCTTTCAATACTTACCTTAAAAGATTAGTTTTACAAATTCATGACAATATTTTAGGCGTAGATGGATTTGCTCCGATATTATTGTTTTTATTATTGTTTGTGGCGTTGATATACATATTAACGAAGAGAAAGGAATCTTCCAAGATTTTATTTTTGGCTATTTGGTTTTTATCAACAAGTGTTTTGACATTTTTTGGCCCTATATCGCTTTACTATACCAATGTTGGTATATCTCCAGCCCTACTGCTAATTGTTTCTTTCTTCGTAGCTAAAATTTACGAAAAATTACGTTGGTTCGCAGTGGCGATTGTTGTTTTAATTGCAATAAGTAATATAAATCTTATTAAAGAACAAAATTACAAAGGAGTTATTGGCGATATTCAAGTTCAGGAGGGGATGCTCTTAGGTCGCGAAAAACAAGCATTAGACTATATTTACAACGAATCAGAAGGTAAACCAATTGTAGTTTCAGCAAGCACAATGCCACTTAGGATTAACACAACTTGGGCTTATTTATTCAATTGGTACGGAAACTTAAAATACGGAAGAGTTCCATACTGGGCTGGACCTACAGCCCAAGGGTACCCTGGTGAATTACCACGTTGGACGTCTCAAGAGCAAAGTTATGTTGCGTTTGGGATAATTGAACCAGTCCGAGGTGTTCGCGGGGCTTTTATTGAACAGTTCAAAGAAGAACAAAAACAATATGGAGAATATGTGGGGGAATTTAGGCTAGGTGACGAAAAATCTCAATCTCAAATTATTGTCCAAAAAAGTATTCATTCCGATTGAATCGGAATTCATTTTTAAACATGCATAAATTAATATTTTTATTTGGATTACGGAAGAATTTACTCTTTTGTTGTCTAATTTTTCTTTGTTTAGTTGTTGCATTTCAATACAGGAATAGAGGTTATTGGTTGTATCCTCCAGTTGCGTCCACTTTTGACGAATTTGCCTACGGGTGGTTGGGAATGTCTTTAATCGAAAATGGCATTCCAACTTCCTGGTCATTTATTCCTGACTATGCAAATGGAATTCCACAAAATTCTCGAATGTATTTCCATGGCAACATTGTTAGTGTAAATAGCATTATTCCGACTAAAGATAATTTTGTGAACTTTCCTAAACCAATTCGCCATATTCAGGAAATCGAAGTAGACAAATACAAAAGCCAGTTTCCGATTGTCCAGCCATATCTTGAGCAGCCTCCCTTAGGTGGTATTTTAATATCATTACCGTTGATTTTTGGCGGAAAGACAAGCTTTGAGCAAGCGAGTCTGTTTGATCTGCGGAAACCATTTGTATATTTGGGGGTTCTTACAACTTTTCTGGTGATATTACTCGCCAACCAATGGTATGGGCGATCTGTCGCACTTGTATCAGGTCTGCTGTATGCAACTGTTCCCACGATAATATTGGGCTCTAGACTTGCTTTACCAGAAAACATATTGGCCCCTCTTCTGTTGCTTGAGATTTTATTGTTGGAGGCATATATATGTAAAAAACAAAAAGGCATACTGTTAGCGGCTCTCGTTTTAGCATTTATTTCGCCTCTGGTTAAGCCATTTGGTCTTTCACTTGGTTTAGTGGGAATTGCTTATTTTGTTTTAAAAGAGAAAGATATAAAGAAAGCGCTTCTTTTTATCATAACTCCTGCGATGTCTATGGGTGCATACGTACTTTATGGAATGAGTTTCGATAAAAATACCTTTTTAGGTGTTTTGAGTTACCAAAGTAACAGATTTTTTGCAGGACCAAACATTCTTCTTTACAAAATATTGATTCCTAAAATTACAAAACTTTTTCTTGATGGTTGGATATTTTTCGGCTGGCTTTCGGTTGCAGTTTTGTCTTTTAAGAAAAGTAAGCATCTTTCCTTATTATTAGGGTTATTCTCTTATTTACTCACCATAACATTTTTTGGTGGAGAAGATTTTGGTTGGTATAGACTACCCCTATATCCGTTTTTGATGATTGCCACAGGAGTGTTAGTTGTTGAAATTATTAAAAGGGCAGAATTCTTCTCTACACTAATTTTTTTAGGGACGGCGGTTGCATCAAGTTTTGCATGGGGGTTGGGGGTTTATGATTGGAGCGAACACCTTATTAGTTTTAGACTGTTTTTATTGGGTGCAATATGTGTTTTACTGTTGCCACTTGTTTTCAGGAATAAGTTTATGTATTTATCCAAGTTGTTACTGTTGTTATTGTTTATACTTACTTTGTATCTAAATACGCGTGCTATTAACAATATTGATATGATTTGGCCACTCTTGGGAGATGAAACCTCCCTTATAATTGGAAGAGAATGAACTACGACTTAACGATAATTATCGTAAACTACAATACTGCAAATTTAGTCCTGGACGCCGTTGCATCGATAAAAAAGACAACAGGGAACCTTGGGGATCCAAAGACAGAAATCATTTTAGTGGATAACGGATCAAAAGATGTAAGTAAACTTTTAAAGTTGTCGGGAAAAAATATTAAATTGCTAAAAAACGACGAAAATCTTGGATTCTCAAAAGGCAACAATCAAGGAATCAAGATCGCTCGAGGTGAATATATCCTGCTTTTGAACTCTGACACAATCGTTAAAGAAGGAGCGATCAATAAAATTTTGTTTTATGCAAAATCCTCAAAAAATGTAGGGGTTGTTGGTGCCAGGTTGTTAAACAATGATGGTTCTATACAAGAATCGGCAATGCGGTTCCCTACGATTTTTAAAACAATGGCTGAGTCATGGTTTGGTAAAAAGTTACTTAAGTATATTCCCAAAGGAGGTAGTCCAGTTAAAGTAGAAGCAGTCGTAGGCGCTGCGTTTTTAATTACACCTGAAGCTTTGAAGAAGGTTGGAATGCTTGATGAAAGATACTTTTTCTACTATGAGGATTTAGATTATTGCAGAAGAATAAAAAAGGCAGGCCTTGAGGTTCACTATTTGCCGGACGCAGAGATTGTTCATTTGCATGGGGTTGCCGGGAAAAGTATTGTAGATAGTGCGAACCAATGGAGGAGACTTGTTCCAAGTAGCAAAATATACAATGGCGACCTAAAGCACGATCTACTCTTTTTTATTAGGTGGTCGGGGGAAGGTCGCAACAGATTACTGTTATTTGTTTTCTTGGTCGGTCTTTTGTTAAGACTCTTTTTGAGTATTCAAATTTATAGTGGCGATGTTAACAACCACATTTCATGGGCCAAAGACAGTTTGACTTTAGGGGTTGGTGGAATATATGAAAGAGAGTTTGCTGTTCGCTATGGCACAATGACTCCAACCTATCCTCCGGTAACTTTGCTACTATTTACTATCTCTTATTTTCTATATGATTTTTTGTACAGTGCAACGTGGTCACTAAACGCATCTGTCCCTGCTTTTCCCTCAAACCTTATTTTCTTTTTCCAAGATCAGGACACATTGCCTGCATTTTTAAAAATTCCAGGAATGTTAGCGGATATGGGAATTGCACTCTTAGTTTTTATGTTTGTAAGAAAACTTATTGGTGGTCGCAAGTGGCCACTTATAGCGTCTTCGTTGGTTCTTTTTAACCCCGCCTTTTTTTATAACAGTGCTGTTTGGGGGCAGATTGAAGCACTCCCCTTACTTTTTATACTTACATCTTTTTACTTTTTACTTTTTACCCAGAGATCATTACTTGCGGTTGTTTTATTAACAGTTGCACTGCTTGTTAAGCAAACGTCAATAATTTTTCTTCCAATTTTTGCTCTTGTCTTTTACAAAAAGTTTTCTTCACAAGAAATTGTTAAATCAGTTATTGTTTCGATGGTAATTTTTTGGATGTCTTTTTTGCCTTTCTTCCAAAAGGGGAATATTTTACTTTTTCCATTTTCAACTTACCTTAACAAGATACAAACAGGGTCTGGATCTGATTACATAACAGATCACGCATTTAACTTTTGGTCATTAACCACTGGACTATCAAAGGTTTCTGACAGCAAACCTTTCTTGTTTGACTTACCATTTGTTCTATGGGGATACGGAATATTTGGAGTTATTTATGCGCTTACATTATACAAGAACTACAAAGATAAATTTTCTGTGGAAAGTGTGTTAACTTCTATAACAATTGTTGGTACTGCTTCTTTTTTATTCTTAACACGCATGCATGAAAGATATTTGGAGCAAGCACTACCCTTTTTATTGTTGATTACCATTTTGAAGCGAAAATATTTGCCATTGTTTATTATAGTTTCACTTTTTTATTTGATCAATTTGTACCATAACTGGTGGGCGCCTAGAATTGATTCTTTGGTTTCATTATTCTCAGTGCCAATGTTCATTAACTTAATAACTGTAATTTGCATTGGAATATTCTTGTTTTTATTTATACAATTTATCCGAGGGGGCGACGCTCGAGAAAAATGAAAAAACTAATTTTAGCTGCAACGTTTTTTTACCTTTTTATTTCTCCGTTCTATTTTCATCCAGATATTAAAACAATTTATTATCTTGCACATTTTTTAGGGAGTGGCGTATTGAATATTTACGATTTTATTTCTACCCATAAAGAAGCAAGCTTATTGGGACCATTTGTTTATCCTCCACTTGCCTATTATCTGTTTGGGATTTTGTACTTTCCAATTAACGTTTTGGCAGGCAGCAACTTTACTGCATGGCTTGGAATGGGAAACGATGCAGTAACTGTCGACAACATTTACCGCTACATCTTTTTGATTAAATTACCCATTATTTCTTTGTTTATTTATACGGGAGTTTTGCTTTCAAAACTTGTTGAAAAGCAATACAAAGTGCTAGTCGCGGCGCTTTGGTTTTTTAACCCCATTAGCATTTATGTTGTTGGGCTAATGGGACAGTTTGACGTTATTCCTGTGTTTTTAACTGTGTTGTCGTTGGTCCTTGTAAAGAAAAAACCATTTTGGGCCGCTGTTGCTTTAGGAGCTGGGGCAGCTATAAAAACGTATCCTCTTTTGCTCTTACCATTTTTAGCAATCACCTCCTCCCATGATCGCAAAATGCAGATGAAATTACTTGTAATAGGACTTATTCCTTATTTACTGTCGGTTGCACCTTTTTTAAAGTCTTCTGCGTTTTATTCAGACACACTAACTTCGGGCTTGAGCCAAAGAATGTTGCAACTGGGGCTGCCCGTTGGGTTTGGTGAACAAATCTTGATTGTTCCAGCAATTTTGATAGCTTTTCTTTTTTTGTGTATTTATCAAGATTCAGGAAGAAAAGAAAAACTACCTTTTTATTACCTTGCAATTACATTAACAATGGTTGGCGGTTCTCATTTTCATCCCCAGTGGGCTTTGTGGGCACTTCCATTTGTTGCTTTGTATTTTGTGTCAGTTCGCTCGTGGCTTATATATTTATTCTATTTCGTAGGGTTTTTGGGAACTGTTTTTCTGTTTAACGATAAATTCTTAACACTAGGATTATTGAGTCCTTTTGACTCTGGTGTATTTTTCCTGCCCACTCCGGCAGAGGTATTTACAAAAGTGATTGAGCCTTCGATCGTTCAAAGTATTTTTCATACAACACTACTTGTTTCTGGACTCTGGATAGTTTGGGTCGCATATAAAACCAATAAATATGAGTAATAAAATTTGGGTTTTTATACTTACATCTTGCTTTTTAGCTTTTATAGGAAGCATGTTTTTTGTTCTTTTTGGAGTGAAAAATAGGATGGATACTCGAGTTTCCGTTTTCGACTTTACTGTTATAAAAGATCCAGTTAGGGCTACATTTGTACCAAAACATGATTATTTAAATGTCGTAGTCGCAGCATTCAAAAACCCAGATCTTCGCTCAAGCGACTCTTTTTTGTTTTCAATAGTTGACGACAAGGATGCAATTTTAAGACAAATCGAGTTTTCTGGGAAAAACATGAGGGATCCGAGCGATCTTAGATTTCAGTTCGACCCTCTCGTTGGGTTTGCTGGGAAAGAGATTGGAGTAAGAGTAGAGCCGAAAGCTGCCCCAGGGGAACACCCTGTCAGTGTTTCAACAACAAAGGATGGGCAGGTGGCTTTTGCTGCGTATTACAGAACAACCGGTAAATCAGCTGTCGTAAAAGAAATACTGGCAAATTGGGTGAGCAATGTAAAAACTGATCTAGTATTCTTTGGGTTGTGGGGCGCAATTTTGGGTTTAATTTTCTGGAAAGGATTAAAGACGCGTGAAAACTAAATTGGTTTTGATTTCAATTTTGGCTTTAGCTTCAATTTTGCGCATTTGGGGGCTTGATAAGGTACCACCTGAGCTTTTTGGTGATGAATTGGACGTTGGGTATCACGCCTATTCTTTGCTTCATACCGGACGTGATTATTACGGTCAGTTATTGCCGACATATATTCACTCTTTTTCCGAATGGCGTGCACCACTTTTAATGTATGTTACTGTGCCGTTTATTGCTATTTTTGGTTTAAATGAATATGGCGTACGATTACCAGAAGCATTTTTAGGAATATTGTCAGTGCTACTGTTATATTTATTAGTAGACAAAACACTGAAGGATAAAAGAGTAGCTTTATTTTCTGCGCTACTCCTTGCAATTTCTCCCTGGCATCTTCAATACTCCCGAGCTGCTTTTGAAATAAGTTTATTGCTTACACTTCTCTTGAGTGGAACCTTGAGCTTTTTAAACGGTTTGAAGAATTGGAAATGGCTTATTGTATCAGCGGTTTTATTTGGTCTAACTTTTTATACATACAGCACTGCCAACGTCTTCACTCCTTTTATTATCGTGTCTTTGGTTTTACTTCACCGAGAAGAACTTAAAGTAGGGTTTGCAAAAAAATCTATATTTCCACTTTTAATATTTGTTGTGATTGCGATGCCGATTGCTTATAACATTTTCTTTGGGTTTGCATCAGAGCGTTTTCAAAAATTCAGTCTTCTGTCAAACGAAGGAATGATCCGAGATATTGTTGCACAACGCGAAGCAGGCGGAAATGGTTTTATTGAAAAAATAATGCACAATAGACCTGTGGATGTTGCAAGAAATTTTGTCTCTAACTATACAACTTCGTTTTCTTCAAAATTTTTGTTTATAGACGGAGATATTACCTTTAGACATTCAATTTATAAAACTGGTGAATTTTATTGGATACAACTCTTTTTAATTTTGGCAGGTATTTATGCATTCATTAAAAAAGGAGCAAGTCGTTTTTGGATTTTATGGCTATTGCTTGCTCCCATTCCGGCTGCTTTAACAATCGACGGAGCAATTCACGCTACAAGGCTAATTTTGATGCTACCCCCTTTGATTGTATTGGCTGCCGTTGGATTGAATTATTTAGTGAACATAAAAAATGGAGCAGGCAGAGTTTTTTCAAGAAATATAGTCGTTTTGGTGATTTTTTTGGTCTTGTCTGTCGAAACTATGATGTATTTACATCGTTTTTGGGTGCATTATCCAAAAGAGTCTTGGCGTTGGTGGCACACGGGCTACAAAGAGGCAATACTCTTTATGAAGTCAGAGGAACTAAATTACCAAACAATTGCTTTTAATAACACGTACGAGCCAAGCTTGATTAGATTTCTTTTTTGGTGGGAATATTCTCCCGATAAATTTATTAAAGAATTTACTAAAGACCAGGCTAAGCAAAATGTTCTACCTGGATTTGACGGTTTTAAGGTTGGAGATAAGTATTACTTTGGGTCTGTTCAAACCCTGGGGGGTGTAAGTAATTTTGTAAAGCCAGGAATGATATACCTAGTTTCTCAAAGAGATGAAGTTCCGGGTGATTGGGATTGGGAGAAAAATCCGCCACCAGGGATTAAAGTGCTGAAAACTGTTCGAAATCCATATAACGAACCTATTTTCTACGTTGTTGCTTCAATTTAATGTTTTGGCAATATTGAGCCCAAGAATGTATAATAGTTTAGTGTACAAAACGCTTCTTTTAATAATCATTACACTAGGTTTTTTGCTTCGTGTAGTTGGGCTTTCGGAACATCCCGTCGGCTTTACTCCAGACGAGGCGTCGTTTGGGTACGATGCGTATTCTTTGTTGAAAACTGGGAAAGATCAGTGGGGGGTGAGTAACGCCTTATCTTTAAGATCCTTCGGTGATTTTAAGCTACCGTTGTATGCTTATTTGACGATTCCCTCGGTCGGGATTTTTGGGTTAAACGAATTTGCAACTCGATTGCCTAATGCGGTATTCGGTACTCTAGCGGTAATTGCGACTTATTTGATGGTTAGAGAACTTGCTAAAAGCAGATTGATGCTGATGGGAAAGCAAATTAACGCTGATATGTTTGCAATTATTGCAGCCTTCATGCTGACAATTTCTCCCTGGCACATCTCCTTATCGCGCGGTGCGTTTGAAGCCAACTTAACAACTTTTTTCATGCCTCTAGGCGTTTGGGCATTTTACAAAGGGTTAACAAAACCAAAATGGATGGTATTTTCTGCCTTATTGTTTGGTCTAAACATGTACTCCTATCACTCGGCAAGATTATTAACACCTTTAATTGTCTTAGTGTTGGTTTTGGTCAACAAAATCAAATTATCAGAGGCAAAAACCCAAAAAGGTGCAATTTTTGTATTTGGAGTTTTTGCGCTTGTTGCATTTTATTCAATGTTTTTGGGTAGCGCAAGTCGAAGTGCAGACGTTGCAATATTTAATCCGACGGACAGATGGGCATCAGTTTCTGACAGAAGATACGAAGCCCTCCTTGCGGGCTTACCAGACTCTCTGTCCCGTTTATTTTCAAACAAAATAACATATGTTTTTGACCAGCTCGTTGGTGGTTATTTCTCATACCTATCACCACAATTTTTATTTGTGCAAGGAGCAGGTGAGTGGACATACGGGATGATCCCCGGCAGAGGAGCACTTTATTTGATTGAAGTTGCATTTGTAGTATTGGCAATATGGTCGTTAATAAAGTATGGTATCAAAAGTTCTTTAATTGTGGTTGTTGCATGGATTTTGCTTTCTCCAATTCCTGCGGCGCTTGCAAAGGGGCCTGGTTATGCTGCCAACCGCGCGGCAATAATGATGCCCGCAATTCAAATTTTTTCTGCGTACGGCGCGTTAGTATTATTTGAACTAATAAAGAAAAAATGGATATTTACAAATTCAAAAAGAATATTTTCGGCATTTGCAATTGCGATGGTTATTTCATTGGGAATGTTTTTAGAGGATTATGTATATCATGCGCCCAGAGGTTCTGCAGAGTCTATGTTGTATGGCAGGAAAGAGGCTTTAGAATTTGCAAAAAGCGTTGAGGGGCAATATGAAAAAATTATTGTTAGCAGGTCGTTGTCTGAGCCTCACATTTACGTGGCATTCTATAGCGGTTGGGATCCCACAGACTTCCAAAAACAGTCTCCCGATTGGCTTCGATATGAAAAAGAGGGAAGATCGTTTTTGGACCAACTTGGTGAATATTCATTGGGCAAGTATTCTTTTGGTGACGTCGATTTTCGAAATAGTGCAACCAATACTGGCTTACTATTGATAGGGAAAGTGGGCGAGTTTCCCCAAAATATTGTCCCGCTTAAACAGGTAAACTATCCAAACGGCCGAAAGGCTGTTTTGGTTGTTGATCCTCAGAGTGCCAATTAGTTAGATATGAAAAACTTACGAATTGCTTTGATTGTCCTGATGGTACTTTCAATACCCACTTTTTTTCAAATGTTAAGGTCGGGAATATATTCAATGCAGGATTTTCACCTTTTTAGATTGTATGAGTTCGATCGATGTGTAAAAGATTTACAACTCCCTTGCCGTTGGTCGCCTGATGTGGGATTGGAGTACGGCCAACCTTTGTTTAATTTTTATACACAACTTCCATATGCGCTCGGAGAATTTTTTGTTTTAGCCGGTTTATCAAAAATTGATACGATTAAATTGTTGTTTATTTTTTCATTGGTGGGCTCCTCAGTATCCATGTTTTTTTTAGCACAAAGATTTTGGCGAAAAACCTCTAGCGCGTTAGTTTCCGGCATAATTTATCTTTATGCACCTTACAGGGCAGTTGATGTATGGGTGAGAGGTGCACTCCCAGAAGCCCTTGCATTCGTGTTGTATCCTGCCATAATACTGTTTTTTAATAATTATTTGTCTTCCAAAAAAACGAAGGATTTAATTTTGTTTTCCGTATTATTCGCTGTACTTATAAATGTTCACAACTTGTCTGCGTTGATGTTATCACCTTTCCTTGTTTTATGGGGAACATTTGTTCTGTTTCAAAACAAGGGATGGAGGAAGATATTTTTGCCTCTTATAGGAGCGTTACTTTTTTCATTTTCTTTATCTTCTTTTTATTTAATTCCAGTGATCGCAGAGTCGAACCTAGTTCATTTAAATTATACAATTTCCGGTTATTTTGATTTTAGAGGACATTTTGCAGCAATAAACCAAATTCTTTTTTCCAGGTTTTGGGGATATGGCGGATCAGTTTTTGGAACGGAAGATGGCTTAAGTCTTTCTGTTGGGTTAATCCAATGGGCACTTCCCCTTTTTGCTATTTTGGTCTTTTTTGCCAAAAATCACAAGGACAGATGGAAAGTTCTCGTGCTTGTACTAATTGGTTGGATCAGCCTATTTTTTACTCACAACAGGTCGGCGTTTATATGGGAAAAAGTTTCTGCCTTGCACTATCTACAGTTTCCGTGGCGTTGGCTTTCGATCGCAGTCTTTTCTTTTTCTCTAGCATCAGGAAGTATTCTGGTTCTCGTCAAGAAATATGAAAAGGTTGTATGTGGATTGATTGTTTTGGCAGTTATCGTACAGAACGTGACATTTTTTAGAGAAGACATATGGTATAAAATTAATGACCAAGAGCAGTTTTCTGGAGAAAAATGGGAACAGCAAATTGCCTCATCAATAGGTGATTATTTGCCAGCCACTGCTTTCCAGTTTCCTTTCAAAATCGCTCCACCAAAACCTTCGTTTTTGGATGGTTCTGGTAGCAGTGAACTCGTAGAAAAGAAAAGTAATAAATTAACCTATAAATTAAATGTTGATACAGACTCCCAGGTCCAATTTCCTGTGGCATTTTTTCCTGGGTGGGGAGTGTCTGTTAATGGTCAAAAAGTGTTGGCACAACCGTCGGGGGAATACGGCCTAGTTACAGCAAATGTTCCCAAAGGAAGTCATACGATAGTTTTAAATTTTTCGGATACTGTGCCACGAAAAATAGGAAATATTGTTTCAGCAGCTTCTATTACTGGTTTGTTAATATTATATATTGTTAGGAGGAGAAGCAAAAATGCAGCCTAAACAATTAATTGTTTTATTGCTTATCGTTTTGTTGGGTTTTTCTGTTCGTGTAATAAACTTACAAAGTACTCCTCCTAGCTTAAATTGGGATGAAGTTTCCCATGGATGGAACGCTTACTCAATATTAAAAACTGGGCAAGATGAATGGGGGAAAACCTTTCCAATTTCAAATTTTAGAGCATATGGAGACTATCCGCTTCCGCTAAATTTATATTTGACAATTCCGAGCATACAGCTTTTTGGATTATCAGAGTTTTCTCTTCGTTTTCCTCATGTTCTTTTAGGAGTTGGGACAATAATTTCGACATTTTTTTTAGTGCAAGGTTTAAGGTTTGGTCCTGTCGTAAGCCTTTTATCTGCACTCTTTGTAGCAATTGATCCTTGGACTTTATTTCCGTCGCGCGCAGTTTTTCAATCTAATCTTTCCATATTTTTCATAACGGCGGGGTTTGCATTTTTCTTTAATCGGGAAAAACATAAAGTATTATTGCCTATATCATTTTTTTTACTTGGCTTATCAGTTTATTCTTACCACAATTCCCGAATTTTTATGCCTTTGTTTTTGGCAATTATATTTTTTATATGGAAAAAGGAAATGCTTGCGTTATGGATAGGAGAAAAAAAGATTCTGGTTGGCTCGTTAATTATTTTACTAACTTTCTTCATACCTCTTGTAGCAATTTTTTCGAGTCCGGACGCAAGAGCGCGTTCAAGGTGGGTTTTTTTAATTGACGACGGAGCAATAAACAAAATTATTGAACAAAGACAGTTGTCACAGTTCTCTCCTCCTGTTACAAAATTGATTTACAACAAGTATACTTACTTTGCGAGCGAATTTAGTAAAAATTATGTTGGTTACATATCAGCCCGATTTTTGTTTTTTGAAGGAGGAACCCAATATCAATTTAGTGTTCCAGGCAAAGGGCTACTTTATCCGATAAATGTATTTTTTTTCTATGCGGGAATTTTTCTCGTAATTCTAGGAGCTTTTCGAAGAAAAAAGGAGCACCTTACCATTTTTGCTTGGGCGTTAATAGGCTTAATTCCTGCTTCGATAACTACTGGAGATAATCACGTTATAAGATCAACTACGGTTCTTCCACTACCTCAAATTTTTACCGCATTGGGCGCTTTCGTTGTATGGAATTGGTTAAAAGATCGATTGCGGTTGTTCCATAAAAGTCTGTTGCCAATATTTAAATTGTCCTATTTTGTGATACTCGCTTTAATGGTTATCAGTTATTTAAGCTTATATTTTGGAGAATACAGAGAAAAATATTCATGGTCTTGGCAGTATGGCTATAAAGAAGCGATAGATTATGCAAAAAGTCATTATGGAGAATACAATCAAATTATTGTGACAAAAAAATATGGAGAACCGCATGAATTTTTTCTTTTTTACTGGCCTTGGGATACAATCAAATACCAAAGAGATCCTAATCTTTTAAGGTTTTATCAGTCTGGATGGTATTGGGTGGATAGATTTGATAAGTTTTATTTTGTAAACGACTGGGAAGTTCCCAAAAACAGTAATGAAAAATGGAAGATGGAACGTGGTGGTGAATTCGAAATACGAGGCAATGCACTTTTGATTACAAGTCCAGAAAACTACCCAGGTGAGTGGAATTTAATGGAAACTATCAATTTTTTAGATGGAAAACCGGCTTTCTCTATTTTAGAGAGAAATGTTGGAAATTATCCCTAGGTGGTTATAGAAATCCACCACGTCATACGTGGTAGGGACGTATGACGTCCCACTTCCCAGGTGGACACATGTGGACATTTTATAATGATTAAGCATGAGTTGAAAATACTATTCCTAATACTAGTTTTGGCAACCTTTCTGCGGTTTTGGGGGTTAGGGACAACCCCCCCGCATCTTACAAGTGATGAGGCTGCCTTAGGATACAATGCCTATTCAATCTTAAAAACTGCTCGAGATGAACATGGCAATCTTTTACCAATTGTATTTAAGTCTTTCGGAGATTGGAAACCCGGATTATATGTATATTTGGATGCGCCCTTCGTTGGATTGTTTGGGTTGAATGAAATGGCAGTTCGGCTGCCTGGAGCAATTAGCGGGATTGCCGCAGTTTTCTTTGTATATTTGGTTGGGAACAGACTCTTTCCAGAGAAAAAATTAGGCTTATTTTCTTCGTTTTTCTTAGCAATTTCCCCTTGGCATTTGCAGTTTTCAAGAGGTGCGTGGGAAGCTGGAGTTGCCCTAACATTGATTTTGGCCGGTATTTATTTCTTCCTTAGGGCAATTCAAGGCAACAGTCGTTGGTTATGGTTGTCCGCTTCTTTTTTTGCGTTGACTTTATGGGCTTATCAAGGAGGGAAATTGTCGGTGGCTATCGTTATTGCTGGTCTATCAATATTCTTTTTCAGTGAATTAATAAAAGTCCCTCGAAAAGTCTTAATGCTTGCGTTCCTTGCCGGGTTTATTTTTTCATTACCAGTAGCCTTGAGTTTTTTTCAGGGTAAGACGGGTAGGCTTGAGGTATACAGTGTTTTTTCCTATCAAAGACCAGAAAAAGACATAAAAGAAATATTAGATCAAGAATCTGCAGTTAAAGGGTCACTTTCCTATGTCTTGTTTCATTCTGAGAACTTAAATCTAGCACAAGGAGTTTTAGGTAGATGGATGAACTATTATTCAGCCCGCTTCTTATTTTTTGAAGGAGATTGGAGCAATCCTCGTCATGGAGTGCCCTATTCGGGTGTTTTACTTTTAGCAGACTCTGTATTACTTTTATTAGGACTTGTGGCTTTATCAAAAGCGGGTAATAGCAAAAGTGCGTTGTTTGTATGGTACTTGTTACTTTTAAGTTCTCTTCCTGCCGCCTTGTCTCGTGATTCAATTCATGCCGTTAGGTCTTTAAATATGCTTTTCCCGCTTGTTTTTATATTGGCACTTGGGGCAAGTTTTGTTGTAGAAAACAAAAAGAAATTGAAGTTTGCTTTTCCTCTATTGTTAGGTCTGTTTTTTGTCATTTACGCTGCAAATTATACATACTATCTTGATCAATATTGGGTACATGCGCCCAAGAAAAATGCACCCAATTGGCAAGTTGGTTATAAGCAAATGGTAGAGAAGGTGTCGGCCTTGCAAGATAAATACCCAGAAATTGTGATCAAACAAGATTATGCTCAACCTTACATATTCTTTTTGTTTTATCAAAAGTATGATCCGGATAAATATCAGAAGATCGCTCAAGATGTCTATGTCCCAAACGAGTACGGTGATGTCGGGTTTGTCTCGCGCTTGGACAATATTACTTTTCGCGATATTAATTGGTCAGCAGACCGCGGCATGAGTGGTAAACTTTTTGTGGTAGATCCAATAAAGGTTCCTGTTGCCGATTCAAGCGATCCGAAGGAGTTTAAGTTAGTCGATGAAATAAAGTACCCCAATGGCCAAACAGCCTTTAGGCTATTAGAAATTCTATGAAAGCGATCTTTACCCACAAACTTTTAATTGCAATTATTTTACTTGCTGCCCTGTTGAGATTTTATAAGCTTTCAGCTCTACCTGCGTTAAATGCGGACGAGGCAGCGATTGGCTATAACGCTTATTCACTGATCCAGACGGGGAAAGACGAGCACGGTAACTCTTGGCCAATCCACTTTCAGTCATTTAACGACTTTAAACCTGGACTGTATTTTTATTTGGTAATTCCATTTGTTGCTATTTTGGGGTTGTCTGAGATCGCGGTGCGCTTCCCCAGTGCTTTGTTAGGGGTTGCAACTGTATTGTTGGTTTGGTTATTGGTGCGCGAATTGTTTCCTAAAAACAAATGGTTACCCTACGTTTCAGCTTTATTTCTTGCTGTTAGCCCTTGGAATTTACATTACTCAAGAGGAGGTTGGGAGGCAAACGCTGCAACATTTTTTATTACCCTCGGAGTATTGGGATTTGTTAAGGGCATGACTTCATCAAGGTGGAGGTTGGTTTGGCCAATTGCCTTTGTTGCGTCTTTGTACACTTATCACGCTGCCCGAGTTTTTATACCATTAATATTTATTTCCTTGCTTCTAATTTACAGGGAAAGTATCTTCAATAACTTAAAAAAATATTTTGCGCCGGTTATGTTAAGTTTTTTCCTTACGGTCCCGCTTTTGCTTGATTTAACTGGTTCTGCGGGAATGTCACGGGCAGCGGGAGTTGGATTGTTTGCCGATACTGGTCCTTTCTGGAGGATTAACGAACAACGTGGTGAACATGAACAGTTGGATTCCAAAATAGCTCGTGTGTTACACAATAAGGCGACTAACTATAGCCTCGCTTTTTTGCAAAACTATACAGAACATTTTTGGGGAGAATTTCTTTTCTTGTCCGGAGATGAGATCCAGCGAAACAAGGTGCCTGAAACAGGACAGATGTACGTTCATGATTTGTTTTTTGTAGTGGTAGGATTAATTCTAATTGCTCGTCGGCCAAAAGGTTGGGGCGTATTGCTGTTATGGTTGGCTATCTCGCCCCTGGCTGCTGCATTAACTTTTCAATCCCCCCATGCTCTTCGAGCTCAAATCATGACGATTCCTTTAGTAATAATTAGCGCGTATGGCGCGCTTAGTATCTTGGACACGGCAAAGGGTTCAATAAAGAACAAAACTCTACTATTTATTATTTACTTTTTACTATTTACTATTGCGACATGGAGTACCGCCAGGTACTTACACGAGTATTATTTCCATATGGCCAAGACTTTTGATTATTCTTCGCAATATGGAGTTAAAGAGTTGGTAAGTTATACAATTAACAATCAAGAAAAATATCCAAAAATAGTGGTTACTGATAGATATGACCAACCGTACATACTATTCCTTTTTTACTTGAAGTATCCGCCTATTGTGTTTCAGACGGATCATACTTTGACCGAGAGGGACCAGTTTGGTTTTTCAACAGTTAGAAAATTTGATAAATATGAATTTAGGTCCATCGATCCTTGGAGTCAAACAAGGCAAGAGTATCCTGGAGCTTTAATTGTAGGAATTGAAAAGGAAATTCCTGACGGCACTAACGTTTTAAACACAATTTATTTTCCAAGCGGAAGAACCGCATTTAAAATGGTGGGAAACTAAATGCTACGACAAACAACAAACAACAAACAACAAAGTAAAAATAAAGTACAACTCTCTGTTGTCTTGGCAACGTTTAACGAGGAGCAAAATATTGGGCAATGTTTGGAAAGTGTTAAAACTTTGGCAGATGAGATTGTAGTGGTTGATGGTTCGTCGGCTGATCGTACTCGCGATATTGCAGACTCGTATAGTGCGAAGGTGATAAAGACCGAGAATCATCCAATTTTCCATATTAACAAACAAAAAGCACTCGAGGCAGCAAAAGGAGAATGGATTTTACAACTTGATGCTGATGAAAGGGTAAGTGAAGAACTTGCGGGGGAAATTCAAAAAGTGGTAAGGTTGGGCAAAGATGAACTTGAAGAATATCAAGGTAAATTACCCAACAAAAAACTTTTTATAAGACACCAGAAAATTGTTGAACACAGAGATGGTGTTGTTGGGAATCAAGACGGCGATTTTACAGCTTTCTTTATTCCAAGGCTTAACTATTTTTTAGGGAAATATTTAAGATACGGAGGAGTCTATCCCGATGGCGTTATCCGTTTGGTTAAAAATGGATATGCTCGTTTTCCAGCTGAGAGTGTGCATGAACAAATCTCAGTTAAAGGAAAAGTGGGATGGTTATCAAAACCTCTAATTCACATCGACTCACCTAGTTTTTCAAGATACTTAGAAAGGAACAACCGATACATAAACTTGATTAGAGATGAACTAAAAAAAGAAAAAGTAGGAAAGAGCCCCGTTGAATTTTTTAACTATTTTCTTGTTAAACCGATTGGATGGTTTTTTCTGACACAGATTAGACACAAGGGAATATTAGACGGTTTTCCGGGAATAGTATTTTCTTTTTTTTCTGCCCTAAGATTTCCAAGAGCATATTGGAGGTATTTGAATGATTAGTCTATTTTTCAATGATTCACCATTATTAAGTGGCCACGCCGTACGGGGAATTGGGTTCTATACAAGAAATTTAAAATCAATCCTGGGGAGACAATCAGATTTGAAGCTTGTCGACGATATTTCAAAAGCCAACATGGTGCATTATCCCTATTTTGATTTATTTTTCAAAAGCTTAAGCTTTCAAAAAGGAAAGAAAAATATTGTAACAATTTATGATACTATCCCTTTAATATATCCTAAAAATTATCCACCAGGAATTAAAGGGAAAATTAATTTTTTAAGGCAGAAAAGTACGCTGAAAGAAGCTGATGCGATAGTAACTATCAGCGAAACATCAAAAAAAGATATTGTCAGATTTTTGGATGTTCAATCGGAAAAAGTACACGTAACTTATCTTACGGCAACTCCTGATTTTAAAAAGTTACCAAGTGGAAAATGGTCAACAGAAATTAGACAGAAATATCATCTACCAGAAAAATTTGTTTTATATGTAGGTGACGTAAACTACAACAAAAATATTAATAATTTAGCCAAAGCATGTAAGATAACAGACGTACCATTGGTACTTGCCGGTAAACAAGCAGCATCCTCAGATTTTGACCGTAATCACCCAGAAAATCAAAGCCTGGTCCATCTACTAGAAGAGTATGGGTATGATCACCAGGTATTAAGGCTTGGCTTTGTGCCGCAAGAAGATTTAGTAAAAATTATGAATTTGGCAGACGTTTATTGTCAACCATCTTTGTACGAGGGATTTGGGTTGCCAATTCTTGAGGCTATGACGTGTGACATTCCAGTTGTGGCGTCAAAAATTCAGGTGTTTGTGGAACTATTTGAAAAGTCAGTTCTGTACTTCGATCCGTACGACGTAAATAATATGTCAAATAAGATTAGCCAAGCCTTAGGCGAAAGGAAAACAAGAGATACTTTAATCAAGATGGGTCAAATAAAATCCAAAAATTACAGTTGGGACAAAACCGCAAGGGATACTGTGGATGTTTACAAAAGCCTGGAATAATCCTCTAATTAAGATTGCGTTAATGTTCGCAACCTGGAGAATAGCGACCTTCCTTTTTGCCGCAATTAGTGTTGGTTTGGTTCCGTTGCGTAGTCATGATTTTTTAGGTGGAACGTATGACCATTATTCTCAAAATCCTTTGTTTTGGGGGTGGGGAAATTTTGACGGAGAGCATTATTTATCTATTGTTCAAAAAGGCTACGGGCAACTACAACAAGCCTTTTTCCCAGGGTTTCCTTTGCTAATTAGATATACCACTTCTTTGTTTGGACTTGCCTCAGAAAATATTCTGACAGTAGGATTATTAATATCCAACCTTTCGTTTTTATCTGCACTATTCTTGTTAAGAAAGATAATATTACTGGATTATTCAAGTAAAGTTGCGCATTATGCATTACTTTCAGCAATAGTTTTTCCAACCTCTTTTTACTTTGGGTCTTTTTACACGGAATCTACATTTTTATTACTTCTTTTAACATCAGTCTATTGCATCAGACAAAAGAAATGGCTGTTGGCAGGGATTTTTGGTGGGATCGCATCCTCTTTTAGGCTGGTTGGGATTTTCTTACTCCCAATGGCTATTGTTGAATTTTACTTAATGCGGAAAGAACAAAAGAAAGCACAGCTTTCGTCGCTACTTGCATTTTTTCTTTTTCCATCGGGATTGGCGGCATATATGATCTATCTGCAGCTAAGCCAAGGAGATCCATTGATGTTTTATTCTCTTCAGACTATAGTCGGTGAACACAGGGAAACACAAATTATTACGCTACCCCAAGTATTTTGGCGTTATTTGAAGATGTTGGGTAGTTTTAGGTTCGATCCAACATACTTTTCAATTGGAATGGAATTATTGAGTGCAGTCTTTGGGGTACTACTCTTGATTGTAGGATATATTAGAAAAATTAGGACTTCTTATTTGGTATTTGGGTTCCTGGGGTTAATGCTGCCAACATTCACAGGCAGTTTTAGCTCGCTTCCAAGATACATACTCGTTCTGTTCCCGTTTTATGTAATAATAGGTGAATATGCTTCAAGCAGAGGTTTATTGTTTAAGTATATATATTACTGCATATCGTTACTATTGCTTTTTGTTGAAACGATGTTATTTTTTAGAGGATACTGGGTTGCCTAATGATTAGACTAGTCCGCACTAATTTTTCAAGAATTGTTAAGAATCCGTTTTTTGCGGGGAGTTTGGTAATGGTTATTGGAAGTAATTTCCATAATTTTGGCCAGTTCGTCTTTCATTTTATTTCGGGGAAGCTTTTAGGTAGGGCAAATTATGGAGATTTAGCTTCTATTATTTCTGTATTAGGGATTGTTTCCATTGTGCAACTTTCCGTTGGTTTGACTATCGTTCGGTTTATTTCAGCTGAAAAAGATGAAAAAAAGGCCGCTAATTTAGCAAAATGGTTAAATTGGTGGGGAATTTGGGTGGGAATCGCAATAGGCATTGTAATGCTTATTCTTTCTCCTTTTATTTCCAATTTCCTAAAAATCAGCAATAAACAAGCTGTTTACTTGATAGGCCCAGTACTATTTTTACTGGTTTTAACAAACAACAGAAGATCGATTTTGCAAGGCTTGTTAAGGTTTAATCAGTATGTTTTGTGTATGATTGCCGAAGTTTGGATAAAAATATTGATAAGTATTCCCATCTTTTTACTTGGGTACAAAGTATTTGGCGCAATGACTGCTTTATTGATGGGGGTACTGGCAGCATTTTTGGTTTCGGTATTTTCACTAAGAGGGTATTTAAATGGCAAACGTGGTTTAAGGCCTGACGTTAAACCACTTTTTTCTTATTCAATACCTGTTTTTATTCAAGGACTGGCATTAACTTCAATGTATTCTACCGACCTTTTGTTGGTTAAGCATTTCTTTTCTGCCGAGTCCGCAGGAGTATATGCTTCAACGGCAATTTTGGGAAGGATTGTTTTCTTTGGGGCATCTCCGATTACCAATGTAATGTTTCCGATAGTTGCCAGGAAACACTCACATGGAGAGCCATATCACAACATATTTTACTCTAGTATTGTTTTAATTTTGATCGCTGCTACGTTTATTGTTGCCATTTATTCTATTTTTCCACAACAAATAATTGGAACATTCTTTAGCTCCGAGTATTTGGAAGGAGTAGTTATTTTAAGATGGTATGGAATATTTATGGCACTTTTAGCAGTTGCTCAGCTTTTTATTCAATTTTATTTGTCGGTTGGGAAAACTAAAATAGTTGGTTTTTTCACAGCAGCGGCAATGTTACAGGTGGTGTTAATTTTATTAATGCACGGTAGCTTGCTTCAAGTAATCCAGTTGTCGATTGTTTCAGTATCTTTACTGGTTTTGGGACTAATTGTATACTTTCCATATCACGATAGACATATAAGAAAATGAGCCCCAAGTTATTATCAGTAATAGTGCCTGCCTATAAACAGGAGAAGACTATCAAAAAGGACCTGGAAAATATAAACAGCATTTTATCTGAAGGTCTAAAAGATTGTGACTATGAAATTATTTGTGTCGTGGACGGCGAGCTTGATGGTACTTGGAAAGAGGCGGAAAAAGTAAAATCCTCCAAAGTAAGGGTTGTTGGTTATAAGCACAACAAGGGTAAGGGATATGCAGTTAGGTATGGCATGGTTCGCTCAAAAGGTGATTTAGTATCGTTTTTGGATGCAGGCATGGATATAAGTCCCAAGGGAATCATGATGTTGATGGCACACATGGAGTGGTATAATGCCGACATTATCGTTGGTTCAAAGCGCCACCCGGTTTCAAGGGTAAATTATCCATTCTTAAGACACTTGTATAGCGTTGGTTATCACATGGGGACGAAATTGCTTTTTGGTCTTCCATTAAGTGACACTCAAAGTGGGATAAAAATTTTTAAAAGAGAGGTGCTGGAAAAAGTGTTACCAAGATTGTTAGTAAAAAGGTATGCAATGGACGTTGAGATGTTGGCAGTATCAAAACGACTTAGCTTTGGCCGAATTTACGAGGCGCCGATAGAGGTAATGTTTGACAAGCGAACGAGTGGTATTTCTTGGAAAACTACTTTTAAAATGGCTTGGGATACGCTTGAAGTTTTTTATCGTTTAAGAATCCTACATTATTACGATGACCACAATAATCGAAATTGGGTTTACGATCCGGAATTAGATTTTAGAGTGAATGTTGTGTAACAAAAGCTGCTTTACAGTCAGTTCCCGTTTACTTCCATGAGAATACTTGTTTTTTCTTGGCGAGACCCCGAACATCCCTTAGCAGGTGGTGCTGAGCAGGTAATGCATGAGCATATGAAAGGTTGGCTTAGTGCAGGTCATGAAGTTACGTTATTTTCCTCAAGATTTAAGAATTCTCCCAAAAGTGAAACCTTAGATGGGATAAAAATAATAAGAGATGGTTGTCAATATTTAGGAGTTCAAATAAAAGGATTTTTGTTTTATTTGAGAAATAGAAAAAATTACGACTTTTTAGTGGATCAGTTTCATGGAATTCCATTTTTTACTCCACTTTATTCAGAAAAGCCGAGGCTTGCAGTAATTCAAGAAACTACTCGAGAAGTATGGTTTTTAAATCCACTACCGTGGCCGATTAATTGGTTGGTTGGGATGATAGGGTATATAGGTGAGCCATTTATTTTTTTGTTCTATAGAAATACACACTTTATGACGGGATCGGAATCAGCAAAGATCGATATTGTAAAGCTTGGCATTCCAGTAAAAAATATCACAATTGTTCCTCACGGAGTTTTGGTTTTTAAGCCATCTCCTTTTCCGCAAAAAGAGGCGAGAAAAACAGTTACTTTTTTGGGGGTTTTGTCGAAAGATAAGGGAATAGAAAGCGCTTTGCAATGTTTTTCACTTCTTAAAAACAAAGGTGATTTTCAGTATTGGGTGATCGGACGGCCAGAAACAGAAGGATATAGGCGAAGAATTGAAGACATGGTAATAAAATGGCAGCTGCAAGACAAAGTTAAATTTTGGGGATTTGTTGATCAAAAGAAGAAGTTTGAACTATTGGCGAGGTCGCATGTATTAGTTAACCCTTCTTCTAGGGAAGGTTGGGGTTTAGTCAACATTGAGGCAAATTCTGTCGGGACACCAGTTGTGGCGTATCGATCTAGGGGATTGGTGGATTCTGTGAAGGAAGGGGTGAGTGGAGTTATGGCTAAATCAAATGATGCAAAATCTCTTTCGGACAGCATACAAAGCTTACTTACAGGTCATTACTACGCAGCGCTTTTCAAGTCTTCAATTAAGTGGGCAAATAATTTTACATGGAAAAAATCATCACAGATAAGTGTTGATTTACTCGAACAAATGGCCAAAAGATGAAATCATATTTAAAGTTATTTATACCCATTTTGATTCTAAGCTTTCTAGTTTGGACAACTCTTCGCAGTTGGTCTTCTATAGAAGGAAAATTGGCATCGGCTAATTATTTGTATTTATTTTTATCGTTAGGTGTTTTAGTTGTGGCTCAAGTTGGTGCTGCATATTTGTGGTATAGGTTGTTACCCAAGGGCAAGATTTCTTTTAGGCAGTCTTTTCCAATTTTTGTTATTTCAAATTTTGGACGTTTTATACCTGGAATAGTTCTGCATTATGTGGCAAGAGTATATTTGGCTAAAAAAAAGGGAATTGATGTAAAAGATGTTGCACTCTCAGTTGTTTTGGAAGTATATTATTCGTTGCTAGGGAGTGCGGTTGTGAGTTTACTAGCCATTTCTTATGTCAATAAATATCTACCATTTTCTCAATTTATAAGTATTATTTTTATTGTTGTAATTTTATCTGTTTTTTTTCTTTCGCCCGTAAAAGTATTATCCATTGCAAGAAAAATGCCCTTCGTGGGGAATAAAATTCCTACCTTTGAAGTGCATTTACCATACAAGATCCATATTGTTTTAGCAATTTGGACAGCCTTTCTGTTTTTGTTAAATGGTGCGGCATTTTATTTAATTAGTCGTGCTTTTGACAATATACCTATTTCTAATCTTTATGTTTTTGCGGGACTTTTTTCAGCGTCTTGGATTGTTGGTTTTCTTACTCCTGTTGCACCCGGGGGTTTGGGCGTAACAGATTTGTCATTCGCTTATTTATTATTACCTTTTTATAGCTTTTCGGAAGCATCATTTTTATCGTTATTATTTAGATTTGGTTTTATAATGTCTGAAGGAATTGTTTTTTTACTTGTGTCACTATTTAATGGACGGGAAAAAATGAAAACGTAACGTTCGCAGGTTCGATTTGAAGCCGTGGAGTTTAAACAAATTTTTATCAAAGAGATAATAATACTATTTTTTACTTCTCGTATGTTTTTTTTGCTGTTTGCGGCACTTGCCACTTTGGTATTAGGTTTAAAAGAGAGTTATTTGGGTAAGCAGTTTGACCATACATCTCCCTATTTTTCATGGATATGGGCAAATTTTGATGGAAGGCATTATTTAAATATTGCAGTTTTAGGATATCGCAACTTTGATTTTGCCTTTTTTCCTCTTTATCCTTCGATTATTTCACTTTTAGGTTATGTTTTTCCTATCCCACATCTTTACTTGGGGATAGGAGTTTCTTTTGCATCGTATTTTGTGGCGATGATAATGATATATAAAATAGTAAAGATTGATTACAAAAACAGCATTGCTAAGTCAACATTACTTTTTCTATCATTTTTCCCTCTAGCGTTTTTTTATAATTCTGTCTACCCAGATTCTATTTTTCTCTTATTAACTACACTAAGTTTTTATTGTGCTCGCAAAAAAAGGTGGGTCTTGGCCGGGATTGTCGGAGGCTTAAGCGTTTTTACTCGAATTTCAGGCCTTTCATTGCTCCCAGCGCTGGCTGTTGAATGGTACATTCAAAACAATGGAAGTCAGACAAATTTCAAAAAAATTGTTCTTAAATTTTCAAATAGCCTACTTATAACTTTGTCTTTAACTCTTCTGGGTTTAGTTGCATACATGGTTTATCTCAGAATCAATTTTGGAGACTGGTTTCTCTTTCAGAAATCCATGTCAGCTTGGAATCAACAAGGAATCATTTTCCCGCCTCAAGTAGTATACAGATACTTAAAAATTTTCTTCCTGGTTGATAAATCTTTGTTGGTGTATTGGGTGGCAGTTCTTGAGTTTACTAGTTTCGTGTTTTATATCTTGCTTTCCATGTACGTCTTAAGAAAGGTTAGGTTTTCTTATGGAGTATTTTCAATAATTTTATTACTAATGGTTACATTTACTGGAACTTTTGCAGGCACACCTCGTTATATGCTACATCTTTTCCCAGGTTTTATTGCAATGGCTTTGATATTTGAAAAAAGAACCTTGTTAAGAAGAATTACTATTATTGTATTTTTCGTGCTTGGGGCAATTTTAACTGGGTTGTTTACTCGCGGGTACTTTGTGACTTAGGTTTTTTTGTAACTGCGACAATGCCAAGACCGAATGGTAAATTCAAAAACTGTAAAATATATGCCTCGCTTGATAATAGAAATGAAAGTAATAAATTAATAAGTTTTGGAGTAGGCGTGATTGGCGATTTTGTACTTTTGGGTTTAATTATCTTTTCAAGATAATGTGTTATTATTACCGGAGGTAACAAAAGGCTGTTTATGTATGATATCTTTTCTATAATGAAGCCAGCCTTTTGAAGTTTTCGGGCAAGTTCTTCTTTATTGTACCTTTCCCTTGTATGTACATGCTTGTCGCTTTCTCGTACAAGCCATTTGTTCGCTGGTACCCGCACAACTAAGATGCCTCCGGGTTTCAGAACACGAAAAAACTCAGACAATGCTTTTTGGTCGTCTACTTGCTTGTGGTAAATTACATCGACACTTGTAACAACATCAAAAGAGTTGGTGTGGAATGGAACATTGTTTACCGATCCCTTTCTGGCATTTACTCCACGCTGTTTTGTGAGTCTTATAGCTTCTGGGTGTATGTCAAAAGCATTTACTTTTCCATATGGTTTTAACTTTTTGGAAAGTAAACCTGTACCACACCCCGCTTCAAGAATTTTAAGTGGTTTATTGGAAGTTGGAGCAAAACGTTTAATTAGCGAAATTATTATTTTATGGTTAGCAACGTAGAAGAAATTCTTATCTTCATTTTCAAACATCCACCTGTATTCTTGAAACTCCATGTTTTACTTTCTAAGAACCATTAAACGGATCCAAAGGGCCAAGAGATCTTTGTAAGTTTTTGCAATTCGATCCAGGCGAAAAAACTGTGATTTCCCCCACTTTCTTTCGTAGTGGTGGACTGAGGTTTGGCGGAATTTTCCACCAGCTCTTTCAGCTTTTTTAACAAGCTCAACACATATCGACCCACTGCTGCTTGTCAACTTTAATTTCTTGACAAGCTCTTTTCTTATTAATCTAAAATCACAATCAACATCATATATTGGGAGCCAAAAAGCCCATCTGGTAATAAACTTGTAGAGGTTACCGGCAACAACTCTGTATTCTGCGTCTCTGCGGTCCATTTTAATTCCATTTACAAAATTTACATCTTTTGTCATAAGATTCAACAGTAGTGGAAATTCGTTCATGTCATACTGTCCATCGCCATCGGTATAAAAAACTAGATCTTTTGAAGCAGTTTTAAATCCACTTTGCAAAGCTCCTCCGTATCCACGGTTCTTTTCATGGAAAACAAGCTTTAGCTTTTCGTATTTTTTCGCGAGTTTGTTTAAAACATCTCGACTGTCGTCTTTTGATCCATCGTCTATAACGATTACTTCGTAGTCTTCAGTTAGCTTTGGCAGAAGAGATATTGAGCTTTCGACAAGCACACCAATGCTTTTAGAATCGTTGTAGCAAGGGAAAAAAACAGAAATGCTCGGAGCTTTTTGCGTCATTTAAATTGTCTCTTTAATATTTGAAGAGTAGTCGAATTTGCCCTTCGAGTATATCACCATTTCAGCAATAAGCCCTGTCGATATAAGTTGAATACCAATTATCATCAAAAGCATTCCTAAGTATAAAAGTGGGTGTCTGAATTGTATGCTACCTGTTGTAATCCTTAAGTAAGCGATATAGATTCCTATTAAAAATCCTAGCGTAAAAGAAACAAGACCAAAGGTGCCAAAAAAATGGCCAGGTCTTTTTAAATATCCTGTCAAAAAGACTGTGGTTAAAAGATCAAGAAACCCCTTAATATTTCTTTCCCACCCAAATTTCGATTTTCCATGTTTTCTTTCACGATGTTCTACAACAATTTCCCCAACCTTATAATTTTGTTTTGCCGCAAAAATTGGTATGAAACGATAAAGTTCTCCATATAAATTAAGATCACTAATTACATCACGCCTGTAGGCTTTGAATCCACAATTAATGTCGTGGAGTTTAATTCCAGTCAATTTGTATGTTGCAAAATTGAGTATTCTGGAAGGTATAACTTTGGAAATTGGATCATGTCTGGTTTTTTTCCATCCGGATACAAGGTCATATCCCTCATCAAGTTTTGCAAGAAAAGCTGGAATTTCTTTAGGATTATCTTGCAAGTCTCCGTCCATTGTGAAGATAATTTTGCCATGAGTGTTATCAAAACCAATCTGAAGGGCTGTAGACTTTCCAAAATTACCGCGCAACTGCAAAACTTTAATATTTTTATTGTTATGATTTAGCTTTTTTAAAATTTCAAATGTATTGTCGGTCGATCCGTCGTCTATAAAAATTATTTCATAGGTCTTTTTGCTTTTTTCTGCTACATCAATAATTTCATGAACGAGCGTGTCTACTGATTCAGACTCGTTTTTTACAGGTATAACAAAAGATAGATCAAGTTTTTGTAACATTTTACCCCTTTGCCAATTGTATCATTTGGGCGGTATTAGTTTCCAGTTTTTGGTACAATTGTTGAAGAACAGGGTCTGTTTATGAAAAAGATTATATTTTTGGTTTTTATTTTGGCCATCTTGGTTCGCCTCCTTTATTTTCCCGAAAATGTTTATTTTGCTTATGATCAAGCGCGAGATTCATATACAGCTCTTGAAATATTAAAGGGAAATCTCAAATTTATCGGTCCACCGTCTTTTGCAAGCGATAAACTTTTTGCTGGGCCGTTAGTCTATTACGTGTATGCTTTACCCCTTGCTCTTTTTGATAAAAATCCCGAAGCAATCTCGGTTTTATTAAGAGTTATTAATTCTTTGGGTGTTATTGGGGTGTTTCTTATTGGTACATCTATTTTTAACAAAAGGGCGGGTCTTTTAGCTGCCATACTGTTTGCCTTTTCTTACGAACAGTCACAGTATGCTCTTTTTATAAGTCATCAACCACAGGCTGTTATTCCCATGCTCCTTTTTTATCTTGGGCTGAGTTTGTTAATTTTCAAAAATGAACCAAAGGGGATAGTTTTAGCCATGTTTGGCTGGGGTCTTTCCATGCAATTTCATTATGGCTATATTTTGATGGTTGGTGTGTTGTTCGCGCTTGCTCTTGTTTTCGCAAGGAGCATGTTGTTATTACGATCGAGGTATTTTATACTATCACTTTTTGCTCTACTTGGCACGATTTCAACATATATTGCAGTGGAGGTGAAACACGGATTTCTTTCTTCTTTTTTTTCCCAGCCCATGGGAATTAAACCTACCCTATATTTTAGTAAGACCATATTTATAATTTATCGTTTCTTTCATGATTTATTGCTTGCAAACTATTCTTATACGCCACTGATCGCAATAATTACAATCGGCATTTTTATCTTTCTTTTTTTTCAAAAACAGTTAAGGCTGAAGCTGATCTTTCTACTGATCTGGTTTTTGGGAGGGCTCGCGCCTTATCTTTTATCGGGTGTGCCAAGCTATTATTATAGTGCGGCAACCTCTGTAAGTTTGCTTATATTTATTTCATATGTAGTTTCCGAACTGCTATCTTGGCGGGCAGTTGTTGGTTTTGTAATTATATTTGGCATAGTTGCTAACAATCTTTATCTTATTACGACAATTAATCCTCAGGGTGTAAATCGCGACATGGTTATTCAACCGGGGATGCTTGTTTCCGATCAAAAAAAAATTTTGGACTATATTTATTCAAATGCTTTAGATAGACCTTTCTCGGTTAATGCGCTGACTGTTCCCTTAAATGTAAATACAACTTGGAGCTACCTTTTTGAGTGGTATGGCAAAAGCAAATATCACTACATTCCTACTTGGGGAGGAGATGCTGCTGCAGGTTTTCCGGGAGCTCTTCCAATAGTTAAAGATAGAGCCAAGCTTCCAACTCTTCAGTTCATGATTATTGAGCCAACCGTGGGCATACGTGAAGCGTACCAAATAAATTTTTTTAAAGAAGAGAGTTATTTTTCAAAGGTGGTAGATGAGAAAAAGTTTGGTACGATAATCGTCCAGAAACGTCAGAAGATTTAGTGTAAAATACACTATAAATCGTTATAAAATGAAATATCCTGTTGTTTCAGCAATAATAACTACTAAAAATTCTTCGGCCACGCTAGGGGCGTTACTTGAAAGCATAAAGAGACAAACATTCAGCAAGAGCGAAGTCGTAGTGGTAGACAATAACTCGTTTGACCAAACGGGACAAATAGCAAAGAAATATACGTCTAAAGTATATAGCAAAGGTCCCGAAAGATCTGCACAAAGAAATTTTGGTGCTTCAAAATCTCAAGGAGAATACCTTCTATTTTTAGACTCTGACATGGTTTTAACAGAAAATGTTTTAGATGAGTGTGTAAAAAGAATGGTGGAAGAGAAGGTCGGAGGAATTATAATTCCCGAGAAATCTTTTGGTAATGGTTTTTGGGCAAAGGTGAAGGCTTTAGAGCGCAAAATCAACGAAGGAGAAGATTATTTTGAGGCCGCGAGGTTTTTTCCTAAAAAAATTTTTAGGGATATGGGCGGATACGATGAAAATTTAACTGGACCAGAAGATTGGGATTTTCCTCAACGTGTTGCTCGAAAGTATAAGATTGTCAGAACTCATAGCTATATTTTGCACAACGAAGGTGAACCATCATTGAAAAGTTTTGCAAAACGTAAGTATTATTACGGGCTTTCAGTGCACAAGTACCTTAAAAAGCAGAACTTGCCAGCCATTTCTCCGCGCACTGTTTATTTTCTTCGAAGGTCGTTTTACAAAAGATGGAAAGAATTGCTTGTGAATCCATTATTATCAGCAGGCATGCTTTTAATGCTTTTTGTTGAGAGTGCAGCTGGAGGTTTGGGGTATCTTGTCGGGAGATTTAATAATGAAAGTTGAGCCTTTGGTTTCAATAATTATTGTTAATTGGAATGGCGGAAAAGTATTCGAAGAGTGTCTTAAATCTTTAACAAAAGTCAATAAACCTCGATGGGAATTAATATTAGTAGATAATGGATCGACGGATGAAAGCCAGTTGTTGATCAATAAAATCGATTTTCCTGCAACTTCGGTTAAGTTAATTCAGAACAAAAAGAACGTTGGTTTTGCTCCTGCCAATAACCAAGCTTATAAAGAAGCGAAAGGGAAATATATTCTTCTGTTAAACAATGATACAAAAGCAACTCCCAATTTTCTTGAGCCATTAGTGAGCAAAATGGAAGAAGATTCTTCGCTTGGCGTAATTCAACCAAAAATATATTTGATGGATACAGACAAATTATTAGACAACGCAGGTTCTTTTATGACGAGAATTGGATTTTTAGACCATTGGGGATTTATGCAAAAGGATAGTGGGGAATTTGACCAAGAAAGAGAGATATTTTCTGCAAAGGGAGCATGTATGCTTATTCGGAAATCAGTCGTAGATAATGTCGGATTATTTGACGACGACTTTGTATCCTATTTTGAAGAAAGTGATTTTTGCTGGAGAGTTTGGCTTGCTGGATTTAAGGTTATATATTATCCAAAGACACATGTTTTCCATAAGTTAGGTTTTACGATAAGACGTCAAAACGTTCTTGATATGAACTGTCATTATTACAAAAACAGGATTTCGTCTCTCATGAAAAATTTGGAGACGAAAAATCTTTTGTTAGTTCTCGTTCCACATCTGCTAATTTCTTTGGGCATATCACTTGCGTTTTTGCTGAGTTTAAGATTTCGGAGTTTTACAATGGTGCTAAGGGCTTTAGTGTGGAATTTGCTAAATATTTTATCAACGGCAAGAAAAAGAAAAAGAATACAAGACTTTAGGATTATTTCCGACGATTTACTGTTTAAAAGGGTTGGGAAAAAAATTGATTGGATCAAATTTTACGAAAGTTTTAAACGGGTTCAAAATGATATCGTTCGTAGATTGGTCACGACTGGGTCGAAATAGTAAACTTTATATTAGGTGATTGGATTTAAAAAGGGAGCCCTATTGTGCGAATATTCTTTTTCCAAGCAATTTTAAACGTACTAAATCTTTCAAAATGGAAAGTCCATATACTAAAGAACGTTGGAAGTTAATTGAGGATGCCTCTTTAGAATAGCGTACAGGGACTGGAATTTCACCAATTTTGGCGCCCCTTGCAATGGCTCCAAATAATATTTGTTGATCAAACACAAAATCGTCTGAATACTTGTGGAATGGAAGTTTGATTAGAATTTGTTTATTGAATGCTCGGAATCCCGTGTGATATTCACTCAAGTTTTGTCCCAGTACAATGTTTTCAATTGTTGTCAATAATCTGTTGAAAATATATTTATATAGAGGCATGCCTCCCCTTAGTACTTCTTCACGGGTTCTAATTCGCGACCCCAACATAACATCAAACCTTCCTTGGACAATCGGTCGAATCAACTCACCTGTTAAGGTGCTGTCATATTGATAGTCGGGGTGAATCATCACTACTACGTCTGCTCCCTCAGAAAGTGCAAGAGTATAACAAGTCTTTTGATTTGCCCCATACCCTCGATTTTGTGGGTGGGAAAATACCTGCAGGCCAAGGCTTTTGGCAACTTTTATTGTTTCATCGGCTGATCCGTCGTCTACCACTATTACCTTGTCTACTGTTCCTGATGGAATATCTTTGTAGGTTTTTTTAATTGTTTTAGCTGCATTGTATGCAGGCATTACAGCAATAACTATTTTAGAGGCTTCCATGTATTGCTAATATTTTACCAGAGTGGCTGGACTAGCGATATAAGATATAATTAGGGTACTGAGCCAGCAGATGGTATCCACTCCAGGGACCTAAATCTACAGATACC
>Ga0154984_116_pt1 | contig 64081 bp, 57 predicted proteins | sample RifCSPhighO2_01_FD_105952 | JGI IMG/M metagenome (GOLD analysis project Ga0154984, IMG submission 105952) | Candidatus Blackburnbacteria bacterium RIFCSPHIGHO2_01_FULL_40_17
TGTCGAGAAAAAGTTAAGAGTCTTAGGCAGTTTTCCAGAAGATAAACGCAGGGAAAAATTAATTGGGGCGCTAGCCCGGCGAGGATTTTCTTGGGAAACGATTAAAAAAGTCGTTGACGTTGACTAAAACCTCTATGAGCTGTAAAATTCATTTAATAGGAAAAAAGATGGTATTCTTAGCTTTGTTACAAAGTCTAGAATTTAAAGCTACACATTAAGTGCGAGCCGTTCTTCTTTTCCTTCGATTATATGAACGATAGTCCACGAGATTACATCAAAAAACTTGAGCAGGTGTCTAGAATGACTCATGACGAGGCAAAAGACGCTTTGCTTGCTGAGGTAGATAAAGAATTAGTAAGTGAAAAGGCGAAACGTATCCGACAGATGGAGGAAAACCTCAAACTTGAATCCTCCGAAAAGGCCAAAGAGATTTTGGTTGATGCAATGAGGCATGGCGCGACAGATTATGTAGCTGAATTCACAATTTCAACAATACGCCTACCCGATGAGGAAATTAAAGGTCGAGTAATTGGGCGAGAGGGACGAAACATCCGAGCTTTTGAGCAAGCAACAGGTGTAGAGATTGAAATTGATGAGACAAACGACATAAGGCTTTCTTCTTTTGATCCGATTCGTCGTGAAGTTGCGCGGCGATCCCTTGAGACCTTGGTTAAAGACGGCAGAATTCAACCGAGCAGAATTGAAGAAGTAGTTGCACAAACCCAAAAACAACTTGATCAGTTTTTACTTGAAGAGGGAAAGAGGATTTCCCACTCCTGTGGTGTTTATAACCTTCTTTTGGACTTGGTTACTATGATTGGTCGTTATCGTTTCAGGACTTCCTACGGCCAAAACTTAGCCCAACACACAATTGAAGAAACTAAAATCGGAGTTGAAATAGCGCATGAAGTCGGGGCAGATGTAGAAGTGGTGAGACTTGGTTGTTTGTTGCACGACATAGGTAAAGTTGTAACTGATGAGGAAGGAACACATGTTAAACTCGGGGTAGATCTTTTGAGAAAATACAACATTGATAAAAGGGCTGTTGATACAGTTGCTGAACATCACGAAGACAAGCCTTTTTCTTCGATGGAATCAATAGTTGTATATGTTGCTGACGCAATTTCCGGATCACGACCTGGCGCACGTTACGAGCCACACGAAGATTATGTTCAAAGAATGGAAAAGATTGAAGAGATCGCAAATAGTTTTAATGGAATTGACCAGGCGTTTGCATTCCAGGCAGGAAGAGAAGTTAGAGTTGTAGTCAGGCCGGATGAAGTATCCGATGATGGATTGACGGTTTTAGTACATGATATTGCTAAAAAACTTGAAAATGAGGCGCAATACGCAGGCCAAATTAAAGTAACTGCAATTCGGCAAACTCAAGCCTCAGAAACAACAAAAGCAAAATAGGTCTTCTTTTCATTCCGTTCTTGACTTTTTAAACTTATCTGTTAATCTATTCACCAGCAAGGACATTTTACAAGACTTGTCCTGAGCGACCGAAGGGAGTCGAAGTATGACCAAGAATGATTTGATTGAGCTTGTTGCAAGAAAAGCCCACTTAACAAAAAAAGCAGCAATGGAAGCAGTTGAAACTTTCTTAAACGAAATACAAAGAGCCTTGGTCAAAGGCGATAAAGTAATTTTGAGCGGATTTGGAACTTTCAAAGTTGATCAAAGAGCAAAAAAGAAAATGTTTTTAAGAGGCAAAGAAGAAGAAGTTGCGTCCCACAGAACCCCAAATTTCCGCCCTGGAAAAACCCTCAAGAGAGCAATAAGAAAATAAGTTATTTATTTTCTTCTGCTAATTTTTCCCACTGGCTTTTGCGAATTTTCAGTCTTTCGTCTGAATCAATAATTTCTTTAGCTTTTTGTAGATGCTCTTTTGCTTTTGAAGGGTTATCTTTTTTTAACATTTCAGCTATTCTCATATGAGCGCCAGAAAGCCAAACGTTTTTGTTGTACGAAACCTCCTCATTAAAGGCAAGTAATTTGTCTTTTGCTAAATAATCCTCATCACTGATAACTGGAACTTGTTCAAGTTCTGCAATAGCCATTTCAGCTCTTTCAAGTGCGGACTTATCACCAGCCTTATATGCTGCAGTTTCCGTGTGGGCTTTAAAATCTGCAACAATTGAAGCCCTGTTGTTAGAAGATGGAGGATTGTTGATAATATTCTCAACTGCTTTTTTGTATGACTCAAGTGCTTCTTTATACTCTTCCATTGTAGTTTGGACTTTTGCCAAGTTGAAGTATGGAATAGCAATTGCAGTTTTATCGCCGGAATATTCGGCAATTTCAACGGACGCACGAGCAGTATTTTTTGCAAGAATTATAAAGACTCGATCGTTTGTTTCTTCGAAAAGATGGTTAAGAACGATGACTCTGTCAGATAACGCTTCGGCGAAACCGAGAATATCGCCATCTTTTTGATAAGCAAGCAAAGCCTCCTCGTTTAGTTTTAAAGATTCAAGATGTTCGCCTCTTTCTCTTGCCTGCGCCGCAAGTCCATGTATTCTTCTTCCTTCTGATTCCATAAGATATATTTTATCAGGTTTACGCAAAATAGAAAACTCTTAAGTAAAAGTTGGTAGAATATAGGTATGGAAAATAAATTGTTAATAATTTATGGCCCAACAGCAGTTGGGAAAACTTCGTTGGCTTTTGGTTTGGCAAGAAAGTATAACGGGGATATTCTGTCTGCCGATTCAAGGCAAGTATATCGGGGTATGGACATAATAACGGGCAAGGATTTACCAAAGAATTCGAAGTTTGAAATTTTAAATTTGAAAACTAAAGATAAGTTAGGTTATTGGGAGGCTCCCGAAGGAGTGAGAGTTTGGTTAACTGATTTAGTAGATCCCAAGGAGGAGTTTAGTGTTGCACAATGGGTTGGTTACGCAAAAGAAGTAATGGACCTTGTCTGGAAAGACGGAAAACTTCCGATTATTGTTGGTGGGACTGGTTTCTATATTAAGGCTTTGATAGATGGCTTCGATACCTTGGAGATTAAACCCAATAAACGATTAAGAGAAAATTTGATTGGAAAAACTGCGGAAGAATTATTTGAAACATTAGCGTCTGTTAACAGTATTCGGGCAGGCAACATGAATCAATCAGACAGAAAAAATCCAAGAAGGCTTATGCGCGCAATCGAGGTTGCACTTTCAAAACAAAACGGTTCATTGAAAACTAAAAGTAATGGCTCAATAATTTCAAATGAAAATTTATTGTTTATTGGTCTTAAAGCTCCAAGAAACCTGTTGTACGAGAGAATTGATTCTCGTGTTGACGCCAGAGTGGCGGGAGGAATAGAAGAAACAAAAAAACTTCTCCAGGAAGGTGTGATGTGGGATGACCAGTCTATGACTGGAATAGGATACAGCGAACTTAAAGAATACATATTGGGAAAAGTTTCGCTAGACGAGGCGGTCGCCCGCTGGAAAAAATCAGAGCAAGATTATGCAAAACGCCAGCTTCTTTGGTTTAAAAACGATAAAAGAGCTTTGTGTTTTGACACAACGCAAACAAATTGGGAGACAGAAGTGGAAAAAACTGTCGAAAATTGGTATGATAAAGGAGAATAGAAAAGAGTTAATAGTAGACAGAAGGAGAAAATATGCCAAGGAAAATTGAAGTTTCCCACAAAACAATTATTTTCACAATAGCATTCATTGGGCTAATTTGGTTTTTGTATCAAATAAGCTCAATCTTGCTTGGTCTTTTTGTGTCAATTCTTTTAATGACTGCCTTTAATCCTATTGTTGATAGGCTGAACAAGCTTGGAGTCCCAAGAAGTATAGCCATATTTATTGTTTACATTTTGTTTATTGGTTTGGTGGTTGGCGGGATTACAAGTATTGTTCCTCCACTTATTGACCAATCTACCAATTTGGCAAATAATCTACCAACATTGTTTGATCAAGCTGGAACATGGCTTGATGGTTTGGGGATTGAAGGCGTGGATGGTAAAGTTATTGCTGGCCAGATTTCTCAATTGGGTGCAATTCCCGCTAATTTGATTAAGCTTACAATCGCGTTGTTTTCTAACATAGTAACTGTCTTTTCGGTTTTGGTGGTTACGTTTTATCTTCTATTGGAAAGAAAAAATTTGGACAACTATTTGGTTATCTTATTTGGCAAGGGAGAAGAGGAAAAAGCCAAAAGTTTTGTGGATCGCGTTGAGACGAGCTTGGGAGGATGGGTTAGAGGAGAGTTAATTTTGATGGTAATTATTGGAGTACTAACTTTTGTAGGTCTTACACTACTGGGAATTCCATATGCTCTACCTTTAGCAATACTTGCAGGCATTCTAGAGATTGTTCCGACAATCGGACCTGTTTTGTCCTCCATCCCCGCGATTTTGCTTGGACTTACAGTTTCACCAATAATGGCCATAGCAACAGTGGCTTTGTATTTTCTAATTCAGCAACTGGAAAATTCTGTTATTGTTCCCAATGTCATGCGTAGGGCAACGGGCATTAATCCTTTGTTTACAATAATTGTTCTTGCCATTGGGCTTAAGTTGGCAGGAGTTATCGGGGCAATTTTGGCAGTTCCAATCCTTATAGTCCTGAGAATCATAGCCATAGAGATTTTTTCCTTAAAACAGCTCCAAAAAATATAGTTACAAAACTTCTCGAGCTATAGGCTTGACTTTAGCCTAAATTTGTGGTATAATACCGTTGCCTTAGGAAGAAAGACGATTACCCCGTCGTAGCGCTCCACGAGCCGAAGTAGAAATCTACTAAGGCGAGTGGTAAGCGGATGACTGGGGAGGAAAGTCCAGGCAGCAGGAAACAGGGTGCCCCGCGTAAGCGGGGGCGGGAGACCGCCAGTAAGAGCCACAGAGACTATGTCGACCTTAGTACTTAAAACATACTAAGATACGAGTGAAAAGTCCCTAACGGGAACCCTTACCACGAGCGCAAGCGAATGGTTTAGGGGGGCAATCCTCCCCGCTGCAACCTCCGAATGGCCCGTTATACCAGTTTCCGGAAGGGCCGAAGCTTGAGGGCGTTAGACAGATTATCGTCGAGATACAGAACCTGGCTTATTATCTTCCTAAGGCGCTAAACAACCACACTTTTTGGTGTGGTTTTTTAGTGGGAAAATTACAATCTACAACGACTTTTCAAGCTTTTTACTTTCTTCTTCCATGTGAGTTAAGATTTTATTTTTTTCTTCTTCGGTGGCAAGCCTTGGTTGTCCAAAATTTTCTATTACAACTGGTACAAATTCGACATCAACAAGATTCGATCCAGAAAATGTATATTTACCAACAACCCCTTCCCTTGTTCTTTGAGACCACATTTGGTCAAATATGAAGTTTCCATGGGAATAAACAATAACCTTATTTTTGTAAACTTCAATAGGTTGATACCAATGTGGATGATTTCCTATTATCAAATCTGCACCTGAATCGACTGCAAGATGGGCGAGTGCCTCTTGTCTCTTTGTCGGCTGATCTTTGTATTCAACTCCCCAATGAAAAGAAACAACAACAACTGAGGCGTTTTCTTTTGCAATATTAATGTCGTGGGCGATATTTTCCTCAACCGCCCAGTTGATGCCTTGATCTTTGGGTGGTATTTCGTTATATCCCAAAAAGGCAAACTTAATTCCGTCAATTTCTTTGTAAGCAGTTTCTTTTGCTCCAGAAAAAATAATTCCTGCAGACTTTAAGACCCCCTTTGTGTTTTCCTCCCCCTTTTCGCCATAATTGCCGATGTGATTATTTGCAATATTTGCAATGTCAATTCCTGAGTGTGCCAAGCCCCCGATAGTTCTTTTGTCTGCGCAAAAAACCATGCCCGATCCAGTGGGTTTGCAATCGTTAGTTATTGGCCCCTCAAGATTGACGAGGGTAATGTCGACGCTTTTTAATAAATCAGAGGTTTTTTCGAATGGCCAATTAAAGTTATTCGACGCAATGGACTTTTGGTTAACAACTCGCCCTAACATTACATCTCCTGTGGCTATTAATGTAATGGTGTTATCCATATTTTCATGGTCGCGGCGGAAAATCTGGTCAATTGTTAAAGGAGAAACGACTACTTCATTTGATTGAAGTTTGTATGGAGAGATAAGCCCATCAAGTTTTTCAAACTGGAGTTTTTGATATATTAGCACTATAAAGGATGCTATTATGAATATAAATATGCTGACGGATGCCTTTTTTATCATCTCTTGTATTTTACCACTGGAATTGAGTGAAAACTATTGACTACTTAAAGCGAAAAACGCATACTAATCACAAGTGAAACTAAGTTTGATAAGAGATCTGAAGAGCCTAAGATTGGTTTTAAAAGACCCGGAGGCTGTCGGTCCTGACCCTGCATATTGGGTTTTTTCCGAAATTGGCGGACTTTGGAATAATATAACCCTTATTGCTCCAGGAAATTACAATGGAGAATTTCCAAAAACTTTTGGCCATTATCACGAGACACATGTCAACGAAAAAATACATGTAATTGAAGGAAAGGGTGTAATGTTACTCCAAAAGAGATTGGTCGAAAATGGCAATCCAATTTCAGAAAAAATAGAAGAGGTTATTTGTATTAAAGCTAAGGCAGGAGATGAAATTATTGTTCCTTTTGAATATGGACATTCATGGTATAACACGAGCGACGAGCCATTAATTTTGTTTGACGACTGGAGCGCTGGACATGTTCCAGGGGATTACAAAGAGATCGGTAGGTTACAAGGTATGGCGTACTATATAACCGACAACAATGGAATTGACGTTTTAAAGAATTCGAATTACACAATTGTTCCTCAAATAAAGTGGTTGACTGTAGAAGAATTTAGCAAAAGACGGTTGCCCAAATGAGCCAAAAAATAATTGATAATATTGAAGAAACAGTTTTACAAACTCCAAGCGAAGCTATCGAAGGAACCATCCAAACATCAAAACAAATAGCAAAAACAGTCTCTAACCAAAGAGAAATAAAAAAGGCAGTTAAATATTGGCAAAATCTCGGTCCCGGATTAACAACAGGCGCAGCGGACGATGATCCATCCGGCATTGCAACATATTCTCAAACTGGTGCAAAATTTGGTTTTCAATTTCTTTGGTTGGCCCCACTGACATTTCCTTTTATGGCAATTGTTCAGGAAATGTGTGCGAGGATTGGCTTAGTTACTGGGCAAGGATTGGCCGCAAACATAAGGACACATTTTCCTCGTTGGGTTTTGTATCTTTGCACGTTTCTTCTCTTTTCCGCAAACTCCTTTAATATCGGAGCAGACTTGGGGGCAATGGCAAAATCCATGCAGCTTTTGTTTCCAAGCCTAAATTTTGCAATCTTAGTTCTATTTTTTGCCGTTTTTTGTTTGGTCCTTCAGATTTTTATGTCATACAAACAATACTCAAAATATTTAAAGTGGCTAACCTTAGTTTTGCTCTCGTATGTCCTTGTAGCGTTTAATGTTCCCAATCTTGATTGGAGTTCAATCTTGAAGAATACGTTAGTTCCATCGTTGTCCTTTTCAAAAGACCATATATTAATAATTGCCGCCATACTCGGTACGACTATTTCACCTTATCTTTTCTTTTGGCAAACTTCACAAGAGATTGAAGAAGAAATTTTAATGGGCAAAGTGTCAAGGCGAGAAAGAAATGGTACATCTGCCAATCAAATTAAGAAAATGAGAACGGACGTTTTTTCCGGAATGTTTTTCTCAAACCTGGTTATGTATTTCATTATTATCGCTGCTGCCGCCACACTTTTTGTGAATGGAATAACAAATATTGCAACGGCTTCTGACGCCGCAGAAGCTTTAAGACCGATTGCGGGCGACCGAGCGTATTTGTTTTTTACAATCGGAATAATTGGGACAGGATTGTTGGCAATACCCATACTTGCAGGTTCGGCGTCATACGCAATGTCGGAAAGTTTTGGTTGGAAGTTTGGACTTTATAGGAAACTAAAAGAGGCAAGCTCTTTTTACGGCATGATAGTTCTTTCTGTGGTCATAGGGTTAGCTATTAATTTACTGGGTTTTGATCCGATTAAGGCGCTTATTTATTCAGCTGTTTTTAATGGGTTGGTAGCGCCAGTTGTTTTGATAATGATTTTATTGTTGAGTAGTAACAAAAATATCATGGGGGAACATGCAAATTCTTTACCTGCTAAATTGATTGGCTGGGCAATTACAATAATCATGTTGGTTGTAGGTGCGGCAACGATTATTTCTTTGTTGGGGTTTTAGCAGTTTTAAACTCGGTCTCTCCGGTGTATATTAAATTGTAAATGGAAATAGAATATAGTTCTAAGCACAAAGGGAACTTTTTGCTCGTTCTTCTATCTTCGCTATTAGTTCTTTTAACATCAGTGTCTTTAAATATCAATTCAAGCCCTGTCTCACTTGGGGATAATGAATCTGACGGGATTCGCACAACTGGGAGTTCTTCGGAACAGGTTTTGGGAAAAAGCTCATATTCTCCAAGCATTTACATCTCGGGTGGTCGAGAGGGATACGGTAGTGGGGGACTTGTGTCTCTTGCTTTAACAGATGACCCGTCAGTTGACATAACAAGTTATTACTACTCAGGAAATGCAAAAGTGGATCTATATGAGGCAAATCAAGATACATTATTTGACTATTTAGTTCACGATAAGGACGGAAATCAAATAAATAAAAATATTAATGTTTCCGGTCTAAATAAAGTAGTTTCTTTCAACCAAGAAATCAGCTCCAGCGTGAATAAGATGACCCTTCCTTTGAGTGAGTCAGGCATGTGGGCTTTAAGGGTCAATACAGGTTCTTCGACAGAATATGCGTTTATCGTCAGGTCGAAAACAGGAGCAATAGTTAAAGAAGGTGACAATGAGTATATATTTTGGGTTCAAGATTACAAGACGAAAAGAAGTGTAAGCTCGGGCTCGGTAAAAATATTTAACCTAACTGGTCAAAAGTCAGAAGTTGCAAGTATTGATATAAATGAGGATGGGATAGCCAAAACTAGTTTAACATCGGACGCGGACATAGCACTTGTGGAAAATAATGGAGACAGAGCAATTATTCCTATTAACCTAAGGTATTTAAATTCCCGATATGGGTTTTATAAACCCTTTAACCCCAAGAGCAAACAAACAAAATATTTTGTATTTACTGACAGACCGATATATAGGCCAGGTGACACTGTTTACTACAAAGCAATTTTAAGAGAGGACGATGACGCTAGATATACGATTCCTTCCGGATCTGCAAAGGTGAAAATTTCTCAAAGCTACGAAGATAAAGACTTATTGCTTGATAAAGATATCTCAATTTCTCAAACAGGTACAATTTCTGGTGAGTATAAACTGCCTGAAGACGCAAACACAGGATATTACAATTTAAGAGTTCAAATTCCAGAACAGGCAACTAACTATTGGGTAGGAGGAAATGGATCTTTTCAAGTTGAATATTATAGAAAACCTGAATTTACCATTGATTTAAATACGCAAGCAAAAGAATTAATAGCGGGGGACAAGGGATACGCCAAAATTACAGGAAATTATTTTTCAGGACAACCCATATCCAACCAGAAAGTAAAGTACAAGATACTCTCTTCAAATTTTTACGAGTATCAATATCTTACAGATCATAATTATTTCTTAAACGACGAATATCGTTACACCTTTTGGAATACTGGTGAAAAAAATATAGTTGAGAATGAAGTCAATTTTACAAACAAAGGAGACGCAGCTGTTGATTTTGTTGCCAAAATTCCAGAAGACTCAAAAGGAAAGACGCAGGTTTATTCGATAGAAACAGAGTTCGACGATGGTACTGGCAATCCTTCATTTGCTCGAAAGAACATATTAATACACTCGGGCGAATTTGGAATTTATAGAACCGACAATAAGTACGCAACTAAAATTGGAGAAAAGTACGGACTACCTGTTGTTTTGGCCAAAAATAGAGAGACTAATATCGCAAATGTATCGCTCGCTGCCAAAGTCCACAGAACAACTTGGATACAAACCTTTACTGCAGGTAAAAAATACCCAGACTACAACAAAGAGGAAGAAGACTATCAGGATATTGGTGCAAAGACTGATAAAAATGGTAACGCAACGCTTGTGTTTACTCCTCCAAAGGAAGGATCTTACACGTTTACAGTTCAAGGAAAAGACAGGATTGGAAACCTAGTCGCAAAGGATTTTACTGTTTGGGCAACGGACTACGGTCAACCTTTTTACGCCGACCAAAATAGTAGTGGGATAAAAGTTTCTTCAGACAAATCAAAGTATAATCCTGGAGAAACTGCAAACTTAACTATATTATCTGATACCCCAGACCGCGATGTGTTTCTTTCATTAGAACGCGCAAGGGTTGATCGGTTTAGTGTAATTCGTATAAACGGAAAAAGTGCCACGACACAAATAAAAATTGAAGATACAGACACCCCAAATATTTTTGTCGCTGCATCTTCGTTTTCTACCAATAGTTTAGAAAAAGATGTTTTAAATGTTCCTGTCTCCACAGATAGTAAAAAGTTAATGGTTAAACTGATCACCGACAAAACAAAATATGCGCCTGGGGATAGGGTAAAAGTAAAGGTGCAAACGACGGATTTAAACGGAAAACCCATTTTTGCAGATACTGCACTTTGGGCAGTAGACAAAGCGATATTTGAGCTAACGGATAACAAACTTGGAAGTATTTTTGACGCATTTTGGTCCGCCCGCTATGACGATACACAGGATGCACATTCTCTTGAAGGCATAACAGTTTTGACAGCCGAGATGGGGGGGTGTTTTGACGGCAATACGCCTATTCTTATGGGTGATGGATCTACTAAAAGTATTAAAGATGTAAAGGTTGGCCAGGAAATACTGACAAGGAAAAGCGACAGAGATACAAGTTTGGTTAAAGCAAAAGTTTTAGGAGTTCATAAACAAACATCAAAAGGTTACTTGATTATTAATGGAACCCTTAAAGTTACGCCCAACCATAAGCTATTTGTTAACAACAAATGGATGAACGCAGAAAATGTTCAAACCGGCGACAATTTGTATGACCCAAATGGACGTGGAGTAAAAGTTTCGTCTGTTGCTTATCAAGCAGGAAAGTTTGATGTTTACAATTTACAGATTGATAAGTACAAAACATTTTTTGCTGATGGAATTTGGGTACACAACCAAAAAGGAGGAGCCGGACGCAGTGTATTTAAAGATACAGCCTATTGGAATCCACAAGTGACAACGGACCAAAATGGACAAGCTGAAGTTGAGTTTACAATTCCTGATAATTTAACAACTTGGGTTGTTACTTCGGTAGGAGACACACAAGATACAAAAGTTGGCCAGTCAATTGCTGAAGTTGTTGTACAAAAAGATTTGGTTGTAAGTCCAATTCTGCCAAATATTTTTAGGTCCGAAGACAAAAATATTGTTTCAGCGCTGATTCATAACTTTACTGATAAGGACCGAAATATAAGCGCCGAGTTGTCATTTGACGGTGGCGGAGTTGATTTCGACACGAAAAAGAGTTTAAGAGTTAGTGCGGGAAGCCTTGAGCAAGTTTATTGGAGCATAAGTCCCAAAGAAGAAAAGGAAAAGTCCAAACTTATACTTAGTGCAATGTCTGACGATGGGTTGCGTGATTCAGTTCAAAGCGAGGTTCCTGTAAAGAAATTTGGATTTATAGAAAAGTCTGCAGAAAGTGGTGTCGGAGATAAAACATACTCACTTGGTCTATTCGCGGACTCGGACAAGCCGAAATCTGAAGCGACGTTGTTTCTTGCACAATCAAGCTTGGGTACGCTAACAAGCGCTATCGCTTACTTAGTGAACTATCCTTACGGGTGTGTTGAACAAATAACAAGTTCTATCGCACCAGCTATTATCGTTCGAGCAAACCCGACATTGTTTTCGGAAGTTTTAAAAGACAAAAATGTCGATGACATTATCAATAAAGGTATTAAAAAATTAAAGGCTACACAAAGAGGTGGTTGGAGTTGGTACGGAACTGATTTTGGAGGAGATCCTTTTATAACTGCTTATGTTACTGATTATTTAGTTCAAGCAAAAAATACGGGCATAAAGGTTGACGATGATATTTTCAAGAATGTAAAAAGCTACTTTGAACAAGAACAAACATACAATTCAGAAAGTCAGCAAAACGAAGGCTGGGAGAGAGACGCACAAATTGTAAGAATTTACACACTTTCCTTAATTGGGTCTTCAAAAGGCAAGGTGCTATTACAAGATTTTAGTGGCATAACTCCAGATTTATTGGCAATGGCAGTAATGGCAAACGGAAGGAATGGCTACACAGATCCAAATATAAACGGATTAAACAAATTAGTATCAATGGCGCACGAGCAAGGTGAAACAGTATATTGGGACGAGGGAAGCGACAATTATTTTGGAAGCAAGGAGGCCTCGACAGCTTTGGCGATAAGGGCAATATTGGGAGTGAAAGGGGATAGGGATTTGGTGCTAAGAGCAACAAAATACTTGACTCGTTTGCGAAAGTACGATTATTGGGCAAATACTTTTGGAACGTCACAGGTTATTCAAGCCCTAACTGAATATGCGAAAGTTTCGGCCGAAGTTTCGCCTGATTACACTTATTCAGTTTTGTTGGATGGCAAACAAATAGCACAAGGCATAGTCACCGACTTAAATACTCCAATCAACGAAATTACAATTCCAGTTAATTTAGCTAAAACTGATTCTAAACTTGAAGTTAAGAAAAATGGCGAGGGGGAGTTGTATTCAACATTAGTTCTAAATCAGTTTAGAACGGATCGTGGTTTAAAGGCAGAAAGTCGCGGCTTGTCCGTTAAGCGGGAATACATAAACGACAAGGGATCTGAATATTCAATTGCAGCAGGTGATGTGGTTAGAGTCGATTTAACAGTTTCAGGGTTGTCGACGGACAGGAACTATGTAGTTGTCACAGACGAACTTCCCTCTGGTTTAATTCCTATTAATAATTCATTTAAGAATCAGCAATACCAGCAAAACGCCCTCGATCAAACTTATGGAATATCGAATATGGATGTGACAGAAAATGGCGCAGTGCTAACAGTTTACAAATTGCCTGGATTTACCAAAACCTACAGTTATAAAGCAAGAGTTGTTAACGCAGGAGAGTTTGTCGCACCTCCAGCAACGGTTTCGTTAATGTATAGTCCTGAGGTTTCTGGACGTTCTGACGTTCAAAAACTTTCAGTTTCCCAAGAATCAAAAGTAAATGTTGTTGGAGGACTTTGGAAGAATATTATAAAGTTCTTGAGAGAATGGGATATCTTTATTGGAATCGGTGTAACACTATTAGCAATTATCGCGGGAACGGCCATTTTGTATAAGAAAAAACTTCGAAAAACCAGTTCCTCCGACAATAGTTAAATGAAGAAATACATCGTTCTTTTTTGTATTTTGTTTTTATTTGGCGCAATCTTTTTGCTCGAAAATGGTGGTTCTGGAAATGGGGTACAGGAAAGTTTGCGTCACCATAAGGTAAAATTCTTTGAAGAAGAGTATTTTTCAAAAGGTGTCAATGAAACTGACATCGCCTCATCTGAGAAAATAATTGGCGGAGTAGTTCCTCACCATTTGTTGCAAGGATTCATTATTTCCGATTTTTTCAAAAGAGCAAGTTTTCAAAATCCAAAAACTATAATTTTAATTGGTCCTAACCACAAAGAACTTGGAAATTGCAATGTTTTGACTAGTGAGTTTGGGTGGGACACTTCGTTTGGTAGACTTCAACCGGATGAAGTGATAATCAAAGACCTGGTAAAGTCCGGAATGGCGTGCATTGACGAAAATGTTTTAGAAGATGAGCATTCAGTTGCAGGACTTATGCCGTATATAAAATATTACACTTCTCAAGCAAAAGTGGTTCCGTTAATAATCAGTTCAATAATTTCAAAAGATGATGTTGAAAAGTTTTCTAAAATTTTATCAAGTCTTAATAATTCATCAACAGTTTTTGTTGCCTCCGTTGATTTCTCCCATTACTTAAAAGCACCAGAAGCACGCAAAAAAGATAAAGAAACAAGGGTAGTGTTGGAAAATTTCAATTATGAAAAATTATACTCACTGGGGAATGACCACATAGACTCGCCAAAATCTATTGGAATTCTGTTTAAAATTATGCAAAGCTTAGGGAAAAACAAATTTGAAATATTAAATAATACAAATTCTGGAGATTTATTAAAAGACAACTTTATTCCTACAACTAGTTATTTTGAGATAGTTTTTTATAGGTAGACGGGTGTTGCGCAATACTAATTAAATGTCATTGACCATTAAATGGTAATATGCAATAATAGCAATTGATATGCAAGAGTATACTACCATTACATCGAAATTTCAGGTCCACATTCCCGTATCAATCAGAAAAGCAGTTGGGTTAAAGAAACACGGGAGAGCGATCATTCGCGCAGAAAAGAAGAAAATTGTGATTGAGCCATTAAAGTCTGATTTTTTGTCTCTTGCTGGTAAATACAAAGTAAAAAATCCTATTCCAGTAGAAAAGATCAGAGATCATATTGATTATTCCGACGGAAAGCGTTAATCTCCCATGAAAAAGGTTTTTATAGAAACCAGTGTTTTTATACGGCTTTTTACACAAGACGATAGTCGAAAATTTGGAGAGAGTAAAATACTTTTTGATAAGATCAATTCCGGCGATATAAGGCCCTATGTTTCAGGTGTTGTGATTCAGGAAATTTTATATATTCTTACAAGGTTGTATAAATTTCCCAAGCTTGGAGTAATAGCTGACTTGCAAAAAATTTTACAACTTAGGAACGTGGTGTTAATTGAAAAGACGGACACAGAGAAAGCACTACTTCTCTTTAAAAGACACGCAATCAAGTATGGGGATTGTTTAATTTCTACTCAAGTGCCCAAGAGTGTAGTGTTAATATCTTACGATTCTGATTTTGGAAAAATTAAAGGATTGAAAGTTTCAACCCTCTCCGACGTGATTAGCAAATAATGGGTGTGATATAGTTAAATTGTGCTTTCTAAGGTCTTTTCTGGCGCAACAGTTGGATTAAATGGGGTACTTATCGAAGTTGAAGTAGATATTCCCTCTCAAGGCCTTCCAGCCTTTAACATCGTAGGACTTCCAGATAAAGCAGTTGAAGAGGCAAAAGAACGTGTTAGGGCCGCAATAAAAAATTCTGGAGCAGATATTCCTCCAAAGCGAATAACAGTTAACCTTGCTCCTGCCGATTTACCAAAAGAAGGTCCGTCTTTTGATCTTCCGATGGCGGTTGGAATTCTTGCTGCTTCCGAACAGCTCCCCCAAGTTGACTTGACAGAGTCTTTATTTTTAGGAGAATTGTCGCTTGACGGATCTCTGCGACACACTGCAGGTGTTTTGCCCTTAGTTTTGTTGGCCAAAGAGAAAAAATTCAAAAAGGTTTATCTGCCGCTCGTGAATACGCAAGAGGCATCAGTTGTCGCGGGAGTTGAGGTCTATCCTGTGTCTAATTTATTACAACTTTTCAAACACCTCTCTGGGGTTGAAAATATTACCCCAGCCCCCGTAACTTCTTTTAGTACTCTTATCGATCAAACTCCTTTTGAATTTGATTTCGCTGAAATTCAAGGGCAGGAACAAGCAAAGCGTGCGCTAATTATTGCAGCAGCAGGTGGCCACAATGTTTTTATGAAAGGAGTTCCTGGATCTGGTAAAACAATGTTAGCACGTGCATATCCTGGAATATTGCCTGAATTAACAGAAGAGGAGGCAATGGAAGTTACAAAAATTTATTCAATTACAGGTAACTTGCAAGAAAACCAATCGGTGATTCGCCACCGTTCTTTTAGAAGTCCACATCACACAACATCCCGAATTGGCCTTATTGGTGGTGGAGCGCATCCAATGCCGGGAGAGATATCACTAGCCCACAGAGGTGTTTTATTTTTGGATGAGTTTCCGGAGTTTCCCCGACATGTTCTTGAAGCACTCCGCCAACCAATGGAGGATGGCGTAGTCACAATCTCAAGAGCTGCCGGAACAGTTTCTTACCCTGCGCAATTTTCTTTAGTTGCGGCGGCAAATCCTTGTCCTTGTGGTTACTATGGTTCAGACAACAAACCCTGTAAATGTTTGCCAGGACAAATCTCACGCTATCAAAAGAGGGTTTCGGGTCCGATACTTGACCGCATAGACATTCACATTAATGTTCCTCAAGTAAAGGTTGAAAAATTAATTGAAAGTTCAAGGGGTGCTGAGAAATCCGAGTCAATCCAAAAAAAAGTTCAGAATGCACGAAATATTCAGTTGAAAAGATTTAATAACACAAAATTCAAATCAAATTCGGAAATGAGTACGCGAGCGGTCAAAGAGTTTTGCTCTCTTTCTGCTGGGTGCGAAACTTTGATGCGCCAAGCGGTTAGTCAGGTAAATTTATCTGCACGCTCTTATTACAAAGTTATAAAAGTTGCGCGGACCATTACTGACCTTGAAGAATCTCAAGAAATCACATCAAGCCACATTGCCGAAGCGCTCCAATTTCGTCCCAAAGAGATTGATTGACGTCTCTTACTAAGTTCTTAACTGGACAATATATACTTCTAAATTATGTTTCCGCTTCGTGACTCGAAGTCGTCCGGAATTTTTCCTTTTTGGACAATTGCGATAATAGTTATTAATGTTTATATTTTCATATTAGAATTAACCTCCGGAAACCCGGACTTTTTTATTAGAAGATACGCGCTCATCCCCTCCCGAGTCGATTTTGCAAACATTGAAACGCTCTTTCCTTTTGTTACCAGCCAATTTATTCATGCCGGTTTTTTACACATAGGATCAAATATGTTATTCCTTTGGGTTTTTGGAGATAATGTGGAGGGTAAATTAGGCCATTTTCTCTTTCCATTTTTTTATCTTCTTGCCGGAGCCGTAGGCGCACTCGCTCAATACATGATTGTTCCAAACTCTTCAATACCCATGCTTGGGGCGTCTGGGGCAATTGCAGGGGTTTTGGGGGCTTATTATGTATTGTTCCCACGACATTCGGTTAGGGCGCTGGTATTAATCTTGTTTTTTCCGGCAATAATTGATGTCCCTGCCTCGCTAATGCTTGTGTATTGGTTTTTTACTCAGGTTTTCAACAGTGTTGCTACAATTACGGCTGGAGCACAATTGGGAGGAGTTGCTTGGTTTGCGCATGTTGGAGGTTTTGTAACGGGCCTTGTTGTTGGAAATATTTTGAAAAGGTGAAGTTATCTGTTTTAATAGGGATGTGAGACTGGCAATTCAAAGAGTTAGAAAAGCTGAAGTTTCAGTAGATGGGCAATCTGTGGGGAAGATTGGCCTTGGACTTTTTGTTCTTATTGGTGTTGGGCAAGGTGATAAGTTGGAAAAAGCTGACGAGCTTGCCAACAAGCTGGTAAATATGCGAATTATGGCCGATCAAGAGGATAAAATGAACTTGTCTGTAAAAGATGTCGGTGGCGAAGTGTTGGTAGTTTCTCAGTTTACATTATATGGCGATGCCACAAATGGCCGCCGTCCATCGTTTATCAAAGCGGCAGAACCAAATTTAGCAAAGGAAATTTACGAAAGAATTATTGAAAAGGTGCGAGAAAATGGTATTAAAGTTGAAACCGGAAATTTCGGTGCTTATATGAAGATTAATGCAGAACTTGACGGCCCTGTGACAATAATTATTGAATCTTAAGAAAGCGTTTTTACTCTGGCTTGAATTGAAAAGAAAGATCGTTGTACTCTTTGGTGTTGTAAACACAAACACCTTTGTCGTGTAATAAAACAAATTCCTTTATCCCCGCGTCAAGAGACATCTTGCTGCAATAAGTGCAGTAAGGTTTTCCGGCAGGTGACTTATTACCGTTTGAGTCTAATCGAATGAAGTAGAGCCGTGATCCTACAATTTCTTTTGATTTTTTTCGCAATGCATCCATGATTGCTCTGATTTCTGCGTGAATACAACAAGTTTTATCTGTCTTAAACCCAGGTTCCAGCTCGTGTTTTTTTAGACACCTTCTTTGAGTTTCAAGATTGGCAGGTGGAGAATTAAATCCTTTCCCTAAAACTTTTCCATTCTTAATAATTACACTTCCACACCGGTCGCGTTGGCAGGTGGATTTCAAGGCGAGAAGCGCTGCCTTGTTAATAAATTTCATCGCTTCTTTACCTTCCGGTCCTTCAAGATATTTCATATTTTATTTGATAAGTTTATTTTTTTTGAGAAATTTTTCAAGTTGGATGTTATTTCTACATTGTTGCCCAATAGATACGAAAAGTCTATTTATGTCTACCCAATATTTTTTTGGTAGCACTTTAGTAAGTTCTGCTTCAGTTTGTTCTGGTGTTTCAGTGTTTACCCAACCTAGCATGTTTGCAATTCTGTGGACGTGGGTATCAACTCCAATTGCAGGAATTTTGAAGGCTCGAGCCAAAACTACATTTGCAGTTTTTCTTCCAACTCCCGGAAGTGAGGTTAAATTCTCAAGACTGCGCGGAACTTCGTTGTTGAATCTTTCAACTAATATTTCTGATAATTTTTTTAGATTTATCGCTTTTGCTTTGTAAAAACCCAAACGGTGCAACATTGTTTCAATATCTCCGATGCGCATTTTAGAAACTTCTTTTGGTGTAGAAGCTTGCTTAAAAAGTTCAACACAAACTTTAGCTGTTACCTCATCTCGGGTTCTTGCAGATAAGACAGTGGCAACCAAAATTTCAAATGGAGTTTTTGACACGGGGATCAAAGGAATCTCTTTATAGTTTTTTGCAAAACTTAAGAAAACTTTTTGTGGCGATGGAGTAAGCATATGGTCTTTCAACCAAGAATGCTCCGATCTTGTGTCGGAGCAGGCTCTTGGTTTTGCTATTCAAGAAGGGTTAAGCACCAATCCTGAACATGGTCGTGCCGCAAACTTCACATTTACCTTTTTTTGCAGGTTTACCATTCTTCATAGTAACAGGTGCAACGTCTTTACCTTCGCGGCTTGCTCGACATTTAACACAATACATAGCCATAACCTACCTCACCTCCTCCTATTATTTCTTTAGCCAGGCAAAGTATATCACTATTTCGAGGCTAAAAATCAGACCCGCTAGAATGACCGTTTTAATTAAATCCAGTAATATTAGCCTCGGGTTGCCAGATGAGAGTGATATTTCGCTCTTTTTTGCCTGTGATTTTTGGTGATTTGTCAAAATTTTGTCATCAAAATTAAATTCAAATTCCCTCTTGACAAGGCTGGTTGTGGCTATATCAGTTGTCCTTCTTTTCTCTGCGTCTATTTTTTGTTTTTTGGTTTTTCTTGGCACTCTGCTATTATACAATTATGTCTCAAGGTCGCAAGCATATTCTTCCGCCACCAGAACTTGAATTGCCCCGAACTCTTCACGATGACCGCCACAGAATTGAGGAAGCACAGGTTCCGATTGTTACAATTTCAGCAACATACAAAAGCGAAATTGCAGAGCACCTGGGCGAACACAGCAGGGTAATAAACGAAGCAGTGTTGTCGCGTGCACACTATTCAATGAGCATGGCTGTTTTTAGCCAAGCGGACTTAATGGGGTTAACTTCATGGTACGTAGACCCCATGAACTATGTATCGCAAGAAGGGTGGAAGAAAATAGCATTCGTTGAAAGGGTGGGTAAATTAACCGCAAGAGTGCCTTTGCTTAAAACCGTAAAAGGACTTGCTGATACTTTCGTTCGTGGGAAACTTCCTATTCAAGATGCTATTGAGAAACCACTTTTATACGTAACCGAAAGAGCTCATTTCCCGATTGTTTCACTTCATGCAATAGCCGGAAGTGTTATTGCAGAATCAGGAAAAGAGGTTGTTCAAGTAGTTACCGATCCATTTGTAAGGCCAGAATATATTCCGGAAATTGAAAGGAAAAACGTTGTGTTTGCAGTTTTCGATCAACAAACAAAAGATGAATTTTTATCTGTTGCAAAAAAATTGAAAATGAACCTACCGGACAAAAGAATTGTTATTACTGGTCCACCAGTTGATCCAAAGATTGTCGCGGTAAGATCTCAAAAAAATCCTATTGCATACAAATCCAGAGAGTTGCGATTAGTTGTTGCGACGGGGGGGCTGGGAACAAATAAAGGAGAAATTCGACAGTTGTTGGATAACGTTCTGCCAAAGATAGAAAGTGAGAAAATCAGTCTTTTACTTTACGCCGGAACACAAAATGATTTTAAAGAGATGTTTTTAGAGCTTTGTAGTAAGTATGAAATAGAGGCAGGAGATGTCGACTCACTAGCAAAGGTTCGAATAATTTACAACGAAAGCATAATGCAAGCAAACAGAGATTTGGTAAAACATGCGTTTTATTGGGCGGACGGGTTTGTTACAAAACCATCAGGAGACATGGCGTATGATGCGGTTGCGGCGGGTTGTTTTATTTTGTCTCTCGATCCATGGGGATATTGGGAGAAAAAAATTGAAGAGAATTTTACTGCTCGTCAAATTGCGACAAGAGCAGATGCTGATAATTTTATGGAGCAGATTAAAAAGCTCTCAAAGAGTAGTTGGATCGAAAAAGCGATCCAAAATGCGCTCGACATAGACAAAATATACCTTGAGGGTGCAAAAAGAATAGTTGACTTGCAGCAAAACCTTGCATACAATGAATGAGTCTAAATGTTACTCAACGGAGGCCTTGAATTTTTGTTTCCTATTGTTTTTGTATGGCTTGGTGCACTTTCTTATTTAACATATAAGGTTTCCGATCGTTACATTCGTTTAAAGGGGGAATCTGGCAAGGAAGATTTAGCTTCAGTATTAGGTAAGCTAAGTGAAAATCAAACAAAGTTTGGGAACCAAATCAAAAGTCTTGAGGAGTCATTGATTGTCCAAGAGCAAAAAGGTATTACGGGTGTGCAAAGAGTGGGGTTGGTAAGATTTAACCCATTCTCGGAGACCGGAGGAGATCAATCTTTTGCACTCGCATTATTAAATGGTAAGGATAATGGAGTTGTTCTACTGAGTCTACATGGGCGCGAAGGAACAAGAGTTTACGTCAAGCCTGTGAAGGAAGGTGAGTCAACGTACGAGTTGTCAAAAGAAGAAAGACAAGCGATTGAAGAGGCGAGAAAAGCAGAAAAACAGAAAGTTTAAGTCTAAGATTTTAGAAAATGAATAAATTTAAGATAGTATTCGGTCTTTTAGGGTTATACCTTATTTCCGCGGGTGTTTCTTATGTTGCGATGGGTTATTTAGCAGGTGGCACAAAAATTACTACAAATTTGATTTCGCCAGCAGGTCTTAGTGGACAACGTGCCAAGGTTGATACATCGGCTCCAAAAACTGCTGAGTGCCCTCTTAACGGGAAAATGTTTACAGAAGCAGAGAAAAGTATTTGGACTCAAAGACGGCCATTGGGTGTAATGATTGAAAACCATGAAGATTCACGTCCACAATCGGGTTTATCAAAGGCTGACGTTGTTTATGAAGCAATCGCTGAGGGCGGAATTACTCGTTTTCTAGCAGTCTTTTACTGCGGTGCCTCCTCAGAAGAAATCCAAATTGGACCAGTCCGGTCAGCGCGTGTCTACTATATGGATTGGGTTTCAGAGTTGGGGAATGACCCGTTGTACGTGCACGTTGGAGGGGCCAATAAACCAGGACCCGCTGATGCATTAGGGTTTATTAAAAAGTACGGATGGGATTTATACAATGATATAAATCAGTTTTCAATAGGTTTTCCGACCTTTTGGAGAGATTATGAACGGCTTGGTCGTCCAGTTGCCACAGAGCACACAATGTATTCAACAACAGACAAACTTTGGAAAGTTGCCGAAGATAGAGGCCTTACTAATAAAGATGAAGATGGAGTTTCCTGGGACGAAGATTTTGTTCAGTGGAAATTTAAGGATGGACAAACCAACTCATCAGCAGAAGTCACAAAAATTTCGTTTCCTTTTTGGGCGGGATATACAGCCTACACTGTTGCTTGGACATATGACGCGTCTTTAAACACTTACAAGAGAGAAAATGGAGAACAGTTACATAAAGATTTTAATAACGACGTGCAAATTTCCACTTCAAACGTTGTAATAATGTTCCAGAAAATTAAAGGACCGATTGACGAGTTAAAACACATGCTTTACACAACAACAGGAACTGGCCGAGCTTTAGTTTTCCAAAATGGGGAAGTTGTTGAAGGGAATTGGAAGAAGGCGTCAAGAACAGAGCGTACGATATTCATAGACAAGAAGGGGAAAGAAGTGCAATTTGTTCGAGGACCAATTTGGATTGAAGTAGCTGACACAACAACAACAGTTGAATATTAATTTCCCTACCCCAAAATCGGTTCGTCAGGTGCCAGTTGATCGGTTTTTAAACCAACAACAGGCTAACTGATACCCGACTAACCGACACCCGATTAACTGATTTCTATGGCTGCATTAACAGATTTCATCGTTTCAAAAGTAAGAGTAAAACTTTTTAAGGTTTTCCTTGAAAATCCCAAGGAAATGTATCACGTCAGAGATTTAGTAAGGAAAGTTAGTGAGGAGATTAATGCCGTGCGGCGCGAACTTTTGAGGATGGAAGAAGCGGGGATGGTAAAGAAGGAAAGCAGGGGGAATAGGCTTTATTATTGGTTTAGAGAAGAATACCCGTATTTTCAAGAAATACTACAAATGGTTTCTAAGGCCTCAGGCTTGGGATATGCAGTTCGAAAAAGTAGAGGAAAACTGGGAAAAATTAGTTATGTAGTATTTTCTGGTGAGTTTGTGAGGCACTCTGATCGTTCCAGTGCGGACCAAGTTGATGTACTTGTTGTCGGCGATGTAGTTTTACCGGAACTTGCAAGTTTAATACGGCAAGAAGAATCAAAAAGAAAAAGAGAGATAAATTATTCGCCAATGTCTCGTGATGAATATCAGTTTAGGAAATCACGACGTGATCCGTTTATCTTGAGCTTCTTAACCGGGAGCAGGATTATGATAATCGGAGATGAGGTAGAATTTGTTAATTAATCCTCTTTTTTGTACATGAAACATTCTCTAAGAAATTTAATTATAATTTTTATCATTTTTGTGGCTGGTTTGTTTACTGCTTTTCCGCGACCGACTCAAATAAAGTTTAGTTTTAGGGGCATAAATGTCGACCGAGTCCTTAATTTGCCTGGGATTAGTTTTAACCTTGCCGGGTTTAGTTTTAATAGAGACCTTAATTTAAAACTTGGTTTGGATTTAGCAGGAGGAAGCCATTTGGCATTTGAGGCAGATGTATCAAAAATTAATCCAGATGATCAACAGTCTGCTCTTGAAGCAGCAAAAAGTACAATAGAGCGCCGGGTTAATATTTTTGGAGTTTCGGAGTCTGTTGTTCAAACAGCCCGGGTTGGTGAATCGCAAAGAATAATTATCGAACTTCCTGGAGTTCGCGACACAAGAGGAGCAGTTGCTTTAATTGGCAGGACTGCACAGCTGGATTTTAGAGAAGTTGTGGAAAGCAAGGAAGCAACGGACGAAGCTGTTTTTTTAACTCTCCAAAACACCAGGTCTACGGGATTTACTGGTGCAGATTTTAGGCGAGCCCGTCCTTCTTTTGACTCAACTTCCGGCAAGCCCACGGTTTCTTTTGAGACAAAACCAGAAAGTAGTCAAAAATTTGCTGAGATAACAACAAGACTTGTTGGAAAACCCTTGGCGATTTTTTTGGATGGTTTACCAATTTCTGCTCCAACTGTTCAAACGCCAATAACTGGAGGGGAAGGTCAAATAACAGGTAGCTTTACGTCCGATCAAACTCGTGAGTTGGCGGGGCTCTTAAATTCTGGCGCACTTCCTATACCTGTAAAGCTTATTGAACAAAGAACAGTTCAAGCAAGTTTGGGCGAAACAGCGGTTAATGCAAGCGTTGTTGCGGGGCTTGTTGGCCTAAGTATGGTGGTTTTGTTTATGGTTATTTATTACCGTTGGCTTGGGTTTTTGGCCGTTGTTGGACTTTTGATTTACGGTTTGATTACATTATCTATTTATAAACTCATGCCTGTTGTTTTGACTTTGCCTGGTATTGCAGGTTTTATTCTTTCAGTCGGAATGGCAGTCGATTCGAATATTTTAATCTTTGAAAGAATGAAAGAAGAATTAAGAGTGGGAAAACGTTGGTCAGATAGTATGGAATCAGCATTTGGACGTGCTTGGGATGCAATACGAGACGCAAATACTGCAACTTTACTTACGGTGTTTATCTTGCTAAATCCACTAAACCTTTCGTTTCTTCATACGTCCGGTCCTGTTCGTGGATTTGCTGTTACGTTGGGTTTAGGGATTTTGATAAGCTTGTTTACAGGGATATTTGTAACAAGAACGTTAATGCGAGTGTTTGCAAGACAGAACACAGAGCATAAAGCTTAGAGCATAGAATTTTTTCTTTGTTTTATCCTTTGCTCTAAGTTCTAAGCTCTATTAATATTATGAACTGGATGCGGTTTCGACCATTATATTTATTGATATCAGGAGCAGTAATTGCTGTTTCTTTGTATGCGATTTCTACATGGTGGTTTAAGCCTTCGATAGATTTTACAGGAGGAACGGTTGTGGAGTATGAGTTTCCAGGACCTGTTGAATTAGAGAATGTTAAAACGGCAATTTTACAAAAACAGAATGATTTTGAAATAAAAGATGCTGCTTCACTGGGCGAAAAAAATGTTCAATTCCGTTTTGGACCAGACTTTACGGAAGAGCATGCAAGAACAATTGAACTCTCACTTGGCGAGTCTTTGGATGAAAAACCTGAGCTGGTTCGTTTCGAAACTGTTGGTCCAACACTGTCTAGCGAAATTTTGAAAAAGACTTACGTTGCAATTGCAATTGCGTCAATCGGAATTCTTCTTTGGATTGCTTGGCAATTTAAGAGTTTGAAATTTGGAGTTTCGGCAATTTTGGCAATGTTACACGACACAATAATCCTTTTGGGAACTTTTGCTCTTCTTGGTCATTTTGTAGCAGTTGAAGTTGATATTTTATTTGTTACTGCGATGCTTACAATACTTTCGTTTTCAGTTCACGACACGATAGTTGTTTATGACAGAATTCGTGAAACCTCAAAGCGTTCATCAGGTCTTCCGATGATCGACATCGCGAATCGAGCAGTAACAGAAACGATGGTACGATCTTTAAACAATTCTTTGACAATTATTTTTATGCTAGTCGCACTTTTCTTGATGGGAGGGGTGACCATAAAATGGTTTGTTTTTGCACTTTTAGTTGGAACGATAACAGGCACTTATTCTTCTCCGTTTGTAGCAGTACCACTTGTTGTTACTTGGGAAGAACTTCGAAAGAAGATGAAACGTTGACCTAAATTTTATCTAACTCTTTTATCCGACCGAGTAAATATTCTCTTTCATTCCTTGATATATCTTCTTCAACTTCTGCAAATAATTGATTTAATATTTGGCCAACTTTTGGACCTGGCGTGATTCCCAAAACTTCCATAACGTCTTGGCCGTTTACTTTTAAGTCTTTTACCGAGAAAGGTTGTTTTTGAACTTCGTCGAGTCGTTCCTTAAACTTTTCAAGACGCCACGAAGTTTCGGTAGCTCCCCCACCAAGACGATCTCCAACTCTAAGGTCCAACATGTCTTGTAAATTTTCTTTGCCAACATTCCTTATGAATCGCCTTATCGCTGAATCGGTTTGGCGTTCATCAACTGTAAATTGATGACGTCGGACAAGGATCCAAAGTTTTTCTCTTTGTTCTTTTGAAAACCGTAGCCTGTCTGCAACGGCTCTCGCCACTCTTGCACTAATCACTTCATGATTATAAAAAGTAATTATTCCTTCAGGTGTTATCTTTTGAGTTTTTGCTTTTCCAACATCGTGAATTAAAGTTGCAAAGCGAACAATTGGGTCTGCAGACGGACAATTTTTTAGGGCCATTAACGAGTGGGTCCAAACATCGTATTTGTGATGTCTTTTGGGGCTTTTTTGTTCGACACCAATTGTCTCTTCAAGCTCAGGTAAAATTTGACTCAATAAACCTGAGTTTTGAAACATCATGATTCCTTCGTATGGGAATGGGGATCCCAAAAGTTTTAAAAGTTCGTCTTTTACTCTTTCTTTTGCAATTAAATTTATTGATTCTGCATTTTGTTTTATTGCTTCAAATGTATCGTTATCTATTTCAAATCCAATTTGCGCTGCAATTCTTACAGCCCGCATCATACGCAACGCATCTTCGCGGAATCTTTCGACTGGGTCTCCAACTGCTTTAATTAACTTTTTATTTATGTCTTCCTGGCCGTTGTATGGGTCGACTGTTTTTCCATCTTTATCGAGAGCAATAGCGTTGATCGTGAAATCTCGCCGTGACAAGTCCGATTCCAATATTTTGCCCCATTTAACTTTGTCTGGTCGCCTGCTATCTGAATATTCCCATTCTTGCCTGTATGTAGTTATTTCATATGGCTTAATAGATGATTCATGAGCAATTCCGACAGTTCCGAACTGATTGTCATAAAACCCACCCGGGAAGATTTCTAAAATTTGTTCGGGTGTTGCATTTGTGGTAAAATCCCAATCAACCACATTTTTGTCCATAATGATATCCCGTACCGCTCCGCCAACCAGAAAAATTTCAAATCCACTTTTAGAAAACTTTTCAAAAATTTCGTTAACAAAAGGTGGAAATTCAAAAGTCATGGTAATATTGTAACGCAGGCAGATTTATTGCGCCAGCAACAAAATTGTTTATGAGCAAAACTACAAAAGTCCAACGACAAACAACAAATAACAAACAACAAAGCCTGAGTGACATTATTAATATTTTGCTTGCCAATAGATGCATAAAAACTGAAAAAGAAAAAGAGGAATTTTATAATCCTTCAAACCCTCAAAAAATAAATCTAAAAGATGTTGGTATAGATGCGAAGGAAATTAAAAAAGCAGTTACAAGAATCACCGAGGCAATAAAAAATAACGAAAAAATAATAGTTTATGGGGATTATGATGTTGATGGAATTTGTTCGACTGCAATTCTTTGGGAAACGCTAGTCTCGCTTGGTGCAAACGCAATGCCATACATCCCCAGTCGTTTTACTGAAGGGTATGGCTTAAACGCTGAAAGTTTAAAACAACTTAAGGACGAAAATCCGGATCTAAAACTTTTGATAACGGTTGACCAAGGAATAGTTGCGAACGAAAAAATAGATTTTGCAAAGAGTTTGGGGTTGGACGTTATCATCACAGACCACCACGAACCTGGGGAGACTCGACCCAACGCTTTGGCAATTGTTCACACAACTACGATGTCGGGAAGTGGAGTGTCGTGGATCTTGTCGAAAGAACTACGGCAGGTGATGGGAACTAGGTTGCAAGAAGATCATTTGGGGCTTGCTGCTTTAGGAACAGTTTCTGATGTCTTGCCATTAATTGGAGTAAACCGATCCATTGCTTTTTGGGGATTAAAGGAGTTAAGGAAAACTGAAAGACCTGGAATTAAAGCTTTAGTAAAAGAAGCGGTAATTGATCAACGCGAAATTGATACTTACCACATTGGCTACATAATTTCTCCACGACTTAATGCCATGGGGCGTTTGGAACACGCCATGGACAGTCTAAGATTAATTTGCACAAAAGATCATTTGCGCGCACAAGAGTTAGCAGCCAAACTTGGGAAAACAAACAGAGCAAGGCAGGAAAAAACTGATACAACACTGCAACACGTGGATTCAAATTTTGGATGTAAATGGAATGGAGAGAATTTGCCTAAAATACTCTTTGCCTATCATGAGTCATACGAGGAAGGAATAATTGGAATTGCAGCAGGACGATTAGTAGATAAATATTACCGTCCTGCAATTGTTATTTCGCGGGGGGAAGAGTTTTCAAAAGCATCAGCACGCTCTGTTAGTGGCGTGAATATTATCGAATTGATTAGAAAAGTGGGGAGTGAGTTATATGTAAACGCAGGAGGGCATTCCATGGCTGCCGGATTCACAATTAGGACTGAAAATTTGGAAATTCTCAAGCGAAAATTGAACGAAGCATGTGAGCTTGAGATTACAAGTGAAAATTTAACAAAGAAAGTTAGAGTGGACTGCGATTTGGATTTTGATAAAATCACCCCATCGCTTTATTTGGAGTTAGAAAAATTTACACCATTCGGGTTTGGAAACCCTGAGCCAACTTTTCAAAGTACTGATGTTCACGTTGTTAATTCCCGACTGGTGGGCAAAACTCAAGAACACTTAAAGTTGCAACTTGTGCAAGGTGAAGGAGAAGCAATGTTTGACGCAATTGCTTTCCGCATGGGCAAATACTACTCCCAACTTTCCCCAGATAAACCAATACAGGTTGTTTACTCAATTGAAAAAGATGAGTGGAATGGAAGAAAGAAATTACAACTTAAGATTAAAGATATTCAAATTTCCTAGCCTCAAACACTCCTACTTGCTATGAGGCACAGATTCGAGATATCATACGTAGGTATGGAAAGAACTTTAGTTAGAGAAACGCCCTCAAGAGTTGGTGAAAAGGTTAAACTTCTGGGGTGGGTTGACGCGCGGCGCGACCATGGAAAATTGGTTTTTATTGATTTGCGTGATCGATCTGGAAAGGTTCAAGTTGTAGGAGGTGAAGAACTTTCAGATTTTAAAAACGAGTCGGTTGTTGAAATAATTGGCGAAGTCAAAAAAAGGCCGGAAAAACTAGTTAACCCTAATATCGAAACCGGTGAAGTTGAAATGGCTTGCGAATCAGCAAAAATAATTTCAAAAGCAAAAGATCTTCCTTTTAGTATCGACGGTGACGGTTTAGAAATTGAGGAAGCAACACGCCTCCGATACCGATATCTGGATTTGCGCCGAGATCGGATGCAGCGAAATATAAAAGTTCGAAGCAAGGTTACAGAAAAAATCAGAAGTTTTTTGAAGGCTCGGGATTTTGTAGAGATTGAAACTCCTATTATTTCTAAAGCGACCCCAGAGGGCGCACGAGATTTTTTGGTTCCGTCCCGTCTCCAAAAAGGAAAGTTTTATGCACTTCCACAATCACCTCAACAATACAAACAACTCTTGATGGTCGCAGGGTTTGAGCGGTATTTCCAAATTGTAAGATGTTTTAGGGACGAAGACCCGAGGGCAGATCGTGCATATGGCGAGTTTACGCAACTTGATATGGAAATGTCGTTTATCACTCAAAAGGATATTTTGCGTGTTACAGAAGAATTGTTTATTGAAATTACAGAAAACGTTTTGGGCAAAAAGGTTTTACAAAAACCTTTTCCAAGGTTTACTTATGAGGAAGTAATGAAAAAGTTTGGTGCAGATAAGTTTGATTTGCGAGACGAGGAACAAAAGAAAGATCCTGATTTATTAGCCCTTGCTTGGGTTGTCGATTTTCCATTATTTGAACAAACGCCCGATCGGAAACTTGGTCCAATGCATCATCCGTTTACGGCGCCAAAAGACGAGGATATTCCGTTATTGGACACAGAACCATTCAAGGTACGTTCTTGGCAACATGATTTAATCTGTAATGGATTCGAAGTGGGAGGTGGTTCTGTAAGGATTACGAATCCAGAGCTTCAAGCTAAAATCTTTGAAATATTAGGACACACAAAAGAAGAAATACAAGAGAAATTTGGCCATCTTCTTGAAGCGTTCCAATACGGTGTTCCGCCGCATGGGGGCATTGCATCAGGTTTGGACAGGTTCTTGATGGCTGCGTTTGGCGAACCGTCCGTCCGAGAATTGATCGCATTCCCAACTTCCGCATCCGGTCAAACATCAGTAATGGATGCACCCTCCCAAGTTGACGAACACCAACTAAAAGAATTGGGAATTAAAGTTGACGTTAAAAAGAAGTAAATAATGGGAAAGGCAAAAAAGAAACAGCCCAAACGTTCTTTTGATTATTTGGCTCCTCTTGCTGCTATTGTTGTAATTCTCATGGTTATGTTCGCAATAGTTTTAACAACAGCAAGCAATCAAAAAGTACTTTCAGAAACGACAGTCCAATATGAGGGTCCTGTCCTGAAAAATGGTGCTACTCAACCAGAAGTTACAGCAAAAGCAGCTTATGCAGAAGACGTGGAAACTGGAAAACCGTTGTATTACAAAAACGGGGACGAGCCTATGCTTCCTGCATCAACTACAAAGATAGCAACTGCCTTGGTGGCATTGCAAACTTACGACCTTGAAAATGTTGCAACTGTCAGCGGAATGAAGTCTGTTTTTGGGCAGAAGATGGGACTTATGGACGGAGAGAACATAACATTCAAAAATCTTCTTTATGGCTTGTTAGTTTACTCGGGCAACGATGCTGCGGAAGTTTTAGCAAGAAATTACCCAGGCGGGCGAGATAAGTTTATAGAGGCAATGAACCAACTTGTAAGTACGGTGGGCTTGACAAAAACTCATTTTGTTAACCCTTCGGGGATTGATGCGTACCTTCATTTTTCAACCGCACGCGATTTGGCAAAGTTGGCCGAGTATGGGGAGCAAAATCCAAATTTTGCAGAATTCACAAGAACCCAAAAAGCAGCCGTGACATCGGTTGATGGCAACATAATTCACCCACTCGAAAGCACAAATAAACTGCTGGGAAAAGTTGAGGGTGTAATTGGCGTAAAAACAGGTACAACCGAAAATTCCGGCGAATCACTTGTGACAATGATCGACCGCAACGGCCACAAGGTTGTTATTACAGTTCTTGACTCAAAAGACAGGTTTGTAGATACAGAAAAGTTGATTGATTGGATATTTGAAAGTTACTCTTGGGAAGTTCAAAAATAAGGCTAACGCGAGCTTGTATGTGGCTTGGCAGCACCCCATAGCTTGACAAGGGGGTTTTTGTGTGATATAATACCACTAACAGGTTTGAATTAATGAATCTGTTTAAATTCGATTTAGTTAGGTGCTGCATAGATAAAGATACCCCAAATTTACTTTTTAATTTGTATCTTACTTCAGAACTTTTTTAGCAAATTCTTATTTAGGCAGATTCATTGGTTCAAATAAATATATGTTTCAAAGGTCATTTTCAAGAAATAGAAATAGAAAATGGCAAGGTAACAATAATCGTGCTCGCCGTTCTGTCTTGCGTGGTCAAAACTCCAGTGTTTCCCCCTCGCAATACATAAACAAAGTCCAGCCTCAAGAGGGGATAGAAACCTACACTGTTTTGCACAATTTTAGCGATTTTCGACTCGACGAACGTATTTTAAACAATATTGTCGCGCGAGGCTATGACAAGCCAACTCCGATTCAAGATCAGATAATTTCGCACGCTTTAGAAGGCAAAGATGTTGTTGGAATTGCCAATACTGGAACTGGAAAGACAGCTGCGTTTCTTCTTCCAATAATTAACAAAATCTTACAAAACAGGGCGCAAAAAGTGCTTATTATGGCTCCAACTCGAGAACTTGCAATGCAAATTGAGGAAGAGCTAAGGCTCTTTTCAAAGTCTTTGAACATTTACTCAATTTTGTGTATTGGAGGAACAAGTATAAACAGGCAAATTCATTTCTTGCGACAAAACCCAAACATTGTGATCGGTACACCGGGGAGGTTGAAAGATTTGATAAACCAAAGGTTCCTTTCTATGAACCAGTTTGAAACTGTTGTTCTGGACGAGGTTGATCGTATGGTTGATATCGGATTTATTAAAGATATCAAGTTTATAGTTTCGCTATTGCCACAAAACAAGCAATCGTTGTTTTTCTCTGCAACTATCACTGATGATGTAGATCAAATTATTCATTCCTTTGCAAAATCTCCAATTACGGTTTCCGTAAAAACGAAAGAAACAGCCCAAACTGTTGAGCAAGATATTATTAAAGTTAACAGCAAAGAGGAAAAAATTCAAAAGCTTGATTTTCTTTTAAGACAAGAAGAATTTAAAAAAGTAATTGTTTTTGGTAGAACGAAATGGAATGTCGAACGCCTTGCGCGAGCGTTACAACAAAAGGGATTTTTGGCCGGATCAATTCACGGCAATAAGTCTCAAGGCCAACGGCAAAGAACACTTGCACAATTTAAGCAAAACCAATTGCAGATTCTAGTTGCAACGGATATTGCAGCTCGTGGGCTTGATATAAACGATGTTTCGCACGTTATTAATTTTGATGAACCAAACTCTTATACTGATTACGTTCACAGAATCGGCCGTACGGGCCGCGCCAACAAACAAGGAAAAGCTTTGACCTTTGTTTCCTAAACTGGTTGTTTTTGTATTGTAAATTTTACTTTTTCTCAGATGGAGCAGCAGAGGATGTTGTTTCTGGGCTGGGAGATGGGAGAGCTGATCCATAATAATCTCCAGTTACTGCAGGAACGTAGGCGGAAAAGCCGCCGTCTCCTTCAAAAACAACAATTGGTTGCATAAAGCCTTGAGGTTGTTTTGAGTCGTAATAAGCAAGATAAATTTTTCGTACAGTTATCTTGTTTCCTTTTTCTGGATACTGGGCGATAAATGCCCGGCCAGCGTTCAAGTCTTCCCATGCTTGTTGGGCAGTTTTGATTGGATATGTTGATTTACTAGCAGAGTCAATTGCAAAATAATGGTATTCCCCCGCAATTATTTGTTTGTAGGATGAGCGGTCTCCAGTTACCAAAAACCACACATTTCCTCTTTTTCTGTTAGCCGTTAAAACCGGAAGATCATCGTACTGTTGGCGGAAAAGATTGACTCTTATAAAGTTAGCTTCCGAAAGAGAGGACACCGTTGATAAATCAGGCGGATCGGTCTTTAGAAACTCAAAAGTTTTTTCTCCGTTTTCTAAGTCGAGTGTTAAGAGGTTAGATTGCTTTAAGAACGCTAAAACGGCACTTTGTGCATCGTTTGTTGATGAGGGGTGCAAAGTTAGTAACTCTGGGGTTTTTGTCAAGTTAAAACTTATAGAAAAGGTTTTGTTAATAATATTAACGTCTAGCGTTGCTGAACTTTCGGTCTTGCTGAATCTGTAAATTGTGTCAGTTAACTCTTCCCCTTTTTGGCTAAAACCTAAATATTGTGCTATTTTTGAAGCCTCATCCAAGGAAAGAAATGAGGCAGTCCTGGGAGGAATGAAATACACATTGGTTGTAGTTGGGAATATTGGTAGTTCGCTTGTTGCGGTTTGCAGAGTGTAAGAAAAGGTGGGAAGACCTATTTTTTCAGGGAAGTAAAGTGTTGGCAGACGACCAAACGAAACAGTAGGCGGAGCAGGCGGAGGAGGGAAAAGTTGCAAATAAACTGCATTTCCGATATTTAAAGCAAGTTTGCCCACTATCAAAAAGATTACAAAAAACAGCAAAGATTTTATTGTTAACCGTGTGTAATATGCTGTTTGAGTGAGAGTCATAATCCAGAACGTACAAGCTTAAGTATACGATCCAGGTGTGATAGAATCAAGGTGGGTTGGACAAACAACAAAGGATAAAACGACAAAATGGAAAAAATTAGGACTAGGACTGCGCCATCTCCAACTGGATTTGCTCATGTGGGTACAGCTTATGGCGCATTATTTAACTATGCTTTTGCAAAAAAGAATAATGGGAAATACATCATTAGACTTGAAGATACGGACGTAAAACGCAATGTTGAGGGAGCAGAGGAAGAAATTTTAGCTAGTCTTTCCTGGCTTGGAATCACTTGGGACGAAGGTCCAGACAGTGGTGGTCCACATTTTCCGTATAAACAATCTCAACGGCTTGAGATATACAAAGAAAAAGTTAAAGAACTTCTTAATAAAAAATTAGCCTACGAAGACGATGGTGCAATCAAGCTTAAAGGATCTCAAGACGATATTGTTTGGGAGGACTTGATTCGTGGATCAATTACTTTTCCAGCTTCTGAAGTAAATGATTTTGTAATTGTGAAGTCGGACGGCTATCCAACTTATCATTTTGCTGTTGTAATTGATGACCATCTCATGGAAATATCCCATGTTATTCGAGGCGAAGAACATATTTCTAATACTCCTCGCCAAATTGCGCTTTATAAAGCTTTTGGTTGGGAACTGCCAAAGTTTGGACATTTTCCAACTCTTCGAGGCGCAGATCGAAAGAAACTCTCAAAAAGGCGCGATCCTGTTAACTTGAAAATTTTTAGACAAGAAGGATATTTGCCAGAAGCTTTGGTCAATTTTTTATGTCTCTTGGGCTGGTCGCATCCTGAGGGCAAGGAAATTTTTACCATTGCCGAGTTTGTTGATAATTTCAGTTTAGATAGAGTTCGCAAGGCCGGTCCTGTTTTTGACACTCAAAAACTTGATTGGATAAACGGAGAATATATAAGAAAAACAAGTGACGAGGAGTTGGTAAAAATTACCTTAGAACATATTACAGGCGATGTGCCGGAAGATTTTCTTTTGAAAGTTATACCATTAATTAAAGAAAGAATGGCAAAGCTTTCAGAGGCTCAGGGGTTGCTAGAGTTTTTTTGGCAACAGCCAGCCTGGACAAAGGAAATATTTGAAGATCCGAAATCCTTGGAGCATCTTGCCTCGGCAAATATAGCTTTATCAGGAGTAAAGGTGTGGGACTTGGAAAATATCAATAAAGCACTTGGCGAGAAAATTGTGAAAAATGAGTTCAAAACAGGGAATTTTTACATGACCTTAAGGTTGGCAATGGCGGGCAAAAGAATTACTCCTCCAATTAATGAATCTATGGTTATTTTGGGACAAGACCAGGTTTTACATAGAATTCATGATGCCGAAAGTATTCTAGTGTCCGTTGAATCACCAGAAATTCAATAATTACAAAAACATGGATCAATCTGCCCAAGATAATTTGCGTCAAAAGCTAAAATTAAGACATCTTGATGCTCGTGATCACCTAGCTAAAAACCATCCTCATGCCTTAAATTTTTTCAACAATGTAGCCCTAGATCTTGGGAGGATCAGGCGCCATTCATCCAAGCTTCTAACTGCTGGAACTTTAGGCGGCGCACTGCTTCTTGCAGCCCCACAAGTCCATGCGCAAGAAAGTTTGTTACATTTTGGCATTTCCTCAACTTTGTTAACTCCAGATCCTCTATTGACTGATGATCCAAAAGCTTGGTTGACCAAACAATTTCAAGTAATGCTGCCTTCTATTAAAAATCCATGGGCTTTGCCGTTCTTATCGCCGGGGGAAGAGAAAATTATTGGAAAGGCAATTGAAAGGGCTACAAACGTTCGGGCTGTAGCGACCCTTGAAGGTGAGCATTTAAATACAACTTATGGATACATTGGAGCAGAACAACACCTTATGCGTTTTCCCGGAGACTCAATAGAACTTCATTCAAATAAAGTGGAGGGAATGGCACTGTCTCGAGGCGGTTTTGGGTGGTTTACAGAAAATGGGAAACTTACCTCAACTGCCGTGGAACGCGAAAAGTATTATGTTGCAGTTCAAACGCTTTATCTACCCGATTGGGACAAACGTTGGAAGTATTTGGTAGGATGGTATAAATGGAGAAAGGTGATTATTGTGAATACAGACAACGGGAATGCTGTGATTGCTGTTGTGGGGGACGCAGGGCCTGCTGTATGGACGGGAAAACACTTTGGGGGAAGTCCAGAGGTGATGTATGATTTGGGTGGTAAACAATATAAAAAGGGCAGGGTATTATTGTTTTTCGTTGACGACCCAGAAAACAAAATACCTCTTGGAAAAGTAAATTACAGACAATTAGGGATTGCGCCTGCAGTAGCTGCTTTAAGGAGTGTATCATATAAGTAAAGTTTTTTATGATTGCGCAGCATAGCGAAGCATATCATACAAAATTTTAGTAATTCTATGAGTAAAGTTTTTTATGATAAATACCTAGTTTTTGAAGAAATTGAGATAGAGCTCGGGAAGCTTAACTTGGAAAAAGAAGAGCGCCAAGAAATCGAGGTCTTGATTGACGAAATGATCCATCACAGAATGATGGACAAAATCTTGTCTCATCTGCCTCGGGAACACCATGAGGAATTTTTAGATAAATTCCATAAAATCCCATATGATGAGAGCCTCTTGCAATATTTGGATGAAAGAATTGAAACAAGTGTTGAACAACACATTAAAGATGAGATGCAAAAGTTAAAAAAGGAAATTTTAGAAGATATTAAAACCTCTTGCTCCCCAAAGTGATTAATCGACCAAATCGTCCGAGTCTATATTGTCACGGTTTACAAACCTGTAAGGCGGAGTCAGTACTGATTTTTTTGACTTTCTATGATATAATACATATGCCTAGAATGTTATCAAAGCCGTAGGCTTTGAAATGTTCTATACTCAAAAATCTTTTAAATAACTGTTAGTTAAGACTTGTTTAAGGTATTCGCCAAAAACAGTTCTACGTATAACCCCAAAGTTTTCGTAGCTTTACAGTTTGTCAAAAGTAAAAGTAGAGTAAAGATAAGGAGGTGATAGACTGTATGGCTAAAAAATTATTCGTAGGTGGACTTTCTTGGGGTACAACTGATGCACAATTAAATGAGTTCTTTGCTCAAATTGGGCCAGTTGCTTCAGCTAGTGTTGTTACCGACAAATTCTCCGGAAAATCAAGAGGTTTTGGTTTTGTTGAAATGGCGTCTGATGAGGATGCTGAAAAAGCAAAGACAGAGCTAAACGGAAAAGAATTAGACAGTAGAGCAATTTCCGTAAACGACGCAAGACCACAAGAACCAAGAGATAACAATTTCTCAGGTGGTGGTTCAAGAGGAGGATTCGGTGGACGAGGAGGAGATCGACCACGCCGAGACAACCGAAGATCATACTAATTCTCAATTTTAAAATTGAGAGTATACGTGTCAACTTAAAAACTTGGCAAGTGTAGTTGTTGAGCAGCAAACTGATGGTTTGTGTGAAGTTGTGTTGTACGAACTTCAGCTTTCAAGCCGGATACGTAGTCTGATCTTAATTAGAACATTTTACCGCAGTAAAAAGCGTGACTGTTTGCTATTCTTTATTACATACTGCTGAATTTCGAGTGAATTCGAACCAGTAGTGTAAATGTCCATATGTCTCTATAGGAGTATGGAAGAATTTCTAGGGATGTGTTTTTTCCAGTTATAACTTTGTTATTCGTTGAAGGTATCAAATAGGTGATTTTAACTTTTTCCTGTTGGGTATAAAGTTCTGGAGAAAGATCTGAATTTCTCACTAACCATCTTGCGGCTTTAAGTGATCTTTTATAGAAAGGATTCATAAGTGTTTGAAGGTTTTGGCGTACCCAAGTTTCTCTTTTCCTAAATTTATAATCCAAACTCTCATCGCACAAAACGCCTCCGGTTTTATATTCCAGAATTTCTAGTAATTCAGTTGTGCCGTTAATAGTGTGATTAAATACCAGCCCATCTGGAATGGTACTGCCCGGAATTGCTACTTGAAGCCCTCCATGACATTTTTGTTGCTTTTTGCCTAGTATTATTCCAAAAACTTCAGTAGTGTCCTGGGGCGAAACAACTATTTTTTCAGGATAAAGAACGTTTGATGCGTACTCGTAGGAAATACGCTCGTGGAAATATCCAGCTAAATTTCCGCAAAAATCAAGTTCTTCGTACGCAGTGTGATTTATACGATCAAACTTTTTCATTTTTATGGTTGCGAATTCAAAAAAAGGCGAGAAAATCAAATTTTCAAACAACTTGCGACTGCGAGGGTCGAGTGTGGAAAGAAGCTCGATTACATTTTGAGGAACCCACTCAAGTAACTCCGGAGAGCCTTTTCTCTCAATAAACTCAAGAACCATACTGGAAGATTGTACCAGTCCTCACAGTTTGAAGCCAAGGAGTAATTTACAGTTCTTTTGGGAGGGGAAAAACAAGGTTTTCTTTTGCCGCCTCAATATATTGAAAGTCTGAAACTCCTAGATTTTTAAAATATTCAATTAATTGTTCAACCAGATACTCAGGAGCAGATGCGCCTGAGGTTATGCCGACTGTTGACATTCCGTCAAGCCACGAAGAATCAACAAAACTTACGTCATCAATTAGATATGCTTTACATCCTGAACTTTGTGCAACTTCTTTTAAACGATTTGAATTTGAAGAAGTTTGAGAGCCAATAACCAAAACTACTTCTGCTTTTTGCCCCAATAGTTTTACTGCTTCTTGGCGGTTTTCTGTTGCAAAACAAATGTCTTTTTGTGGAGGAAGGATGGCTTGGGGGAATTTTTGCATTAAAGTTTTTAGAATGTCTTTTGTTTCAAAGACTGAAAGTGTTGTTTGGGTTAGTATCGCAACTGGTGTTTGCCCGTCGAGCGAAAATGCCTTGGCTTCTTCCAGGCTATCGATCAAATGAAATTTTCCTCTAACGCGATCAACCTCGCCTTTTACTCCAAGCCCTTCCAAATGTCCCTTGTGTCCTATGTAGATTATTGGACATCCCTTTTGTGCATACGTTTTCGCCTCAAGGTGTACTTTTCCAACTAGTGGACACATCGCGTCAATTACCTTTATATTTTTCTTTTTTGCTTCCTCGTGCTCTTGTGGAGAAGAACCATGTGCGCTAAAAATCGCGGTAGAGCCGTCGGGAATTTCCTCAATCGTTTCAACAAAGATCGCACCTTTTTTCTTCAAGTCTTCAACTACATGAATATTATGGACAATTGCGTGTTTTACATAAATTGGGGAACCATATTTTTCTAAAGCTTTTTCAACAATCAAAATAGCTCGTGAAACACCAGCACAAAACCCGCGAGGTTTTGCAAGATAAACAGTTTTAATCACACCCTAACATACTAAACTTTGGAGCTTAAATCAACTTTTCAAGTAACAAGCCTGTTAATATGGTAAAATGCAATCAAGAATTATGGTCGACTTTCCTCGCTTTAAAACTCGTCCAGTAAAGGTAAGAGACCTTGTTATTGGAGGAGACAATCCCGTTGTTGTTCAAACAATGTGCACCGAACACACTGAAAATGTTTCGGGGGTGGTTGACCAAATAATTAGTCTTCACAAAGAAGGAGCAGAACTGGTAAGAGTTACGGTTCCCTCACTAAAAGACGCAAACCACGTTATAGAAATAAAAAAACAATTAAAAAAGAAGTATCAGGATGTTCCCCTTGTTGCAGATATCCATCATTTTGGGTCAAATATTGCAATAAAAACGGCGTCGGTTGTGGACAAGATTCGAATAAACCCCGGCCTTTTTGTTTTTAAGAAACCCACAGGAAGAACTGCAGAATATTCAAAAACTGAAATTGACCAAGAACTTGAAGAAATTGAGAAATCATTGCTTCCTGTACTTAAAGTCTGTAAAGAACACGGAACTGCTTTGCGAGTTGGTGTAAACCATGGGAGTTTGTCTGAAAGATTAAAAGTAATGTGTGGAGATACGCCCGAGGGCATGGTTGAGTCGGCCATTGAGTATCTTAAGGTTTGCGAAAGGAATGATTTTCGAGAACTTGTTATTTCTCTTAAGGCAAGTACTGTAAAGGTAATGATAGCTGCAAACCGATTGATGGTTAAAAGGATGAAAGAAGAGAAAATGAACTACCCTCTCCATTTAGGAGTTACTGAGGCAGGCGCTGGACAATATGGAAGAGTTAAAGGGGTTGTGGGGATTGGAACATTACTTGCCGAAGGGATAGGGGATACGATAAGAGTTTCTTTGTCGGAAGACCCGATAAATGAGTTAAGTGTTTGCTATGATCTTTTACAGTCATTAGGATTGCGTAGGACAAAAATGGAGTTAATTGGTTGTCCAACATGCGGAAGAACACGTTATGATTTGCCACCCATGCTTGCCAAAGTTGAGGGCGAGATGGGGCATTTGAAAAACCTTTCAGTTGCTGTTATGGGTTGTATTGTCAATGGTCCTGGAGAGATGAATGACGCTGATTATGGAATGATGGGGCAAGGCTTGAAAACTGTTGCAATTTTTCGGGGAAAAGAATTAGTTAAGTCAAACGTTGCCCAAGATATGGCAGTCCAAGCACTGAAAGAATTGATTATGTCGGACGGCAAGTGGATTGAAAGATAATTGCCTTGCGAGGTCTAGGGCTTTTTGAAAAGTTGAGATTCTACTATTTGACTGATAAGGATATTGAGAGTAAGTATTCCTACATAAAGCGCCAACAGTGGTCCAAAATTTATTTGCAAAGTTCTTAATGCTCCCAATAGAAAAGCTGTAAACCAAGAAGTTACTGAGACTGCTCCCAAACCAAAAGCCAGTTTTCTTGCAGTTTGAAATTTTTTTGACGTTTCTCGTGCAAAAATTTCTACAAGTTTAGGTCCTACTATTGTGTTTAAGAGTGCCCCATTAATAATTATTACTAGTATCGCAATAATTTTGACTTGAAATTTAGCTGAGCTTATTAACGTGTCAAGCCGGGGTAAGGTAAGGGCAACACCACTTATAAAAAACATAGCCAGTCCAAACCAAACTGCTTTAGAAAAAGTTCTTAATATGTCAGCCTCTTTTTCAGTAATCTTGGCGTCCTTGATGAATTTTATCAAAAAAACATCTGCCAATAGGGCTGCACCCATTCCAAGCGCAAGAGCCAAAAGATGCAGGATTCGGAACAAGACGCGATTATCAGTTAAAAATGGAATAATATCTAACATTTTCCTTCTTAATAATATACTCAGACGCGCTGGGTTTGCAACTAAGGTTATGCCAATTTCAGGTAATTGTTTTTCTTACCAAAGCTTTTTAGGATATCAAATATTACTACAAACAAAAGTGAAATAAGGACAGTGATGAGCCAAACTATTGCTGATACTGTAACAGTATGGAATACGCTATTTAAGATTGGGGAATAAATTATTAATATTGTTGCCAGAATAGAAACAACGGAAGCATAAAAAAGGTAAATGTTGGTAAACGGTGAGCGGGTTAAAACCCTTTGCCTGAAGGACCGGAAGTTAAACGCGTTTGCAATCTCAAGCAATATAAGGCTTAGAAGAGCAGCAGTCCTTGCAACTTCTTGAGGTTGGCCTAAAATGTTGAATACAACATAATAGGTGCCCAAAGTGAAAGTCGCCATTACCAGCCCGGTAAAAACCGAAATTGCAAACAGAGGTTTATTTAATATTTGCGGTTTCTTTTTTGGGGGATCAAGCATAACATCTTTTGAGGATTTGTTAAGTGCTAGTGTTAGAGCAGGCAAATCGTCAGTTACTAGATTCATGAAAAGAATTTGGAGTGCCAAAAGCAAAGGGACTTGCCAGCCTAATACTGGGGAAAGAAGTACTCCAACTAAAAGAATAGATAATTCAGCGAAGTTGCAGGAAAGCTGATAGCTTACAAATTTTCTTATGTTATTAAATATTGTCCTGCCTTCTCTAATAGCTTCTACAATTGTTGCAAAATTGTCGTCTTTTAGCGTCAAGTCTGCAGCAGACCTTGAAACGTCAGTGCCGTTTTTGCCCATCGCTACCCCAACATGTGCTTCTTTTAAAGCAGGCGCATCGTTTACTCCGTCTCCTGTCATTGTGACGTTTTCCCCATTTTGCTTTAGTATTTTTACAATTCTTAGCTTGTGTTCTGGCCTTACTCGGGCTATAATTGCAACGCCTCCGATTATCCGGGAAATTTCCTCGTCTGTCATTTTGTCCATTTCTTCCCCAGTTAAAACAGCGCCTTCTAACCCAATTTCCCGCGCAACAGCAACAGCTGTTTCCTTATAGTCCCCAGTAATCATTTTTACTTGGATTCCGGCGGCCCAGCATGTTTCTAAGGCTTCCCTCACTTCTTCACGCGGCGGGTCTTCCATGCCAACAATCCCCAAAAAAACCAAATCGTTTTCGCTGTAATTATTGCCGGCAGATGCCACTTCTTTGTAGGCTATAGCCAAAGTTCTGTATGAGTCTTGGGCAAGTTTGGTGTTTAAATCTAATATTCCTTTTTCTTTTTTTTGCGACAGAGGTATTTTTTTGCCTTTTTCCAGTAGATATTTACATTTTCTAAGAAGAATTTCTGGAGCTCCCTTTGAAAAAACAAGGTTTCTTGAATCAATATTGCAAAGCACAGACATTAATTTTCTTTTTGAGTCAAAGGGCACCTCACTTTTTCTTGTGTGTTTAATGTCTTCCAGGAAAACGCCTACCTTGGCAGCCATTACCAAGAGCGCTCCTTCAGTTGGGCTCCCAAGAACTTTATATTCATCGTCTTCTCCGGTTCTTACTATCCTTGTGTCGCTGCAAAGAACTGATGCAGTTATCAATGTCCTCAGTGTGGAAAATTTTAAAATATCTACACTTTTGCCTTTCAGTAAAAATTCTCCGTCTGCTTTGAACCCTGTTCCTGAAACGTCAAATAGGAGTTCGTCTGCAAAAATTTTCTTAACGGTCATTTCGCCTGTTGTTATCGTCCCTGTTTTATCTGCACAAATTACTGTTGTTTCGCCCAGCGTTTCAACAACTGACATTCTGTTTACTATCGCGTTTTTCTTTGCCATGCGACTTGTACCAACTGCGAGAGTTGTCATCATAACTACGGGTAATCCTTCAGGAAAAGCAGAAACTGCAAGTGCAATTGCTAAAATTAAAACTCCGGTAACGATCTCAACTGACAAAGGCCCACTACGCAAGAGAATCAATACGCTGGTTAATAGCGAGATTGTTATTGCAGTTATTACCATGTAACGCGTGATTGTGTTTATTTTTGTTTGCAGGGGAAGGTCTTTCTCAGCTTCGGAGACCAAACGAACAATTTTCCCAAAAGAAGTCGCCATTCCTGTATGAGTTACTTGGGCAATACACCGGCCCGCAACGACGAAAGTTCCCATATACAAATTTCCTTTTTCACTTTTTGCAATTTCTTTTGATTCACCGGTTAAAACTGATTCATTTACTTGAAGGTTAACGTCTTCAATAATGATACAGTCTGCAGGTATGCGATCTCCGGTGCGTAAAACAACAATATCGTTAGAAACTAATTCTTTTGACAAAATCGATTGCTCCTTTCCGTCTCTGACCACGACTGTTGTTGGGGTTATCATTTGTTTTAATGATTTTATTGCTTTTTCAGCTCTATACTCTTGAATAAAAGTAAGAAAAATAACCATTAAAATTACAAGCACAATAGTGTATCCAGTGATCGTTTCGCCAGTTATAAAAGATACTAAAGATGCAAAAAACAGAAGATAAATAATATAGTTGTTCTTAAGTTGCCGGGCAATTAGTTTTATTGGGCTTGCGGGGTCGGGGTCTTGTATTTCGTTATAGCCCGATTTTTTAAGTTGTAAACTTGCTTCTTCTTTAGTTAATCCAATTATTTTGTCCATGTGGTAGATACCTAAATATATCAAGTTTATCGCAAGACAGCTACTGGAAGTGAAAATCACCCTTGCTTTTTGAATAGTAGAAATGGTATGTTAATAATTATGCAAGATGAAAAGTGTCCAAAGTGTGGTGCGCAACTTGGCGAGGTAACGGAAACTTCAACAGGAAAGAAACTACAGCGTTGTTCTACGGGTTCTTGGAACTCTGAAACTCGAAAGAGTGAGGGCTGTGACTACGTTAAGTGGATACAACCTGAGCCCGAGGAACTTGACGAGAAGTGTCCAAAGTGTGGTGCAAATTTAGTTTTGCAAACAACCCGTTTTGGCAAAAAAATGAAAAAGTGTTCAACTGGCGGTTGGGATAAAGAGGCAAGGAAGGCAACAGGATGTGATTATGTTGAATGGCTTGGAGGAACAACTGAGGCGTTGGATGGGAAATGTCCAATTTGCGGTGAAGGTTTAGTTTTGTATACGACCTCAACTGGTAAAAAGATGGAAAAGTGTTCCACTGGTGGTTGGGACAGGGAAGCGAAGAAGGCGACAGGGTGTACTTACGTTAAATGGTTAAACGACAACAAAGGTTCAGACAACTTCTTTGACGAACCAATGCCTTTTTAGGCAGCGTGTTTTAAAAGGCGCTCTCTCGAGTATTTTACCCCTCTTTTATTTGTTGCAAAGTTCAGGTCGATATTTACTATTCGGAAATCACTTTTAATGAGTAATTATGCCTAAATAAATTGACCTCTATTCTAATACCCGATTCCTGTCTAGCAAATTTTCGATACCATTGTTATTATGAAAATGCGTTTAGTATTTCTATGACCCACGAATTTATTGATCATCAATCTCATACTATCCAAAAGGCTGTAGGGAGAGAAAGATCAGGAATAGTAGTAGCACTGGATGACTTAGGCCATATTTTTAAACAATCAGACGCACTCATTAAGGAATATCGGATCGACGCATCCTCTCATGATGGGCCATTTGGAGGGATTTTTGGACGAGATAGTGTCATTACAGCAGATGAAAAAGTAGCTAGTTATGAACTTTGTCCCAATGGACAGTTAGATCAAGTTATACCGCCCATTACTGCTCTGCATCGATTCGTTGCAACAAAAGATTTTCCGAGCGCTGGTATACAAAAAGGAGACTTAATTCACGAATATCGAACAGTTGAAGAAGGGTATCCTCCTGAGTGGTTTGCTCCTGGAGGAATAGGACTTAACTATGATGAATTAGATGGATCAGATAGATTGATAATTTTGGATTATAAATTAATTCAACACAGACCAACATTACATTCAAAACTCGTTGAGTCTATAGAACTAATGGTGGAAAGAGGTATACGCAATGCAAGAGAATATCAGGGAGCAGGCTATGTGAGAGCTTCAGATGAACCAGATCGATTGTTCCCGGGTATCACTGATAAACGGTGGCGTGATGGCTATGCTACAACAGTAAGTGATGATCTTTCTTTTCCACCACATCCGATTCGTCCAGTAGAAGAACAAGCACTTCGGTGGTCGTCATTACAATACGGCGCAGATCTCATTGGAAGAAGGAATCGACGTTTGGCATCACAGGCAAGAAAGACAGCAAGCTATGTACAACAACAATTTTTTAATAACTTTGTCTACCGAGATGCAAAAGGAGGATTCATTGCAGATGCAGTTGATGCATATAATAGAAAAATTCACGCGATAACAACCGATCAAATTCTTGTTTTGTTGCATGGCTATCGTGGACGAACAATTCTTGATGACCCAGACTTGCAATATGCTGTTATTCAACGATCATTTGATGAGCTCTTTAGCCAAGGAGGGTTTAAAACTGTCAGTGAAAACGGTCCTGTGCATCCTAAAAATAAATATCAAGGTCCAAAGTCACGTTGGCCGCATATATCAGCCATGGCTGTACAAGCAATTGATGCGGAGATAAAAAGGACTAAGAATCCAAGAACTCGCGAAGTACTACTAAGAAAAGCTTTGCAACTTGGGGAAGCTATGCTTGATCCACTTGTCTATTTTGATTCACCGGTAGAAGGTGTTCAGGTTACTGATGAAGGAGAATATACACTCGAATACGATACAACCCCAAGGGGAAAGAGTCTAAAATACGCAAAAGTACAAGCATGGTCAGGTACTGGGGGAGAATTTGTTACTCAATATCTCAAAAGTCATGGAAAAACCCATATAACAGTAACACGTCCAATGATATAAATAGCTGTCTAATTGACTAATTAGCTGTCCTAACAATCTAAACTATCAAAATTAGCTGCCGGACCTGGATTCGAACCAAGATTGACGGATTCAGAGTCCGCTGTCCTACCATTAGACGATCCGGCATTAAACATGGTAATTTTACCACAAAATAGGTTTATACCGAAGCTGAGTAATTGATAGCCCAAATAAATTGAGAAATCCTTCCTCCAGTACCGATGATGACTTCACTAATTATAGATTCCGGCCTACGCCGGAATGACAAGGGAAGAAACTATGTTTTTTTGGAGGTTTTGCGAAGTACGAAGCCTGTCGCTAAAAGTGCAGCTGAGAATATAATTGGCGCGATTGGTGCACCGGTTGCTGGAAGTCCACCTTTGGTTGTATCACTTGGCTGTCCACCCTTTGCAACAACAACTGGTGTTGCTGGTGGCGTGGCGCTAGCAACTGGAGTTGGAGTAACTGACGGCTCTGGTGTTTCTGCTAAGTTAATCTCAGACGATGGCAAGTCTTCTACGATTTCTACCGTCCCTGAAGGTGTTGGAGTGGGGATAGTAACTGTCCTACTTCTCCAGATATACCATCCGCCGCCTACAATTACCAATAAAACCATTGCACCTAAAATAAGTGGACCAAAATCTGTCCAAACTTTTTGCACTCTTTCTTTTATGTTTGTTTGTTGATATTGATTTTCCATATTTTATAACTTATTTTACTTACAATTTTCTTTTGTTTACCAAGAAAACTGTCCTCTTCTCTACTTTTACTTACAGTTTTATTACAAAACTATCATATTATTAACTTAATCTATGGGGTATTATATATCAAATTTTGAAAATTGCAAGAGTTAATTTTTTGTAAAGAGCAGATTGATATATATTAACGAAACAATATAGTATAGGTCGAAGCTTGTCAATTATTAACTTTTACTATCAACAACTGCCTATTGACAAATCCAACCCTATATTTTAATATTTGTTACTGGTTTCCAAAAAGAGAGAGACAGTAAAGAATAAAAATGAAAAAATTATTAGCAATATCAACCTTCGCATTTTTTGCTCTATTGTTGACCCCGAAACAAGCTTTAGCTGATGTTCGTTGTGAGTCTCAATATGGTGGTGGACAAGTTTGTGTTACAACAGGCCAACTTCAAGTAAACAAAAAAGTTTGTGATCCGGACAAGGGATCGTGTGATCCAACTTCTGCAGGATTTAGCGATAGATTAATTGATAATTTAGGCTTGTCTTCTCGAAGATTTACGCCGGGCGATAATATAACATTTAGAATAGAAGTCAAAAATGTTGGAAGTACTACTATAAACAATGTTTCAGTAACAGATACTTTACCAGCGCATTTGGAATTGGTCTCTGGAGACCTTTCTTTCAATGTCGGAAGTTTAGGTGCTGGCCAAGTAGTTTCGCGAGATATCGTTGCAAAGGTAGTAAGTGCGGACAAATTCACGGTCGGAAGTGTTGCTTGTGAAGTAAATACAGCTACAGTTGCTGGAGATGGTGTGCCGTCTGATTCAAACACTGCACAAATTTGTATGTCAAAAGAGGCAGTCCTTCCCAAAGCAGGTCCGGAAAATTGGTACGCTCTTCCACTCCTTTCTTTATTTGCAGCAGCAACTGGTCTTGCAGTAAGACGCACCAGGCTTTCAAAATAATTCTGCTCATAAACGCAATCAAAATTTAGGTTGGAGACAGAGGAGGCAGTTGCAATATTCTACAATTTCTTTCTCCGTAACTAACCCTTTAATGGATTAGCCGGAGTCCTGCAGAATCCATTTGATATACTTGCTCATCTTGTTGGGTTTTAACAGGAAGCACATTAATATTTTGAGGGTTCAAATTATCTTCTTTTTGTTTTGTACCACCTTTGATGTCTTTGTCAAGGCGAAGATATCGAGGGGGGTACAACCAAAGAAGGAGGGAGAGATGCCTAGAAGGGCTCAAGGCTGGATAGCAATTGGAGCAGTCGCATTGCTGATGTTGCTGATGATCGTGTCGGCGGCTGTTGCCTATCTTCCGGGTCTTTTCAGCGGGCCAAGCCAGGAACAGCGGCTCGACAAAGCTACTGTTGCTGCGGCTGCGGCAGAAAAACCGAATAACGAACAACCGAGCGGACAACCGAGAGCAGCAGTACCAACACAGGTGGCAAATCCGTCCGGTGCAAAGCCAGCAGGCGATGCAAACTCGGACGCAACTGCAACGGCCGTTGCGGCTCGAACTGCTACGTCGACGCCTGTTCCAACAGCGACCGCGCTGACTATCGCCGCGCCTACTCAAGGACCTGCTCAAGCGGAGGTTTGTTACCAAGTCGCTATGAAGTCAGTAAGCACCGGTGTGCGAACCGTTGCAGACAACGTTCGTATCTCTGGTGTGCCTGATAGTGCGACGAATATCGATCTTGCCAAGGGACAGTTCTCAAATCCGCTTGGTTTGGGGACTGAAGCTTTCTTGGCAAAGCCAGGGGCACTTCTTGTAGGTCCGGATTTCTTTGATCGGCAGGCAAGTAATCCCTTGGGAGCAAATCCGCGTGGTGCGGATACGATGTATAACTCCGAGGGAAGTATCCGGCCGTTCAGTCCGGTAAGCCAAAGAACGCTCGATGGGTGCGCGCCCTGGTTTGGTCCGGTTCCTGAGGGCGGCTTTATAAAGCTGACTGGCGGAGAGCTACTTTTCCAGATCACTGATGGGGCCGGTGCAGTAAGAACCACGATTGATCTTCCTCGACTTGGGGTAGATCATAACTGGTTTTTCTACGCACGAGGTCTTTACCCGCCGAGCGCACCAGCGCCACAGAACAGCAATCGCAACCTCGTTGTTCGGTTGCTTGGATATGTGCCGGGAAACACGCTGTTCCACATGTACCAGTCTCGTGACAAGACGAACGCTGCGTTCGTCGACTACGAGCAGTTTTTCCAAGAGGCAATTGTGTCTCAAGGAGGAGGACCAAACTGTGGAGCAGGTGGATGTGGTCGTCTCACCGCGGTGTTTCTTGATGTGAATACCGGTGCGATGACCATCATTACACGAAGCGGGAACCAAGGTAATTTACGCGATTCGAGTGGTTGGACCCTCAAGTACAAGAACTTCTGATCTTCGGACCAGAGGCTCTTGGCCCCCGCCCCTTTTTGTCTTCTCGCCGTAGGCGAGTTGATATAAAGGGGGCGGGGCAATCAAATTTAATTTAAATTTTAAACGCATTTACCCCACACTTAATTTCTTGATTTTCGTTGTTTTTGATTTTTTTGAAAGGTGGGCATCAAATTCTAAATTGCGGAAGAGGTTGTCCAAATGTTGTAATTGCAGCCTACGACCTTAACACCGGAGCGTTATCGGTTGCACGTCAGTTTGGAGGAGACCCCAAATCGGGTATCGTTTAGACAGAAAGAACTGGTAAATATTGATTCTGGCCATAGAAATGACGCGTAGCACCAGTGGACATGTGAAACCCCGCCCAGCGGGGGTTGATTATAGGCTCTAATTCTGGTATCATTGAGCTGTTGTGCGTCGTCTTTTATTGTCTTTTCCCAGACTGCCTCGTTTGATGTCTGCGAAACCTTCTTTTGCTGAGGCAAAGGGTAAGATTAGTGGAAAGTTTTTGGGATTTAGTAAGAGGTTCTTTAGTGGCGTAAAAGCTAATCCTTTTGCAGTACTTCTAGTTTTATTCACTTTGTTATTGTCTTGGTCTAACTATCAACCTGGAACATGGTTGTCCGGTTGGGACACTTTACACCCGGAGTTTAATTTTGGGCTTTACTTCAAAAGAATCTTTTTTGGAGTTTGGCAAGAACACCAAGGTTTGGGAGCTGTTGCTTCTCAAGCTCATTCTTCTGAATTGCCGCGTCTCTTGTTGTATTATCTAACCTCATTTTTACTACCAGAGTCCATACTGCGTTACAGTTATTTTTTCTTGACTTTGGCAATCGGTCCTCTTGGCGTATATTTTTTTCTTAAACAAACAATCTTCAAAAAGAAAACAATCCTCGAAAGTGGGTCATTAGCTTTTTGCGGGGCTCTTGTTTACTTGTTAAATCTAGCAACACTTCAACACTATTACGTTCCTCTTGAAATGTTTGCAACACATTTTGCAACACTTCCCTGGCTTCTACTTTTTTCAACTAAACATGTAGAAGACGGGTCAAAAGGGAATTTATTCTGGTTCGCCTCTGTTTCATTATTATCAACTTCAATCGCCCATACGCCCACTCTTTTTTATGTGTATTTTGTCTTATTTGCAACATATGTTCTAATTTTGTCTTTAATTAAGGGTAGCCTAAAGAGAGTAGGCTCTTTAATTTTGGCAACTGTAATTATAAATAGCTTTTGGTTGTTGCCAAATGTGTACTTTGTCACAACTAAAAGCCAAGAAGTTATTGGTTCAAAAATTCATACCCAGTTTTCAGAAACAGCGTTTCTAACAGGAAAGAAATTTGGAGATTTTGCAAACACTGCAATTTTCAAGAATTTCTTGTTTGATTGGGGAGAATTTGATCAAAGCAAGGGGCAATTTGTAGATTTGTTCAACGAATGGAGCCCTCACTTAAATAGTGTCCCAGTTATCTCGATTGGCTATCTGGTTTTTGCGCTGGTAATTTTGGGAATTTTGTCAAACTTGAAAAACTTTGTTGCAAGGAAAAAAAATTGGGAGTACGGCATTGCATTGCTTCCGATTTTTCTTATTTCATACGCAGCTATTTCCAACAATAATCCTTTGTCCTCTACATTTTTTTTGTTTCTTGAAAAATTCCCTGTTTTTAAAGAAGCCTTACGTTTTCCGTTTACTAAATTTTCGATAATATTGGCCTTTTGTTTTGCAGTTTACTTTTCACTTGCACTGAGTTTAATTATTGAGCGCGCTGGTAAATTGTTTTCAAATCAGAAGATTTTACATTGGGTTCAAGCTTATGGTGTTTTAATATTACTTACTATTTACATGTTACCTGCAATTGGGGGAAACCTTATTAGTCCAAGCATGAAAGTAACTTTTCCAAAAGAATATTTTCAAATGTTTTCTTGGTTTGATCGCCAACCTCAAGGCAGAATTGCCCCGTTTCCAATTGATAGTTATTGGGGTTGGACTTATCAAAATTGGCACTATGAGGGTGCAGGATTCAGATGGTTTGGCTTAAAGCAACCCATTTTGGATCGGGAATTTGATCGTTGGGCGAACTTTAATGAGAATTACTATTGGGAAATCTCAAATGCTGTTTACTCAAATAATTTAAAACTTTTTGAGGGGATCTTGGACAAATATCAAATAAATTGGTTGTTGGTTGATTCAAGTGTTATCAATCCATCCTCGCCCAAGGCTGTTTATTTTGACAAATTACAAAACATGCTTTCTGCCTCAAGAAAGGTTGAATTAGTAAAAACTTTTGGGTTTTTGCAAGTTTATCAGATTAATTTAAGTTCTTCTGTTAACAGTTTTGTATTTCTTGATAATAATCTAACAAGTATTGAACCCGCCTACAGCTGGAATAATTATGACGCGGCGTATCTTGAGAATGGGAATTACATCTCGTCTACCGACTACAGTCTACAGTCTACAGCAGAATATTACCCTTTTCGTTCGTTGTTTACTGGTAAGACACAGAAAGATCTGGAGTTTACGATAGAAGATAAAGGGGATTATTTTTCTTTCAAAAGGAGCTTTTTAGATACAAATCTGGGTGGGTATCATCTTGAAGTTCCCCAAACGGAACGCTCTGAGCTTGTTTGGGTAGACCCAAAAAACTTGGCAAAGACAAAGAACTTTTATCCTGAGGTGAATTTTGATGGTAAAGAGGTTGAAGTACGTGTGCCAAAAGTGGAAGGGCTCTACAGTGCATACATTAATCCTCTAGAAGTTACCAGCCGAGATAGTTTTACATCGTCAATTTGGATTTGTAACGTTGCCGGCCAAGGTGAAGTTGAAGATAAAAAAGTGACAATTGATGGGCAAGAATATTTAAGACTTATTGCACGGGACGCAGATAATTGCACTGCGGGATTTTGGTTACCTAATTTTCCGCAAGAATATTCATATCTTGTTAGTGCAGAGACTAGAAATCTTTCTGGGAAAAGTTTGTTGTTTTGGATTGAAAATTTAAACAGCCACCGTCCGGACTTAGAGACTTACCTGCCAAAAGGCAAAAATTTTAAAACTTCATATTTTATACAACCTCCTATGGAAAATGAAGGATTAGGTTACTCGTTACATTTTGACAATATCTCAATTGGACAAGAGGAAACTGTAAATGATCTTGGGGAAATTTCAGTTTATCCAATACCATATTATTTCTTAACAAGTTTGGTTTTGAGGCCAAACCAAGGGGTTGTGTACTTTAACTTACCATACACAACTCCTCCAATAATTTCAGTGGAACACTCCAACCCAAGTTTGTACAGTGTTGGTTTGGAGGGGCAGTTAGGGGATAATCCTGTTTTGGTTTTGTCACAAGGCTATAACGAAGGATGGAATGCCTATCAAGGTAATTTTCAATTTTCAATTTTCCCGCCGCTGGCGAGGCTCGCTTTTGGCGGCAATTTTCAATTACTGGCACCACTGCTTGGGAAGAAAATTGAGGAACATGTGCTGGTTAATAATTGGGAGAATGGATGGAGGTTAGATAAGCAGAGCTTGTCCCGATCAAATCGGGATAAAGATGTAGATACAGATAAAGAAATCGTGATTGTGTTTTTGCCACAGTACTTGGAATATTTTGGGCTTTTGCTGGTTGTTGTATATTTCGGATGGTTGGGGTGGAGATACAAACATGTTTAGGAAGCAAGGCTTAATTTACGACTACAAATGGGGAAGGCTTGAGGGTGAAGTTGTCTTTGGTGTTCGAGCTATTGTCATTACTGAGCTTGTTCTGCCGCTAATCCAGCCCGCGAGTCGACACATAGGTTCTGCTTTAATTGTTGTAGGCTTGGCAGGATTTATTTTTACATTTGCTCCGGTTGCAACAAGTGAGATTTCATACAGGTGGAATTCATTTGTTGGTACAGGTCTAAGACAGGAAAAGGCGGACGAAGCCTTGATAGAAAGGGCAAGGGCTGAAGAACAGGAAAAGGAACAAACCCAAATTCTTGCCCAAGAGTTAGGTGTTCCCAATAGCTACTTTTCTATATATATACCCAAAATCAACGCTAAAGCTCAAGTTGTTGAAAATGTTGACCCTTATGATTCAAAAGCTTATCTGAAGGCACTGTCTCAAGGTGTGGCACATGCTGCGGGTTCTGTTTTTCCAGGAATGCCGGGTGGAACATATTTATTTGCACATTCAAGCGCACCTGCCTGGCAGTCAGCAAAATATAATACTGTCTTTTATTTACTAAAACAACTTAACCCAAAGACTCAAACTTACGAGGGAGATGACATTTATGTTTTTTTTCTTGACAAGCTTCACAAATACAAAGTGGTTGAAAAGCAAATTGTGGGACCAAATGACGTGTCTTGGCTTAAGGATGTAAAGCAAGGACCGGAGCGATTGATCTTGCAAACATGCTGGCCGCCCGGAACAAGCTTAAAGAGACTAATTGTTGTTGCAGAGCCTGTCAAGTAAAACTTGTTTTATCCACTTGGAGTAAGGGCGAGCCTCGACTCTGGCGGACCCCGGGAACTGCTTTGAAGAGGTTAATTGTGATTGCAGAACCTGTTAAATGAGAGATTAAAAAGCAATCAGGTCTATAATTTTGTCGAATGGGGACTTGGTGAGCGGAGTAATACTTCCAGTTTCTGCTGAGACGTAGGCTGTTTTTTTAAATTTCACAGGTATTATTCCAAATATTTTCTTAGTTTTTTCACCATCTATTTTATAAACTAAAGAGTTTTTGGAATCAGTTGTTAACTCAACTGCGTCGACCAAACTTCCAGATTCTGATCCTTCGGGTTCTGAAACGGGCAACTGGCTAATTTTATCGATAATTCCAGCTTTTAACATTCCTTCAACAGCTTTGTCGGGTAAAACAGTAACTGTTTTTGTTCCTTTCGGAGTCGTTACTTGTAATTCATTCGTTTCAAAGTTGACAGTGAGGGGAAAATTGGTCCGAGCTTGAATTTTTGACTTTGAAATAAAAAAACTGTCCTTTTTGGTGCTAATTTTTATTTGGCCACTGCCGTCCTTGTCGTCTAGTTTGATGGGGGAGGCTTCTGTTTCTTCGGACTTAAGTTCGACTACTGATTGGTCATCAGCTTTAAATATTGTTTTCCCATTCTTAATTTCAATCTTAATTGATTTAGTATCTTTTTGGGTATTAGGTTCTTGGGTTGACTTTCTTTCTTTATTTGTTATAGATTCCTCATCATTCGCTGAAGCTGCTGTTTGGTCTTGTTTTGAAAGAGCGTTGGTATTTGGGGCAGCAGAGACATTTTGAGCGTATACAAATGCAGCCAAAAAGAGCACAAGAGAGAAGATTAACTTTTTTTTTGTGTGGATCATCTGTTTAATGTATATTCTACATTGACAAAGCTGCCCTTGCAAATCTAAGATTAGAATGAAGGTTAAAATTTATGGCTAAAAGGAAGAAAAGTCCAACTGGCTCTAAGCGTGGTGTGTTCTATTTTGTAATGCGCAAAATTTACGTTTTCATCCCCTTAATGATTTTTTTGGTTGCAGGACTTGTTTTAAAGACATCAATCGACAAACAAAATTGGGCAGCGAATGATTGTTGTGGAGTAGCAAGCTTCAAAGAACTTTTTGAACCAGATGTAAAGACAGCTTATTTTGAGGGTAAGCAAGTTGCGGCACTTAATAACACTCCTTCAAACAAAATCAAAAAAAATGAATCTGTTTTGGGCGAAGCAACAACTAACGAGAAATGGGTTGAAGTAGATTTGTCGGAACAAAAGTTAATTGCACATGAAGGCGATACGGTTTTTTTGGAAAGTTTGGTATCGACAGGTCTACAGGGATATAACACTCCAACGGGAGAATTTTGGGTTTGGTCCAAAATACGCTCAACAAAAATGTCAGGCGGAGAAGGCCGGAGTTATTATTATTTACCAAATGTTCCTCACGTAATGTTTTTCTATAACGAAAGTACTCCAAAAATGAAAGGTTATAGCTTGCACGGAGCTTATTGGCATAATGATTTTGGGAAACAGAAAAGCCATGGCTGCGTAAACTTGCCCTTGCCTGTTGCTGAAAAGCTTTATTATTGGATAAATCCCGCTCTTGACGAAAAGCATACATCGATAGCTGCTTCAGATTTAAATCCAGGGGCGCGGATAATAATCCACGAATAATTTTTACACAATTCTTTTGTTTGTGGTGTAGAATGATTTTGTTATCAGTATAAAGCGGCTAGTATCGAGTCTCGTGCCAAGACTGGTCGGAGGGTGCGTGCCCGATGCAGCATTGAGGCCCTTGACTTTTGAGCAGTCATTGTGCTAGACTGCTAATTAAAAGACTTATGGATTTGATAGAAAGAACGGTACCAGTAGTAGCGCTGAGAGGTTCGGTTGTTTTTCCCAAAGTTGAGGCAATCTTAACTTTTGGCAGGCCAAAAAGCAAAACGGCTGTAAATGCCAGCTTCAACGGAGATAGACTTCTTGCAATTTTTACCCAAAAAGACGCCCGTGTTGCTGATCCTTATCAAGAGGATATGTATCAAGTTGGTACATTAGCCACAATACAACAGTTAATGCCAACAGAAAATGAATATCATGTGTTGGTTCGTGGAGTTTCAAGAATTAAGCTTTCTGAAATATTGTCACAAGAGCCATTTCTTGTTTGCAAAGTTTCAGAAGTATCAGAAGTGGCAGGAAACACCGAAGCTGAAGAAGCATTATCCAAACACTTAACCCAACTTTTTGAGAAAGCAGTGCGTCTTGGTAAACCAGTGGATGTACAAACTGTAATGAGACTACTTTCTGCAAAAATTGAGCCTTCGGAGCTTGCTGACCAAATAGCATATTTGCTGGACATTAAAGCATCTCAAAAACAAGAACTTCTCCAGGAAACAAGTCTTGAAGTAAGGCTAAAGAGGGTAACAGATGTGCTGACTCACGAGGTTGGAGTTTTGGAACTCGAGAAAACTATTTCGACAAAAACCCAAAAAAGATTTGAGGAGCAAATGAGAAAAGCAATGCTTAGAGAGCGGCAAAAAACGATTGCTCAAGAACTTAAGGGTTTAGGCGAGGAGGAGCCAGATGATGAGGTAGCGGAACTAAGAAAGAAAATCAAACTTGCAAAAATGCCAAAAGAAGTTAATGAAAAGGCAGAAAAAGAGCTTGAGAGGCTGTTTCAAATGCCACCTCACAATCCAGAAAACGCTTACATTAGAAACTACTTGGATTGGCTTGTTGAAATGCCCTGGAGTAAAACATCAACAAGCGCAATATCAATAAAAAGCGCAGCAAAAATTCTTGACCAAGACCACTATGCTTTAAAGAAAGTTAAAGAAAGGATTCTAGAATACTTGGCGGTTATGGAGCTTAAGTCAAAGTCAAAGTCTAAGTCTAAGATGGAAGATGGAGAGGAAGGTGTTGTGAGTGGAAAAGGCAACGACCATCCAACAATTCTTTGTTTTGTTGGGCCTCCAGGTGTGGGAAAAACATCAATTGGTCGGTCAATCGCGCGAGCTCTAGGCAGAAAGTTTGTAAGAGTTTCATTGGGAGGAGTCCGTGACGAAGCAGAAGTTAGAGGACACAGAAGAACGTATGTAGGAGCTCTTCCTGGAAGAATTATTCAAGGGGTGAGAAATGCCGGAACCAATAATCCCGTATTCATGTTGGACGAGATAGACAAGCTTGGTAATGATTTCAGAGGAGACCCCTCCTCTGCCTTACTTGAAGCTCTGGATCCCGAGCAAAATAGAGAGTTCTCAGACCACTACCTAGAGGTTCCTTTCAATTTATCGGGCGTTATGTTTATTTGCACAGGTAACGTTTTGGATACCATTCCCCCTGCACTTCGTGACAGAATGGAAATTATACATTTTCCTGGGTACACAGAAGAGGATAAGTATCACATAGCACACGAATATCTTTGGCCCAAGCAGCTTGAGATTAATGGGCTGAAAGGTGACATGGAGATGAATCACGCCGCAATGAGCGAGATTATATCCCGGTATACTAGAGAAGCTGGGGTTCGTAGTTTAGAGCGAAATTTGGCAACTGTTTGCCGTAAACTTGCGAGGCAAATTGCAGAGGGTGTTAAAGTTTCAAAGAAAATTGCAAAAGAGGATATCCAAAAGTTTTTGGGACCAGCTCAGTTTACATCTTTACTAGCAGACACAGAGGACGACATAGGTATCGCAACAGGTATGGCAGTTACCTCAGCCGGAGGGGAAATAATTTTTATTGAAACGGCATTAATGCCGGGCAAGGGTAGGTTAACACTCACAGGACAGTTGGGCGACGTGATGAAAGAGTCTGCTCGCGCCGCTTTCTCTTATGCTCGAAGCCATTGGAGAGAGTTGGGCCTTAGGGAAGATTTTGCAAGAGGAATTGATGTTCATATCCACGTTCCAGAGGGTGCAGTTCCAAAAGATGGTCCGTCGGCAGGAGTTGCTATGGGAACTTCATTGGTCTCGGCGTTAACTGGAACCAAAACTAAAAAAGATGTGGGAATGACTGGGGAGATAACGCTCCGTGGACGGGTTCTTGAGGTTGGTGGGGTAAGAGAAAAAGTTATTGCTGCTCACAGAGCTGGAATTAAAACTGTTGTTTTGCCCGAGGCAAACAAAAAAGACATGGAAGAAGTGCCTGAAAAAGTAAAGGAAGACATTAGGTTTGTATTTACTTCGCACCTCGACCAGGTTCTTGAAATTGCATTTTGTAATCCGCTTAAAAGACCGAAAATCTCGGTACCCCAAGCTACTGCGTTTGCCTGAAATCTCTTCCTCGGCTACCCTTCTTAAATAATTCTTACTGGTATTTTGTTTAATTTCTTAATCTTAAGTAATAACATGTGGGTATAATGATAGATGTATTTGGAACAAACGTATTTTTATCCACTATCGTTGGATGGATTATATTTGGCTTAATTGTTGGAACAATAGCTCATCTTATTGATCCAAAAAACGTAAGAGGGGGAATAGTGGGAACTGTTCTTACTGGAGTAATAGGTGCACTCCTTGGTGGATTCTTGGCAAACTTGATATTTGGGGTAGGAGTTACAAGGTTCAATCTCACAAGCTTTATAATTGCAGTAGTAGGAGCCTTGATACTAGCATTCCTTGAAAAGATGTTGCTCCGAAACGGTCACATAAGAACACGAGTTACAAGATTAAGGTAGGTAGGGTAATTATTACGACAGCTCCCAAAAAAGTGTTTCACGCTTTACCGATTTGACTTCGAGAACTAACAATGTCATTGTCATTGGATGGGGAAGCGTGTGACGCCGATCGGCGTCAAGATTGCATCGCATTTTTCAAGACAATTGGTAGGTTTGACTATTTTAGCTTTTGACTTGTGAATAGTTTGTGCTAAGTCTTTTACAATCGCACGTATAAATAATTTTGCTCTTTTCTCGTTTACTTTTTTGAGCAAATTCCAGTCTATTCCTGGTCCGGTATTACCTTCTAATAAATATACTTTATTGTTGTTTGTGACAATAAAATCCAGTGCAAAAAGTGCATGCTTTTTGTTAAGTTTTTTTGCCACTTTTAAAGATAGTTTTAAAACTCTTTGCGGGATGCGTCTTTTTGAAACGTATGTTAAAGTTCCTCCTTGATGTTCATTGCAACGGAAATCATTTTCTTTTGCCGCGCGAATATAAGTTTGAACAATATTACCGTTATGATAGATTAATCTAATGTCGATAAAACCCGAAAACTTTTTAAGAGCAAGACCTTTGTCAAACTTCAAAAACGGTTGTGCAACAAATGAAACTTTTTTCTTTTTTTTCACAATTTTTTGAATTTCTTTTGCATAGTCTGCCTTAATTTTGTAAATGTTGTTGCCTCCTGCACCGAATCGGTCTTTTATTACAATGTCTTCGGTAAAATCTTCTTTGTCGATTTTTTTAATGAGCTCTTCAAGCTTTTTTAATGCTTTGTCTATGGTTTCCACGTTTGCGTTTTTAACAACGACTGTTGGGATAGAAAAAGTTTTCAATTGAAGATAAGTTTTATATTTATCAAAAAAGACCTGAAAGAGATCCTTGTCGTTAAAAGGTTTAACTTCTGAGGATGAAAAAAACAATTTACGTTTTATTGTTTGATCTTTATTTACCGGAGAAAATTTATCAAAAATTTGTTTTGAAGAACAAAGTCGGTCTGTTTTTACCCAAAAGTTATTTTTATAAGTCCAATAACTAGAACATTTTCCGGCACCCACGATGTCTGCTGATGTTGCAAATGCTGCCTTAAGACTCTTGCGTGCACAATATTTTAGAAAGTATGCATATGCATCATTATAATTTGCTCGTCTTGAATAGGGGTCAAAAGGGAAAACAGCGTACTTTTGGGACGCGCTTTGAGCAATAGCCTCAGAGTAAACCACTAACACATCAAACTGATCCATGTTTTGCATAATTACAGGTAGACTTGGGGAGATAACTCTTTGGGAGAAGAATTTATATACCTGTTACTTATTATACAATTTTGGATCATTATACACCAGCCTCAATTTACGAAGGAATTCTCTGAATCATTCCTTCAGGAAGGCCTAAACTCAGAGTTTGCTTACGTTTTTCTAAAGAAAAAAGCAAGCTCTGTTTATCAATTTGGGCTAAGAAATGCATAAGTATGCATATTAGAAAGCTGGTAAGTGATAAACTAGAGGTTATTAGCGAATTAATAAGTAGACAATAAACGGGCTAGTTACAAGATAGTAAATAATCCCAATTTTAAAAAGTGTAATTATCTGCTGTTTTATATCAAAACCCCAACCGGATTTAATCTGCCTGAATTTTATATAATCTCTGAAATTTTCTGAAGATATCTGCCAAAATACAAAATTCAGCATGGCTCCGGCAATAAACCACACCCCAATCATGTTGATAAGTCCCAGAAAAACTGGAACCGCGTAACTTTTACCCGCAAAAAGAGTCGAGCCGGATATCATAAACCAGATCAGCACTGTAAACCCGGTGCTAAGCAAAGTTATAATCCAAAGGCTATATAAAAAATTAAAGGAAGCAGGGTAGGTTTTGTTAAAAACTTTTGCTTTTATCTCACTGTCAAACTCAGTAAGTTTGAAAAATTTTTTAAGGTATGGATTGACCCATTTAATAAATGGAGGAATAAGCATTCCTGTCCAAAATTGCGTAGAACTCATCTTGATTGCTTTTTAGAAGGTTTTGTAAGTATTTTTCTCTTAATTATTAAAAATGCGCCACCCGCAACTACTGCTAATACTACTACGAAAATAGCAAGTTTGACAGGAGAAAGCTTTTGAGAAATAACTACCACCCCTGGTTGGTCACCATCTGGGGTCACACTGATTGTTTTCCCATCCTTGGTTTTAACCTCCACTTCCCCTTCATATACCATAACTAAGGTGGCTTTTTTATCCTGGTTGCGTGAGACCGAGTAGTAAGTTTGTTTACTTGATACTTCAGCTTCGGGAGTTTCCAGATTAAAAGGGATGAAAACCTGCCAAGAGTCATTTGTAGCTTTGGGTTTAAGAACATCCACTTTACCAGATTGGAAAAAGGGCTCAATGTCGACCCTATTTTCATCTATATTCTTTCTTACATGAAACACGGCTTCACTGTGACCCGGTAAGGGTTTTACTTCGAACAAATGATCACCAGCAAGAAACCGTGCCTGTTTACTAACGGAAATAGTTGATCCATTGGGGATTTCCTCTCCAGGATTTAGAGTTACGTATTGACCGCCCTTGTTGATTCTGACATTATAGGGGTCTAGACTGTCTATAAAAGACATTTGAGCATCTTCAGTTTTTCCCTTATCAAACGAAATTGAAGTGAATCGATCTTTTAATGTTGGCGGAGTTCCAAAGTTTTGAAAAACTTCTTCTAAGGTTGGCTGATCCGGGGCAAGATCTAACTGATCTTCATAGACTATACTCGAGAAAACTTCAGGTAAAGCTGTTAGGCCATTAACGACTTGAGAAAATTTTGACAACCACTCTCCTATAAAAACAGGTAAGCCTGGTTGTTTCTCCGCCAGAGAATTTTCCTTATCTTCAGATTTAGTCCCTGAACAAGTGCGGAAATTATCCAATGACTTTTGGTTACACTCGCTGCTTTTTCCGCTACAGTCGCTTGTCTTCATGCATCTTTGATAGATTTCACCGGAATTAAAATATGCGCTTCCATCCGGCTTTTCCGTCTCTTTCATGCATGCATCTGAACAGGCGTTAGAATCAGTCAGACATTTATAACTTTCCTTATTGAATATTTTCCGGCAGTCCTGTTTTGAATCATCTGTTTGGGCATCGGCCTTTTGGGGCAAGAAAAACACTGCAATCAAAAGAATTATTATGGGCAGGATGAAGTTTCTCACTCTAATACCAGAGTAGCAGAAAAATAAAAGTCAAGTCAAGACCACCACAAATCTTATCTTAAATTCCTTTCAGATAATTACTAAGAATTATTTGAAAAAATAGAGAAGATTGACACAACAATCTAAGCATGAGTTCGAATCCTGCTCGGTCTCTTGGCTATGGGATTATATTTGAGGAGTTATCCACAAAAACTTGAGGCTAAATTTGTGCCATAACACTTATATCATCCTGTGGCCCGCTAATACCTTAAATCCGCTTCGCCAGAGCTTCAGCGAGGCGAGCAGACTACGCGAATTCTTTGAATTATTCCTATCTGACGGTCTAAACTCAGAGTTTGCCTATACATTTGGTCTAAAAGATGCATAGTAAAGTACATTAACTTTTTTTAACTTTTGCAAACTTTAGAATTTGGTCTTTCTTTAAAATCAGGTAAAATGAGCAGTTTTTCTGAAGGGCACGGCTGATAAAATTCTCAAACCCGACATAGATAATTTCTTTCTTTTCATCTTTAGCAGTTTGTATTGCTGGCAATAAATCAGTATCAGAAGAAATAATATAGAATTTCTCATACTCATTTTTTATTGATCCACGGACAATATCTACTGCAATCTGGACATCAACGCCTTTTTCATGAAATTTCCCATTGGACATTAAAAGATAACCGAGCTTAATCTCAATGTTCTGGTTTCTTAGGTGAGTAAACAGCTTTTGTTGATTTGAATAAAGCATCTCAGACTTTTTATTACCTTCATACTGCCTGATCTCACCAACGTAATAAACTACTTGGAACTGATCATTTTTAACTAATGATTTAGTTAATCCGTGATAATCGAAGTTGGTTAGGTGAATTTGAGGAAAATCTTTTTGACCTTATTGTAGAAATTGCTACCATCAAATTGAACCAGGATTTTTTTCTTCACAGTTTTATCTTAGATGATCTAAGGGTTTTAAGCAATAAAAACCCCCAGCTCGAGTTGAACTGGGGGGAATTAGCAAATCAAAGTATCTCCTTTCGGAAATACTACATAATATTATCAAAAATAATGACGAAATGCAACCACTAAATCAATTCTTGTGGCCTAGATGAATCATCAAAGTAGTTTACCCTAAGCAGTTCGACTCCGCTCACTGTAAACTTGTCGAAGGGCTCCCCAGTAAGGCTATAGTCCTGAGCAGTTCGACTCCGCTCACTGTAAACTTGTCGAAGGATACTTTCACCCCGCCTGAAAGGCGAGGCTCGCCTTTGACGGCACAAAGATCATTAGGCAAGGATATTATATGCGTTGTGAATCTAATAATACAGAAGAAGTTATTTATTATCAGTCATCCATCCAATTATGCTAAAGCTCATGATTGTTCCAGCAGTTCTTTTTACTTCTTTTTCATCTGCACACAGCGATATGCTTACCCCTAAATTCTTTGTCGTATTAGAATCCCTGTTTACAATACGAAGATACTGTGGTGTGCACGGAGTACCATAAACGAGTGTTTCGGCGATCCATTTACCATTTTCAAATCGTTCTCCAAACTGAAAACCCCTACTTAAGTCTGTGATTTTCTCTTTAACTGTTGGATCATTTGTAGACATCTGTTTTATATTCCCGGAATCAGCATCATATTGAAAAATTGCATCTCTTCCCAATTTATCCCAATAATCCCTCTTTGGACCGTGAGGTAAATAGCTATCATGTATTGAGAATAGTATGGTATGACCTTCCCATTTGGAGCTAGGAGCAAGATAAAGACCATTCGTATTACGTTCTTTTCCCTTAAAGACATCGTCTAGGGTTGTCATCTTTTCCTCATTTGTTATTAAATTCCTTACTTTGAAGTTGGTATCATTATCTTCATTAAAACTATTGTAGGCAATATAATTTCCATCAGTTGTAACAGCAAAAATGGTGTTATTTTTTACAAACGTATCTTCACTATTTCCATTTATATCAATTACTTTTGCTTGAAAACCTTTAGGACCAAAGATCGCGAGTTTGTTTTCTCCGTATCTACGGATTTGAGGGGCAACGCAGCAGGTTTGTTTATCTCCGCTTTCTTTAAAAAGCTGTTCTGAGCTAGTTTCATAAATAATATTCTTTTTGTCGAGCAGCGGATCATAACTAATAACAGTGTAATAATCTGTAACCCAATTTCTTGAATCGTCATTTTTCCTTCTTTGCTCATTCACTACATATAGAAAGCGAGAAGTAGTTGAAATATTACTTTCATTTACTTGATTTTGCTGATTTTCTTGAGCATTCCTTCCTGTTATATCTATTTTTTTGCCGCTCAGATAATATCCTAATCCCCCTACAATTAAAATTGTCAGAATAACAATGATAATTAAGGGCACATTTCCCTTCTGGTAACTATTACTACCTTTTGAGTACCATCTTTTAGTATTCGTGCAACGAGTTTTCTTTGACCGATCCACTTTACCAGCTTTCATATAATAAAATTATTTCAGTAATTACTATCAATTACAACAGTCAACAGTCATCTATTGTTAACTTCTTTCATCTATTTTTAACAATTGTTAACTAGTGACCCCGCTAGTACCTTACACAGACCCGCTTCGTCGGAGCTTCAGCGAGGCGAGCTGCAGGAATTCTCTGAATTTGCTTACACATTTGGACTGAAAGATGCATATTAAAGTACAATAACAATTTTTAACTCTGATTAAGAGAATCATAAATATCCTCAAAACAAACTGCAAGGCAAACTAAACTTTGATCAATGATAATTTGATTGCGATTCCATTTATAAACCTTATTATTCGCTAGGGTTTCCAGTATAAAAAATTGCAAAAATATTCCATTTGGCAGTAATTTCTTTTCATACAGATCAGTTATTGTATATTCTTTAAAATTACTTTTCTTTTGAAGTCCTAATAAGTCGATGATGTTTTGTAAAGCCAGCGAAAAGGCAAGATCGCTGAATTTATCGTATCTGTTTTTTACTGCATACTCCGTAAACAACTTGCCTACCTTTTTAAGAGATTGATATTCAGCGTCTGAAATACAATCTTTTCTTGTTGCTTTTTTAAAGCTTTTAAATAGATCAATCACTTGTTCCGATCCTAACTGTAATTCTTGTTTGAATTTAGATTTCAAGCCTATTTTAGCAAGAATTGATTCTATGGATTGACGATGTTTTAGCTCATTTTCTGAAGTGGTAAATAAATGATAAACATTATCCAACTCTTGAACCTTTTTATTCATTATTTATTTCTCCATCAAAACATAATAAGTTGCTTTTCCCTTACCTTTTCTACTGATTAATCCTAGCTCTATTAACTTTTTAAAATCGAGTGCTCTTGTGGCTTTTGCCCTGTCAACTAATTTTG
>Ga0154984_117_pt1 | contig 52905 bp, 68 predicted proteins | sample RifCSPhighO2_01_FD_105952 | JGI IMG/M metagenome (GOLD analysis project Ga0154984, IMG submission 105952) | Candidatus Blackburnbacteria bacterium RIFCSPHIGHO2_01_FULL_40_17
TAGAAACTTGTGCACAACTTCACTTATTGCAACTGTTATTGCTCCAGGACCTTGGTGGCAAGTAAAGGACATGGATGTAATGGTCGGGAGTTTTAAATCTGAAATACCTGCGTATTGTACAGTAGCTCACAGTTGCACTCCGGCCTTTAATTTACCAGGAAGTGGACTATTTCCAGGAGTGACAGTTTACGGATCAGGTACACCTCTTTTGGGCAGCAATGGTACTATTTCAAGTCCTGCTTGGCTTGTAAATACAAGTTATTTTGGCAAGAAGTATGATTATGCTTGGTTTAAACAAGTTGCACCCCCTGAAGTGTTTACAGTCAACAATCAGGCAGCAATAGGTAGCCCTACTCTCGGCGGCGGATCATTAGCGAGCGGTGGTTACAATCCAAGTGGCGTTATTTGGAAGTCGCGAGAAGGAAATTTGACCATTGATGGTGGGCCGGCAGACATTGGGAGCAATAAAGTTGTACTTTTTGTAAACGGGGATCTTACTATAAATAGCAATATTAATTTAACTGATGGTTTAGGATTTTTTGCAGCGATTGTGAGTGGAAATATATTAATCGATTCCACTTTAACCCAAAGTGGAACAGGTTTTGCACTTGAAGGATTATACGTTGCAAATGGAAGAATACGAACCAGACCTGGAACTAGTAAATTACGTGTGCGAGGATCGTTTGTTGGATGGGATGGAATAATGCTTGAGCGAGATTTAGGTAACTCAAATGACGCAAATCCTGCAGAATATTTTGAATACGCACCTGATTTAATCTTTACATTGCCTCCAGAAATTTCAAGAAGGGGAGTTGTTCAAAAAGAAGTCGCGCCCTAAAAGTTATTGGGTTATAGCCCCTTGGGTTGGATTCCAAGTAGCCAAAGGACTTGTTCTTTGCGATATCTGCGGTCGCCTCGGGAATTAATACGTATTGCTGACAATTTTCCTCTTTTGCCCCAACGTTTAATTGTCAAGGGAGAGACACGAAGAATATCTGCTACTTCGCGGACTGTCAGAAGGTCTGGTAGATCTTCGAGTTTAAGTTGCCTTTTAACTTGGGCCATATTCCGCTAATTAAAATTTTAAATAAATAGAACGTAAATCAAAACCTATTAGGCTTTGAAACGTTCACCAAAAGGACAGGTGCTTTCTAGTTAAGAATGTATCAGAAGGATATCAAGAATGTCAAGCCCCGAAAGGCAAGTCGTAGACGAAAAGGATGGTTTTGTGGATTTTGTAGCCCTGGAATTGGTATAATCAACATCGCGCTAGCGATGTTTCATATGAGCAGTTGTGCTACGCGCTATTTTATCGGTCAGAATCAAACTCATGTTCAAAAAAACCATACTATTTTTTGTTTTGGTGTCTTTGCTTTTCTTAGGAGGGAATGTAGTACATGCTCAAACCCAAGATGCAACCCAACTTGTTTTAGACCAAGTAAAACCCTTAAGTAGGTCTCATAGGGAAGAAGGTTTAATAGAGTTGAAGAGTCTTTTGAATGAGCAAGAGCTTGGTGCTCCACTTTTTAATCCATTAAAGTACACAATCCGAACCGGTGTCAACTCGGGAATGCCAATTGATACAGTAGTACTTCTTCTTTTACTTCCGGTTGTTGCTGCTGTGATCTCAGCAGCACGCCATCTTGTTGGAATTCAAGGGTTCGGTATATTATTGCCGGCTGCCTTGTCCGTTTCATTTGTCGCAACGGGTCCCGTTGTTGGAATCGGATTGTTCTTGGTGATTGTTTTTATTTCAACGGCATTTCGTATAATTCTGCGCAAATTAAAAGTAAAACTCCAATATTTACCAAGAATGTCATTGATATTGTGGCTCGTAGTTTTGGGAATGATAGGAATACTTTTTTCAGGACCACTTTTGGCAAAATACCCGGACATTGTTAACATTTCTATTTTCCCTGTTTTAATTTTAGTGCTTTTAGCAGAAGACTTTGCAAGAGTTCAATTGGGCAAGAGCGTTCGTGTTGCAATTTCTTTAACTTCTGAAACCTTATTTTTAGCGCTCATGTCTTTTGCTATTTTGCAGCTTGAGGCCATTCAAAGGTTTGCACTTCTTAATCCAGAAATCTTGTTTATTACTGTTGCCATTTTTGATATTTTCTTGGGAAGATATGCAGGACTTAGGTTGCTGGAGTTGTGGAGATTTAGGAAACTTATACTTAGCAAATAAATGGCCATTTACAATTTTCAAACTGTTTGGAATTTGTAAATTGAAAATTGAAAATTATGAACATATCCTCAATTCTTGGCTTAAATGCCCGTTTTTCTTTATACTCTTATCCTTACAATACAAGGAAGGGTAAAAAAATTGCTGGCTCAAAACTTTTAACAAAAAAAGTACTTTTAAAGGTGGGGATTGCAACGCCAAAAGTTTGGGCGATATTTCGTAAACCCCAGGGTGTTTACTGCTTTAACTGGGCAACATTGCCCGATTCTTTTGCTTTTAAACCAACGCGAGGCTTGGGCGGAGAAGGAATAATAGTTGTCAAGAAAAAGGCTAGAGACGGAAATGGCTGGATAACAACTCAACGCAAAAGAGTTACGCCCGACGACTTGCAACTTCACGCCCTTGATATTCTAGAGGGCGCATATAACTTTGACGGAATTCCAGATGTTGGGTTTTGCGAGGAATATGTTCCGCGCCATAAAGCTTTTCGAAGGTTTGCTTACCGTGGGACGCCAGATATTCGAATCATAGTGTTTAACAAGATTCCGATTATTGCAATGCTAAGGTTGCCAACGAAGGAGTCAGGTGGACGGGCAAACTTGCACCAAGGTGCCATAGGGGTAGGAATAGACATAGCAACTGGTATTACAACTCACGCGGTGCATCACAAAGAATCAATTCGTTTTAAACCAGGGACAAAAAGAAAACTTCACGGAATTAAAATTCCTTTTTGGAATCAAATATTAGAGCTAGCTGTAGAAAGCGGAGACATCTCGGGTCTTGGGTATTTGGGGGTGGACGTAATAATTCATCCCGAAAAAGGTCCGATGATTCTTGAGTTAAATTCTGCTCCGGGCCTGGAGATTCAACTTGCCAACATGACAGGACTCCGCCGCCGCCTTGAACGTGTAGAGGGATTAAAAATTAACAGCCCAGAACACGGTGTAAAAATGGGCAAGGCTTTGTTCGCATCTTCTCTGGCTGCTCGGGTTAAAGCAGAAGAGGAGGGATATAAAACGGTTGAAATATTTGAAAGTGTAAAAATTCGCAACAAGAGGGGTAAAAAGGTCTTGGTCCCGGCCAAAATTGATACTGGTGCAAAGTCTAGCTCAATTGATATAAAATTAGCAAAAGAGTTGGGGCTGTACGACGCGGACAATATACTTTGGAAAAGAACTTTCAAAAGCAGCTTAGGAAAACAACGCCGGCCGGTTATTCAAATTACTTTTTGGTTAAAGGGAAAAAGGATTGATACGACAGCAGGGGTAAGTGACCGAAAAAGGCTAACAAAGCCATTTATCGTTGGCAGTAACGATTTAACAGGCTTCTTGGTTAATCCCACACCAATTCACAAAAATGAGTAAACAAATTCTAGTTATCACTGGGGGTAGTAAAAAACGACTTGATCCATTTAAGGAAGCAAGTGGCCGTCTTGGCGTCGATTTAACGACAGCCTCTTTCTCGGAATTGAGTTACATTTTGAATGATGGAAACTTCAAACTCAAAGTAAATGGAGTCGACGTTGCGTCCTACGGCGTTGTTTATATTCGCTTAGTGGGAAAAAGGAGAGAGGACGCGATACTTTTAACAGAATATGCAAAAGATAAGGGGATTAAAGTGTTGGATACTACGCATTTAAATCAAGGAGTCTTGCCAAAATCTTTAGAAATTAAGAAATTATTTGAAGCCGGAGTTTTGGTTCCAAAAACATATTTTGGACGGGTTTTGGATATTTTTGAAAAAGGCCAGGAAGTGCTTGGAAAATGGTTTGTTATAAAAAGCACAAGCGGTAAACGAAGTAAGGCAGTTTGGTCTCCCAAGACTAAAGAAGAAGCAGAAATATTGAAAGCAGATCTTCTTAAAAGGGAGGAAAACGGCGAGAGATTTTTTGCACAAAGTTTTGTGTATGCTTCACAAAGAGAGAGATATTTTGTCGTAGGAGACAAGATAGTCGCGGGGATTACAAGGCCAACAATTTGGAGAAGAAGGTTTTTAGAGAGGGTAAACGGAGAAATGCCGGAGGGAAAAAGGGAACCAATTGTGCCGATTCCTGAGAATGACGCAAAAATTACTTTATCGGCAGCCCGGGTAGCGTCTTTGGAAATTGCGGGAGTTGATGTTGTGCATGACGAGGTTTCTGGTGAAACCTTTATTTTGGAAGTAAATTCCGCGCCTCGCTGGGAAGGTGTGTCCCACGATGCAGGAATAAACATTGAGGAAGAGATTGTAAAGTACTTGGCAAGTCTTTAAAATTACAGTGAAATCTGCACGTGCGGAATTGACTGTACAGTTAAAAGTGGGTAGAAGTGAGGTTAGATTATTATTTAACCTCGATCTTGGCTTCCTCTCTAATCTTACCCGCTACGGGCAGGAGCGATTTAACGGGACTTCCGCGAAAATATTATTTGACTTCTATTTTCGCTCCAGCTGCTTGTAGCTTATCGATTGCTACCTTTGCATCTTCTGCCTTTGCGTCTTTTAGAACTTCTGCAGGAAGTTTTTCGGTCATATCTTTTGCTTCCTTAAGTCCTAAATTTGGATTTATTTCTCTCAAAGCTTTGATAACCCCGATTTTGTTTGTACCTGCATCAGTTAAAACTACTGTTTGGCTTGCAGCTCCTGCACCTGAGTCTGCTGCGGCTTCCGCTGGTGCCGCTCCTGATGCGGCAACTGGTGCCCCCGATATAATTGGGGTTGCGGACACGCCTAAGCGATCTTGCAAAGCTGTAACCAATTCAGAAAGTTCAAGAACTGAAAGTTCTTCAATGTCTTTTGCTATTTTTTCAAGTTTACTTGATAATTTTGTGTCTTTTTCGTCTGCCATAATAGTCACCACCAGTCTAATAAATTTTTAATTTGAAATTTTAAATTTTCAATCAAATCTAAATGACTAAATTTTTAATGTTTAAAAATTGAAAATTAATCCATTCGATAAACTCAGGATTAATGCTGAGTGTAATCGAAGCATTAAGATTTTAAAATTGAATTCAAATTTCAAATTAAAAATTTCAAATTTATTTATTGAGTGTTTTTTGTCTTTCGCTTAAAATATAAACCAGCTTTTGCAAATTACCATTTAAGGTTCCAACTAAGGAATAAGAAGGACCCGCCATCACTCCAACCAATTTTCCAAACAATACATTCTTCCCGGGAAGCTTCGAAAGTGCCATCAATTTTTCCGGCATGAGAATTTCGGCATTAAAAATACCAAACTTAAGCTTTGGCAATTCAGTTTCAGTGATTGATTTTCCAATCACTTGAAGCGGAGCAATCTCATCATCTGTGGCAACAATAAGTGCGGTTGGACCTTCCAACAACTTTTCAACCTCGCTTTTATTAGCAACCCCTGCTTTCTTGAGCGCTAATGCAATTAGCGTGTTCTTGGCAACAACAAATGAGCCACCCATTTTTGTAACCTTTTGGCGCAGTTCATTAAGTTGTTTTGTACCCATTTTTTGGTAGTCAACAACAGTAATGCTTTTTGCGTCACGGGTTAAATTTGCAAGTTTTTCAACGACGATTGGTTTGTCTGATTTTTTCATAAGATTTCCACTGATTATGGCTGATTTTCGCCGATCAAAAAACCTCGGCTAAACCGAGGTGTGAAATAACTGTATTCTTTGACTGAATACTGTTTTTACCTCGGTAGTCCTTCGACTTCGCCACGCTAAGCGTGGCTTTGCTCAGGATTGACCTGCACTAGTCTCAAAATTATCTCGACGAAGGGTTTTATCCCGAGCTCGCCGAGGGGCTACTGTCTTTGGCTATGTTAAGAATTATATCTGCTTTTGATTTATTTTGCAACTTTTGTAGCTTTTTGATAAAAAATCAACAGTGCTGCAGTGAAAAAGATTTCCTGGTAGTTATTGACTATGCTTTGTAATAAAATTCCGACTACGCCGGGCAACCGTTTTACAATTTCGGACGGCAGGAGTGTGTAAATTAACATGAATATGGCCAAAGGGATAACGAAATTGAAGTGTCTAGCGCTAAAGCCCACACTTTTTTTAATTGAACTCAGCAGTCCAAATTTTTCGATAGAAAAATAAATTGGAGTAAAGCTCAAAAAAGTGCCAATGAGCGAGATTGGAACCAAGTACTTCCACATGCTTACGTTGTTGACATCTTTAATAAAAGCATCAAAATCAATGTTTTGCGGGCTTGCGATTATCGCAAATAGAACAACAAAAATTACCATAACTAGAAAAAGCAGGACTGACGGAATAATCAATCTTTTGGCGTTTTGTAGTGTTGTTGACAAGATATTACTTAACTCCAATTTGCCTTGTTGTTTTTGAAGTAAGAAAAATGGCATTGACAAATAAAAACCAAGAAAAACGGGTAGAAGTAAAAGCACCAAAATTTCTACAAAGCCACTAATTGTCGAATCGCCCAGCAAATCATTAATAGAGGCGGTGAGGTAAAAAATAAGGCCAACCAGGAAAACTTCCCAGTTTTTGTTTGCAAGCGCAAAACCCTGGCGGAAACTTTGAAGAATAAGATTTTTCATATAGGGTTTAACTTTCGGGCCAGAGTTGTTTGCCGGACCTATTGTCAATTACTTTTATCGCATCTACGGCACAACTTTGAGCCGCTTCAAGGATTGTTTTTTTGTTATCTTTAATTGGGGATTTTAAACAACTTTTGAAATTTTTATCAAGCTCGAATGAATCGGGAGCAATAACAGAGCATGTTCCACAGCCAATACAAGTTTCTTGGTCAATTTCTATCTTTAATTCTACTGTCTCTCCAGTAATTACTTTACTTTTTGCCATCGTTGAAATATCTTTCAAAATGAATTTTACCAAAAGAATCGGATAATTGCGAGAGTGAGCTGTTAACTTCTTCAATCATGGAGCTGTTTCCGCAAAGGTAAAGGTTGGGTTTTTGAGGAGCAAGTTTTTTAACAAGGTCAACAACATATTCCGTTACGTGTCCTGTTTTCCCAGGCCATTTCTCTTCAGGCTTTGACAAAACTATCTCAAAATCAAAATTGTCGTAGTTTTTATGCCAATTTTCTAATTCCTTTTCAAATACAATATCTTTTATAAATCTTAAACCCCAAAGGAGATAAACTTGTTTTTGTTGTGGTAAAAGCTCTTCTATCATTGGTCTTACCGAGGCCATCCCACATCCCGTTGCGACCATTATATAAGGCGAGTTTGCCTCCTCGAGGTAAAAGTGCCCCGCAGGTTTTGTGGTCTCGATCTCGTCACCCGGTTTTAAACAAGTCATCAATTGGCTTCCCGGGCCTCTTGGGGTCGTGTCAATAAAAATTTCCCAGCTTGGCAAGGTTCCAGGGTGGGTGGCGATTGAGTAGCTTCGAAAAGTGTTTTCGGCAACCCTTACGTTTGTAAACTGACCAGTTTTGAAAATAAATGCAGGATCTTGTGTCTCAAATTTCAATAAACGAAATTTGTAATTTAATTCCTGGTTTGTGATAACTTTGGATTTTATGAAACTATTTGCCATTTCTGCAAGGATACTATTGAAGATAGCTTAAAAACATTTCCGTGTCAACCCATTTTTCCACTTGACAAATACTCATCTAACTCCTACCATACCAGTAGGAGTTATCCCACTTCCTCCGATCTGATCGGAGTACGTTGGGGACAGGTCTATGTTGGCTTTATCACGCAAAGTTGATTACGCACTTATTGTTACTTCAGAACTTGCTCGGCAAAACGGCAACTACATGTCTTCTTCAGATATTGCAAAAAAGCACGGGATTTCTGCAAAGTTTATGGATCGGGTATTGTCGCTTCTCAAAAATGGCAAAGTGGTTATTTCTCATGAAGGAAAACTCGGCGGATACAAACTTTCAAAAGCAGCAAACAAAATATCTGTACTTGAAATAGTAAAGGCTGTTGAGGGGCCGTTAATTTCTCCAAATTGTGCTAAGACTGGGAAGTGCTTTGGGAAAGGCTGTAACCACAAGATTGTTTGGACAAAGGCACGGGAAAGTTTGGAGAAAACTTTTGAGTCGTATTCTCTTTCAGATTTAATTTAGCATATGGAAAACAATTTAAACATCACTGGTCTAGTGGTAAACATTGAGAGCAAAAAAATACTCAATGGTATTTCACTGACTGTAAAACCCGGTGAGGTGCATGCAATCATGGGTCCGAACGGGTCAGGCAAGTCAACCTTAGCTTATGCGCTTGCTGGCCACCCGAGTTACAAAATAAAAGCTGGCGGCATAAAGATTGGAAACAAGCTATTAAGTACGCTTTGTCCTTGCGAGCGTTCAAGGAGTGGTTTATTTTTGGGATTCCAAAATCCGATTTCAATCCCCGGAGTTTCTTTGGGTAACTTTTTGCGCACGGCTAAATCTGCACGCTTGCGAAAAAAAAAGCTCGACCTTCTTGCTTTCCAAGAAGAACTTGAAAACACATCGGACGCACTTCGTTTGAATAAAGCGTTTCTGGAAAGACCAGTTAACGATGGTTTGTCCGGGGGAGAACGCAAAAAATCTGAAACTTTGCAGCTTGTTTCATTGGGCGCGAAATTTGCAATTTTAGACGAACTTGACACTGGGCTGGACGTAGACGCATTAAAAATAATTTCAAAAGTGCTTAAAGACGAGGTTGAAAAAGGGCTTGGTGTAATTTTGATAACTCACTACTGCCGAATCTTGGATTATATAAAGCCGGACAAAGTTCATATTTTGGTAAAAGGGAAAATAGTTGAATCCGGTGGTTTTGAACTGGCACAAAGAATTGAAAAAGATGGATACTCAAACTTTGACTAACGAAATTTCCTCAAGAAAGAAGAAAATAATGCTCAAGCCGGAAAAGGGTATTTCCTCGAGTCTGGTTGAGCAAATCTCCGATTATAAAAGCGAACCTGAGTGGATGCGTAACTACAGATTAAAGAGCTTTGAAGTATTTAAAGAAAAAAAGATGCCCGCTTGGGGGCCGGATTTATCGGGCGTTAACTTTGATGACATTTACTACTACTCTCAATCTTCCATAGGTGAAGCAGATAGTTGGGAGGAAGTTCCCAAGCAGATTAAAGATACTTATGTAAAACTGGGAATTCCGGAGGCAGAGCAGAAATATCTTGCAGGTGTTAAAGCCCAATGGGACAGCGAAGTAGTTTACGGTTCTGTTTTGAAGACGTTAAAGAAAAAAGGTGTCGTTTTCATGAGCATGGACGAGGGATTGGAAAAGTACCCGGATTTGGTCCGGCGCTTTATCGGATCTGTAGTTCCCCCAGAGGACAATAAATTCGCAGCCCTAAACAGTGCAGTTTGGTCAGGAGGAAGCTTTTTGTATGTTCCTAAAGGGGTAAAAGTCGACATGCCCCTGCAAGCATATTTTAGAATCAATGCTCGTCGGATGGGTCAATTTGAAAGAACATTAATAGTTGCGGACGAGGGAAGCTTTGTTCATTATCTTGAAGGTTGTACAAGTCCAATTTATACAAGTAACTCACTCCACGCCGGAGTTGTTGAAATAATTGTCAAGAAAGGCGCTCGAGTTAGATATACGACAGTCCAAAATTGGTCGAAAAATGTTTATAACCTGGTTACCAAACGCGCAAAGGTCGAAGAAGAAGGGATTGTCGAATGGGTGGATTTCAATGGTGGTTCAAAAGTGACGATGAAATACCCGTCGGTGTATTTAGTTGGCAAAAAAGCTCGAGGAGATGTTTTATCTTTGTCAATGGCAGGCGCAGGGCAATACCAAGACACTGGTGGAAAAGTATTGCATCTTGCATCTGAAACCTCATCTCGGATTATTTCAAAGTCTATCAGTTATAAAGGTGGAAGAACAAGCTATCGGGGACTTGTTAGGGTTGCAAAGAACGCAAAAGATTGCAAGGTAAAAGTTAATTGCGATGCCTTGATCCTGGACAAAAAATCTCGATCTGATACGTATCCCGTAATGAGCATTTTGGGAAAAGGTGCTTTCGTTGAACATGAGGCCTCGGTTTCAAAAATTGAAGAAGAAAAGCTTTTTTATCTTGAGTCACGAGGCTTGGGCAAATCCGATTCAGAGATGATGATAGTGAATGGGTTTATTGAGCCTATCACGCGGGAGATACCTTTTGAATATGCAATTGAGCTTAATCGTTTAGTAAAACTTGAGATGGAAGGATCGATGGGATGAGAATTTTGGAGGGGAAAAACAAAGTTGTATTTGACGGCACCAGAGGCGGAAGCTTTCAAATTGAAAGGAATGCTTCCTTGGTTTATGTTATAGATTTGAACAAAGGCGAAAGAAACATCCTAATAGAGATAAACCTAAAAGGTGAGTTTGCACAAGCTCGAGTTTTGGGTGTTTTTAACGGGTCCGGCAGTGACAAATTCCATTTAAACATTGTTATACACCACGACGCTTTAGACACTCGAAGCGAGACGCTTGTAAAAGGAGTATTAAAAGATAGCGCTCAGTGTATATTTTCCGGCCTTGTGGAAATTGAAAAATCTGCCTCAGGCACAATTGCGTCCCTTACCGAGCGCACTCTACTTTTGTCAGATGCGGCAAAAGCAGAATCGTTGCCATTTCTTGAGATTAAAAATAACGATGTATCAGTCAACCATGCAGTGACTGTTTCAACGCTCGATAAAGAGCAGCTTTGGTATTTGCAATCAAGAGGTTTAGATACCCACTCTGCGCAACAGTTGATAACAGAAGGTTTTTTGGAAGAAGTTAGAAGTAGAATGCCGAAAAAAATTGAAAATTAAGCTTAGAAATGCAAAATTTACGTAAAGATTTTCCAATACTAATAAAAAACAGTCTTGTCTATCTTGACTCTGCTGCTACGTCTTTAAAGCCTCAACAGGTAATCGAGTCGGTTGCATCCTATTACTCAGAAATCGGAGCAACAGTTCATCGAGGCATTTATAAATCTTCAGTCATAGCAACAAACCTTTATGAGAACACTCGTGACCAGGTTGCCAAATTTATCGGCGCAAATTCCGCTCGCGAAATTATCTTTGTTCGCAACACTACAGAAGCAATAAATTTAGTTGCTTATACTTGGGGTGAAAAAAACACACAAGAGGGTGACGAAATTATTACAACAATTATGGAACACCACAGTAATTTTGTTCCTTGGCAGCGCCTAGCAGAAAGAAAAAAGGCAAAGCTGAAAGTGGTTGGATTGACAGAAGACGGCCATCTTGATATGGAAAATTTCAATAGATTACTATCAAAGCGGGTTAAGCTGATTTGTGTAACTGGGGTATCAAATGTACTCGGTACAATTAATCCGATTACAAAAATTACTCAGGCAGCAAAGATGGTTGGTGCAAAAGTTTTAGTCGATGGAGCGCAAATGGCTCCACACATGAAAGTTGATGTCGAAAATTTAGGTTGTGATTTTTTTGCATTTTCAGGACACAAAATGTTGGGGCCGACCGGCATTGGGGTTTTGTGGGCGAGAGAAGAATTGTTAAACGGAATGGAACCATTTTTGTCAGGTGGTGGAATGATAAATGAAGTTACCGTTGGCGATACAACTTATGCAGATTTACCACTAAAGTTTGAAGCGGGAACACCTAATATTGACGGCGTAATTGGGCTTGGAGCGGCAATTGACTATTTGAACAAAATTGGGATGGAGAAAGTGAGATCTTATGAGGAAAAGTTGGTAGAATATGGGACAGGGGTGATAGGGGAAGTAAGGGGTGTAAGGGTGTTTGGACCAGAAAAAACAAATTTGCGGGGCGGAGTTATTTCGTTTACGGTTGACAAGATCCACCCTCACGACCTGGCGTCAATTTTGGATGAGCAAAATATTGCAATTCGTGCAGGGCACCATTGCTGCATGCCCTTGCATGGTAAATTAGGGGTTACATCAACCGCCCGAGCAAGTTTTTATATTTACAACACAAAAACCGACGTTGATCGACTTGTTGAGGGAATTAATAAAGCAAAGAAAATATTAAAATAATTAGAAATGTCATCCTGAGCAACGCGAAGGACTTCTAAACTCGTTTCAGAATTTTCTCGGACAAGCCAGAGATTCCTCGCAGAGTTTACACTGAGCTTGTCGAATGTGCTCGGAATGACAAAACGACAATGGACCTTTATAAAGAATTACTAATTGACCATTGGAAAAATCCGAGAAACTTTAAACGGTTAAAGCGGGCAACAAGCAGGGTAAAACTTGTCAATCCTCTGTGTGGTGACAAAATGACTTTAGAGCTAAAGGTTGAAAATGGAGAAATCGCGGACGTGGGTTTTAGCGGAACAGGTTGCATTATTTCTCAAGCTGCAGGCAGTCTTTTAACTGAAGAAGTTAGGAAACTTAAAAAGCTGGACAAAATATGTAAAATAGATGAAAAGGAATACTTTAAAATTTTAGGAACGAACGTTGTTCCCGGACGCAAAAAATGCGCACTTTTAGCATATCAGGCATTAAAAAAAGCACTGGAGGGAAATGGAAGACAAAATACTTAGGGCATTAAAAAAAGTAATAGACCCAGAACTTGGAATAAATATTGTAGACTTGGGACTGATTTATAAAGTTGGCCAAAAAGATGGAGTGGCCAATATCTTGATGACTCTTACCAGTCCGGGCTGTCCGTTGGCTGGGACCTTCAAAGAACAAGTAACTGATGCTGCAAAAAAAGTTAAAGAAGTTAAAAAAGTAAAAGTAAAACTTACTTTTAATCCCCCCTGGACTCCTGACAAAATTTCAAAAAAGGGAAAGTTGGAGTTGGGGACTTACTTCTAACTTTCTGTAAACCTTTGATGTGCTACTTCGATATATCGAAATGATTAGCGGCGTCTTTTCCTTTCCAACCCACTGGCATATTTTTTGCAAATTTCACCCAAAACAAATGAAGCATTCATCCTCTGGCAATTTCGACATGATATCTATCAATATCACTTGGATTAAGATTTAAAAATGAAAATGATTTGTGGGAAATTATGCCAATGCGATCTTGATTCCGGGGCCCATTGAGGAAGAGATTGAAGCTCTTTTAATTTGTTTTATGCCGATTGAGTTAACTACTGCTTTAATGTTATCTTCAATTTCATTTTCTGGTTGATTTACCTTTCCAACAACAGTATGGATTAAGGGTGCAGACTTTTCTGTCTTTATGTTCAATAAGTTTCCTCTAAACTTTTCTGCAGCTTTCTCAGGATTGTCAATTAAAGTTCCATTTTTAGGATTTGGCATCAGGCCTTTTGGTCCAAGTAATTTGGCAAATGGAACAAGTTTTGGCATCATCGCCGCTGAGGCAAGCAATACATCAAAATCTACTTTTCCGGCTTGTAGCTTTTTAACAGTGTCGTCTGAGGTTATTTCAACTCTTTTTGATTTTCCGGTTGAGTGGGGAAGTTCCACTTGAGCGTTTACCTTGTCTTTTACAAGAACAATATGAAGTTCGACTGAGCCTGGGAAACTTGAAATCGAGGTTTCCTTAACTAATTTCGTTGCATCATCAAGGCTGTACGTTTTTTTAGGATCAACTTTAGCACGTGCTGCTTTGTACTTTTTTCCACGTGTCCTGGCCTTAGTTGACTTAGTCATTAAAGGCTGTTTACGTGTAACTTGTTCCTCGACAACCTTTTCTGGCGCGCCTTCAACTATTTTTACGCGTTGCCCACCCTTTAGCCCGGAGATATGAACTTTTTTCTTGTCTGGTTCGCCCCCTACGGCGTGTATTTTTGTTTTACCCATTTTTTGTCTACTGTCTACCGTCTACAGCAATGGCTGTAGTCAGTAGACTATTAGCTTTCTACTTTAACTCCCATACTTCGGGCGGTACCTTCAACAATTTTCATTGCTGCCTCAATGCTAGTTGTATTTAAGTCTGGCAACTTTTTCTCGGCGATCTTTTTAACTTGTTCTTTGTTTAATCTTCCTGCTTGAACTTTTCCGGCTTGAGCACTGCCTTTTATTCCACCAAGTTCTTTTTTGATCAACTCAGAAACTGGTGCAAGCTTTGTTTCGAAGTCAAAAGTTTTATTTTCATAAATTGTGATAACAACAGGCACGACGTTTCCCTTCATACCTGAAGTTCGATCGTTATATGCTTTCACAAAATCCATAATAGGAATTCCGTGTTGGGCTAAAGTCGGACCCAAAGGAGGGGCTGGAGTGGCCTCTCCGCCTTTTAAGTTCAACTTAATCATGGTTTTTATCTTTTTTGCTGCCATACTTTCAATTTTTCCTCTGCAGCCCTTAAGGCTGACCTACCATTACGGAATTCACCCTCTAAAACTTCCGTCCTGTGCGTCATTCCATGTTCGTCAATCCGGTCGATTTGGTAAACAAAATAGCGTCGTTTCCTAAACGGCCAAACGCCATGCTTTTCTCCCAAAGCTTCTACTTGTAATTTTGGCCCTTGTTCAGATTTTGGTTCTTGTTCGTGCATGTGACATGATCACAGGCAGGAAGGTGACATTTAAAAATTGAAAATTACACTTTTCCAATTTGCAGGAAGTCCAGTTCAACTGGAGTTTCCCTCCCGAATATAGAAACCAGTACCTTGACTTTTCCTCGTGTTTCGTCCATTTCGCTAATTGTTCCCAAAAATTGAGAAAATGGACCGTCGGTAATTCTTACAGCTTCACCAACAGAGAAACGTACTTTGTAACGGGCAGCGGGCGCTGCAACGAACTTTTCAATATTTGCGACTTCCTGATTTGAAAGTGGAGAAGGTTTTGTGCCTGCGCCGACAAAGCCTGTGATTCCAGGCGTTGTACGCACAGCCAACCATGCCTCGTCTGACAAAATCATTTTAACTAATAAGTATCCTGGAAAGATTTTTTCTTTAATTGTGTATTTTTTACCGGAGCGAATAACAACCCTGTCTTGGGTAGGAATAAGAAGCTCTATGACTTGCTCAGTAAGTCCCATTGTTTCAATTCTTTGGCGTAACGATTCTGCAATTCTTGCCTCATGGCCTGAGGTTGTGTGGACAACATACCAAGAAGCGCGAGGGTCCTCGCTTTTATTGATGATAATATGGCCTGGGAGTTTTTTACTACCAGTGCCACGTTCTGCAATTGGTGAACTTTTTGTATCGTTTTCGTCTGCCATGTTATCTATTAAGTATTTTGTTTAAAATATTTGTAAAAATAAAATCCAATCCTCCGATATAAACTCCAACAACGACTGATACTACTATGACTAACAGGGTAAGTTGAATTGCCTGTTGTCGCCTTGGCCAAACAATCTTGGCCATTTCTGATTTAACTTCAAGTAAAAAAGAAACAGGATTCATCTTTAAACCAAAAAGGACCTACCAGTCCTTGTCAACTATTATTATATCACTTTTTCAAAAAAATGAAAATCCCATACATTCAATTTCAACTTATACGGGTAATATGCTAAATTTAGATATGTTCGAAGGTGAAGTATCTCCAGAATTGCAAGAAACAAAAGTCGTTTTAAGCCGTGAAGAAATTGAAGCGAGGATGACTCATGTCCAAGAATCAATGGGGCTGGTTGATAAGAAAACTGCTGAAAATTGGAAAAATATCCCCGGCGCGCAAAGAGAAAAGCTGGATGAAGTTTTTAACGATGTGTATGCAGGAAAAGTAGGATTGACAGAGGCAAGAAGCCAATTTCCTCAAGATGGAAATATTGATTTAATTTTTGAAAGTGTTAAACGATCAAGAGCCTTGGATTTTGAACAACAAAAATTACAAAAAGAATATCGCGAATGCATTGTTGAAGATGTAACAAGATGCGCGAAAAATCTTTCTTCAAGGGTAAACTTTGAAGCATTTATCGAAGAGTTTGATGACTCCAGGTATTTTTTCCATACACTTGGCGAGCTTTTTGAACTAAGACGAATAGAATTATCAATAGTTACTGGAGCTATCTCAGGTGACAGTATCCAACATCTTGACTATCTTAAACAATCGCTTGTTGCGTATGAATCGAATTGGAGCCAGGATAATTTTTTGAGGAAAGAAGCAAGTCCGGACTTTGAGTTTAGCAAGGAATATGGCAGGAATGTGACTGCGAGAAGACAAGAGCTTGCGACGGTCGTAGACGTAACACTTTTCAATTTTGATACTTTTGTTAAGTGGGACAGGTTTTATAGGGGTGACACAGCAAAGTCCCTTGGAGTGGAACGCCTACTTGAGGGACTTGGGCACATTTTTAATTGGGGAGAATTACATGGAGCCCCAGAAGGGTTTGAAACTATTGACTTTGATCCTAGACTGTTGGATGCTGCTGAGAAATCCGTATCAAGTAAAATTCAGTATTATGCCTTGCAAGGTGTGCTTCCTCAAACTCCAGAGCAGCAAGCTGCTTTTGTTGCTAACGTCCTGGATTTTAATCCGTTGGATATTTGGTCGGGAATTCATACAGTGGGATTTGATGAAAAAGAAGACCAGGAGTTACTTATAACAGAAGAGGAGGTTTTGGCAGAACTAAGAAATTCATTCCCTGCTTATTTTTTGAAAAGAGTCGAATCGATAGTTAAAAAAGAAAATACGGAAGGTTTTAAAGTTTTTTCAAAAGAAGGTAAAAGATTAGAGGCGGCTGGATGTTTTAGGGATATAACTCGGGAGGGCCAACTGGTTTCTGCAAGAATTGAGTGGTATTCTAGTGTTTGGGCAGAAGTAAAAACTGCTCAGACAGAAGAGGAAAAGAAGGCAAGAGAGGTTAGGCTAGATAGTACGGTTGAGGGTATCAATCACGAGGTTGGTCACGCGATACATTTTGTTTTAACGTATGACGACCTTAAGACTTGGCATGTTGCTTCAGCAAAAGATAGGGAAGCGGTGAGTTGGTATGCAAAATATGCAAAAGGTCAGGATCATGGCATGGGTGCAAGAGAAGGTTTTGCAGAAACAGTTGAGCTTTTTACACATTACCCAATGGTTTTGGCAGCTATTTCACCCAATAGGTTTGAGTACATGCGAAGTTTATTCGAAAAATATTCACAACCAGCTGAGCGTGCCAGAATGCATCGACGTTTAGCAAGACAAATGCGACAAACAGCTCGCTATTGGCGATCAAAAGGTTGGACTGAGGATGATGCAATAAGGGTACACACTAAATATGAAAGGAGGGGAAAAAATGAACAACGGAATTGAAGGCGTTTTATACAAAAGCAAAGGTACAAGCGTTGGATCAGTGTATTTTAATAAAAAGCAAGGACAATTATCCATTGTTTTGAATGACGATGCGAAGGAATATAAAGGCGCATTGCTTGAGATAATTAACCAAATTAAAACAAAAGCAGGGGCAGAGTTTGAAGTTGATAGGGAAACTTTGGAACTGAAAAATACGCCCGTTTGGCTTCTTCAGGCTTTAAAAGAGGAGCTCTTCTTATCTTTCGGGATAATACTCCGCGAGAAAGAAAGCGCGTAGTAAAATTTGAACGTGGCGGATTTTGTTTTTGAAAAAAAGTTTTGGAAAAAGGGATTTAAGGTTGTTGCCGGGACTGATGAGGTTGGGCGGGGTGCATGGGCAGGGCCGGTCGTGGCAGCAGTGGTTGTGTGGCCGCCACTCAAATTTTCAATTTTCAATTTTCCCGCCAGAGGCGAGGCTCGCCTTCGGCGGCAATTTGAAATTTCCAAAGGAATTAAAATTGATGACTCCAAAAAATTAAATCCTCAACAAAGAGAAAATGCGGATAGATGGATTAAAGAAAATGCACTTGTTTGGGGAATTGGGGAGGCACCAGTTTCAGTAATTAACCGGCTAGGAATTGGGAAAGCGACAAGGATGGCCTTTAGGAGGGCAGTGGCAGGGTGTAACAAGAGACTACAGACTACCGCAAAAAACATGACAGTAGACGGTAGATCGTTGACCGTAGACTTCCTATTGATCGACGCTTTTTATTTACCCTTTACAAAAGGTATAAAACGCAAGAACCAATTGGCCATAATTCATGGAGACGAGAAGTCATTTTCAATTGCCGCCGCTTCAATAATTGCCAAAGTCTATAGAGACAACTTGATGTGCAAACTTGCCCAAAAGTATAAAAAATATGGTTGGGATAAAAACAAGGGGTATGGAACACTAAAACACCAGGAAGCCATCAAAAAACATGGCCTCACACATCTTCACAGAAAAGATTTTGTTCAAAAGGAACTTAAATAACTCTTTTCTTGTCTAACTCTCGCAAATATCTTACTCGATATAGTTTTTCTTTACGGCGTTCTGAACCTGTCTTATGGCGTTCACGCTCTCGAAGTTCTAAAAGAAGTCCCGATTGGATTACTCTTTTTCTGAAACGAGAAATCAGGCGTTCCGCCGATTCGCCAGGTTTTGCTTTGACAACAACCATTCATAATTCGCCCCCTTTCAAGTCCCGATTTAATCGGGACGCAGTCCACTAACGATCGCTCCTTGAGATCCGTTTGACGGGTTCGAAAGGTAAGATCATGTGGACGAGCATTGGTTGTCATTTTACCATTTTTCCCAGCTTTATAGAATGCCCAAAATCCTAGGGGGTATCGTTCTCGTTTACATAGATTCCCATAGTTGACAAAAATATAGCAGGGTTGATATCCTATCAATTATGAAAGACACGGAACCCCACAGGCACGCATGTGCTCACCCAGCAGAAGTTGTAGCTACAAGTGAAGGAACTCAAGTTTGTTATGATTGTCATGCGACTGACGAGGAAGCTATAAAAGTATTAGCCCAAGGTATGGAGCAAGTTACGGGTTATAAAGTTGAGATTGTATCTGAAAAAAAGCGTGGGGGTAAAAACTTCTCTTTTCCAACAAGCAGGCTGCCAGGAACGTGGGTTCCTGAGGGACCAAGTGCAAACAGAGTTCGTTCTCCAGTGAACCCGAGTAATAACTAACTCTTTTAAATAATATTTGGCCGATGTCCAGCTAGAAGTACAAAGTAGTAGTAAAGTACAACAAATCCCGAAAACACAAGTCCTGCAATAATTGATATGACAACTCCTTTTCGAAGTATCAGCAAAGTTATTAAGGCAACTGCGATAAAAGCTATAATTACAGTGTTTTGATTTGTTTGAAGAATTAGAAGCAAATCATTAATTAGTTTATTGTTTGTTGTTTGCACCTCCATATCTTAAGACTATCACTTGGGCCCATATTTTTCAAATTCTGGACTTTTAAGTTCGACTGATCCATAATTTACTTCAATGAGGAAACAACAAAAGGTTGCTTTAATTACCGGCATTACCGGTCAAGACGGGTCTTACCTGGCCGAACTTTTGCTCAAAAAGGGCTATAAAGTTGCAGGAACGATTCGCAAATCAAGTCATTTTGTTTATGCAAACATAGGAAAAATTCAAGACAGGCTAACTTTGGTCAACGCGGATCTTCTTGACCCTGTTTCAATAACCTCAGCCTTAAAACTTACTCGGCCCGATGAGGTTTACAACCTTGCTTCCCAATCTGCTCCTAGCGACTCATTCAAACAACCCATACACACGGCAGAAATTACGGCAATTGGGGCACACCGGGTTTTGGAAGCCGTAAGATCGGAATGTCCCCAAGCAAAATTTTACCAAGCTTCTTCAAGTGAGATGTTTGGTTGGGTTCGGGAAATTCCCCAAAACGAGGAAACGCCCTACAACCCCGCCAATCCATACGCCGTTGCTAAATTATATGCCCACAGCATGGCCAAAATTTACCGCGTTAGTTATGGCATGTTTGTTTGTAACGGGATACTCTTTAACCATGAATCTCCTCGTCGAGGTTTGGGGTTTGTTACACAAAAGATTTGTTACGGCGCAGCCTGTGCAAAAGCAGGAGTTAAAACGTCAAAATATTTAAATGAGGAAGGGGAGCCTGTTGTCAAAAATGGCAAAGTTTCGGTTGGAAATTTGCAAGCAAAACGCGATTGGGGATTTGCAGGAGATTATGTTGAGGCAATGTACCTTATGATGCAGAAGGAGACTCCGGATGACTACGTTGTAGCAACAGGAGAAACTCACACAATACAAGAATTGGCCGAAGAAGCGTACAAGTATGTTGGCTTAAATTGGGAAACGCACGTAATTGTTGATAAGAGGTTTATCAGGCCGACAGAAACAGGGCCTTTGATTGGAGATGCGTCAAAAGCAAAGAAGGAGCTTGGCTGGGAACCAAAAGTGAACTTTAAAAAACTTATAAAAATGATGGTTGATGAGAATATAAAAAGGCTAAGCAGATAGTAATTTAAGAGAATAATCTTGTTATTCCACTTCGATATATAGAATTGGTGAATTAGGATTGGAATTCGGATTGTTGAATGCCCAAAATTTTTGCTGTCATAAGTGTAAATACATAAGCTTCTATCCATTCTTGTAGAGGTTTAGGGAGTTCAAATAATATAGCGTGTTTTAGCAACTCTACTGCGTCTGATTTTTCAACCACAAACTCTGGAGACATAATCTTTACTTGTTCAATATTAAGATCTGGGAGGGTTTCTAAAATAAGAAGAAGATGACAAGCTGCATATTCTGAAGTCGGAATTGGACCCCAATCTTTCCAAAAATTTAAAGATTGATTGTTCCGTGGCTCGGGGTAAAGATGAGGGGAGAGTCCGATTCCATTTAGAAATTCCTTGAAAATGGTAAGACGACAGTTGGCCAGGTCTGTTCTTATGTCATTTTCATCGTCAGCCAAAATTGTGATGATTTCAGGAAGCATTCCGTAACACGCAAGCCATATCTCACGGCTTCGAGATTCTGAAAAGTAAAATTCTTTTGGGGGATAGTTAGTTTTGTCTTTCGCGCCTCTTGTACTTTCAGGTGACATTCACGAGATTATATACAAGTTAGACGAGGAGTGCAATCGTATCTTATCCACGCCCGACGTAGAACTGAGGCTAAATTTAAGGAAGTGTATTAAAGTGCATCAGTTTGCTTGGTAGAAGAAAAACCCCGGCAGCAGGAAGAGAAAACATAAAACACAATAGCCACGCCCTCGTGACAATGAGTTCTTTGTAATTCTTCCTGCTGCCTCCGCCGCACCACCCCACTTGTGAGACGCGAAACTTGTTACCGGTTAGACAATGGACGATAGCTGCTGCCGTCCTTGACGAACTGGCCAGCCGCCACCAAGTCCTGGAGTCCCTGGACCAGATCGCCGCGCGGGACGCCGAGTTCCCTTGCAACTCTTACGACCCGGACATTGTCGGGATTTATCGATGCATTGCTGCCCAAGTAGGGCTGCACTGCATTGACCACCCTTAATGCCTGGAAGGCCGAAGTGCCGTTGTGCTGTTGCCTTGCAGGGATTTGGCTCCGACCCCACGATCCAATCTGACCCATACCAGATAAAGCGCTACTCACAGGGGGTTCCTCCTCGTTCCACCTTTCTAGGCGGATTGTTACGTACGTCTCGTGCGCGCAACAAACTACCTAGAAAGGAGATGGCGGAATAGGTTTAAAAGAGCACACAAGAAGTACAATGGAGAACAACAAGCTTCTAGCAGATAGCTCCTAAGTTAACCACTGCTCTTGTTAAAAGTATTGTACACCAGTTCAATGTTTAATGCAAGCCCATAGCCTCTTGGTGAGAACAAAGCAAAATTGGCTATAATTTATCAAATCAAGTAAAATTAAGGAATGATGAATAACTTGAACTATAGAAAATTGCTTGATATCTCGCAAAATACAGGCTTGCCGGTCAAGAAAATTCTGGATCTTTTGTTCATTATAAAACAGGGGAAAAAAGATGCGCTCGAAGAAAAAACGGGGATTTCAAAAAACGTGTTAAGTTTGGTTTTACCACGTCTGGCGAATATTCAAGTTGAATTTGACGCAAACTACAAAACCGAAGAAGAACTGTTTTGCGTTCCTGGTGATGTGGTAAAAATTACATCAGCGCTTCAAAAGTACAATAGACCGGAACCCAAACGGGAATATGATCAGTTCATGGCAACCCTTGAAACAACAGCAAAACGTGTTGCTTTGATGAATTTTTTTGAAGACATACGCGACAAGAGACTTTTGTTTTTGGGGGATGACGACTTGATGTTGGCGGCCGTTAATGTAGTGGGAGAGCCCATACTTGTTCAAGCACTTGATATTGATAAAAGGCAACTTGAAACAATAAAAGCTGTGGGGAAAGACTTCGGTAAAACAATTTTTGCAGATTTGTATGATGCACGAAACGACTTACCGGCCCGCTATAAAGGCAGGTTTGATGTAGTTTTTACAGATCCGCCCTATACGACAGAAGGTGTAAGACTGTTTTTGTCGCGGGCGATTGATGCACTTGATAAGCAAAATGAAGCTGCAAGAATTTATTTTTGTTTTGGCAATAGCGACCGGGCAAAAGAAAGGTTTTTGCCGATTTATCAAGCGATTGTTGATTCGGGATTGATGCTACGGTGGGTTTTTGATAAGTTCAACAGGTATGAGGGGGCAGAGTCGATTGGCAGTACAAGCACTTTGTTTGTTTGCGACATTACGCCAAAAACAAAGCCGTTAGTCAAAGGAGGAACAAGAGATGACATCTACACTAATAATTAACCAATTTGCCGCCTTAATCAAACTTGATAAAAATTTTCCTGAAAATCTGTCGCGCCTTAAAGAAAAAGGGGACGCGATTATTGAAAAATTAGGCTTGACTGTTGTTGGCCAAAACCATTTTGAGTTTACGCCGCAAGGGATAACCTTGGCTTACATTCTTTCCCAATCTCACTTAGTTTTACATACCTGGCCGGAGCTAAACGTACTGCATGTTGATTTGATGACTTGTGTTCCTTTGGAAAAAGATAAAGTAGAGGGGATATTAAGACAAGTTTTTGTTGAGGAAAAGATTGTTGAGTTTAACTTCAAAGAGGTTTAACTCAACGGCTATAAATTACTTTGTCCCGTCGGGGACTATAATTACTGAACCTGGAGTAAGAGAATATTGAGAGTCGGCAAATGAGTTGCCGGGAAAATCTACGATTTTTTGTGGGTCAACATTGTATTTTTTGGCAATCGATTCAATCGTGTTTCCTTCAACTGCTGTATGGGTTACTCCATCAACTGGGAGAATTTGCAAGGTAAGGCCTGGAGTTAATTTTTCAGAAGTTAAATTGTTGGCCCACTTAATAGTATCTAAGCTTATGCCGTATACCTCGGCGACTTCCTTTAGCGTGTCGCCTTTGACCACTGTATAGGTTCTGATGCCAACTTGAGGTTGGGGGATATTAGTCGATTCTTGGATTGGGGATGGGGTTGGAGTTAAAGTGGGCTCGGACTTGTTGATAAGTAAAAAAGATGCAAGGACTACAAGTAAAACTCCGCCGATTAAAGCAATATTAGATTTATCTGATCCGAATTTTTGCATATCTTGGGACATTGTAGCACAAGCCTGCAAGGCTAAAAGTAGCTTCAAGGTGGTAAAATATAGGTATGGAAAAAGTGACTTTAGCTGGCGGTTGTTTTTGGTGTACTGGAGCTGTTTTTAAGCGGCTTCGAGGTGTTATTTCAGTAATTCCGGGCTACTCAGGAGGAACAAAAACAAGTCCGACTTACGAGGAAGTATCAAATGGGATGACAGTACACGCCGAATCGATTCAAATAACGTTCGATCCTAAAATTATTAATTTTGAAAAACTGCTTGAAGTATTTTGGAAGTTGCACGATCCGACAACATTAAATTGCCAAGGTACGGATATTGGAACCCAATACAGATCTGCAATTTTTTACGAGACAGAAAAACAAAGAGAAATCGCCGAAAAATCTAAAAAAGAAGCACAAAAAGATTTTGCCGACCCGATTGTTACGGAAATCACTTTGTTCACTGCCTTTTACCCTGCAGAAGCGTATCACGAGAACTACTACTCAAGAAATCGAGAATCCTTGTATTGCCGAATAGTTATCGATCCAAAGCTTCAAAAATTGATGAAGGAGTTTAAGAAAGAAGTGAAATAATATCTGCTATAATTCCCGATTAGTTGTTGAGAAATGTTTAAGGAAATTTACAGAGCTTCAAAAGGAGTGCCTGAACTTGTTGTTATGAACTCAGGCGTTGTCGACTTAACGGTTATTGGAGACCAGCCCGATGGGGTTTTGAATATTTGCCAGGTTGGCAAACAAGTTTCTTTTCCCATCCTGTGCTTTTTTGTTACAAACGAAATTCACAGGCCAGAAGCGCTACGTGGAAAACATGCCCACAAAGAGTTGGAACAGGTTATTTTTTGTGTTTCAGGTTCTTTTGAGTTGATGTTTGATGATGGAGAAAATCAGCAAGTGATAATTATGGATACAGTAAGGCGAGGGATCAGACTTGGGCCGAAACTTTGGCATGAGATGACTAATTTTTCTGATGGGTGCATTATGTTAGTTGTGGCGAGTGATGAGTATAAAGAAAGTGATTACATAAGGAATTACGATGAATTTTTGGAATATATCAAAACGAGAAGTGTTTAACCCTACGTCTAGAAACCTATGTCCGACGTAGAACTGAGGCTAAATTTAAACAAAGTATCAAAGTGTATCAATAGTGTAAGGCTGCTAGTTTACTATCGTTCTAGGCTTTGTATAATTTTGGCTTTGCCAAAAAATTTAAGGTTAAGTAACTTCCTGTCGGTCGTTAAAAGTAAATCGCATTCTCCTTCGGCCGATGAATGGAGCTGGACGTTATCTTCAAAGTCTTTCGTTGGTCCGCTTGCAGCTTTGACAAGAATATTTTCAGAAAAATCAACAAGAAGGAACTTTTTTACTTGGGCACTTGCCAATTTGTTAGGAATTTTGATTTTGAATATGTAACAGTAAATGTGAAAAGAGAGGGGGGAAGCACAAACGATGTGATCTTTTAGCGAGTCTAAAATTTTCGTTTCAGGCTTTCTGTGAATCGCGTCGATAAAATAATTGGTATCAAGAAAGACCCTTGCCATATTTTTTCATTAAGTGTTTCCTGTATATTTTTTCGCGTTCTTTGTGGGAAAGCTTGGGCAAATTAAGCTTTTCGCCTATTCTTAAAATTTCGTTGATGTCCGCTTCTGTTAGTGGCTTTGCTGCGATTCTTGGCCTGATTTCTCCAACAACTTTGGATCTGTGGACTAAGGGAACTGAATTGCCGTTTTCTAACTCCTTAACAAGTTCTTTTGATTTGGTTCTAAGTTCAGTTGTTGTAATATAATCCATATGCTTGGAACGTTTCAAAACCCTTACATGTTCGCAAGTAAAGTGGCCACATTTTTAATCCCAAATACTCGTAGATGTGACAAAAGAGTCAACTGGGTTTTGGGTACGTTCTACATTTAAGTATACACTCAAATGTACATATGTCAAGGCTTAAAGGATGAGGCTTATTTTATTTCTGATAGCTGGTAGGTCCAGCAGGGTTGCCATTTGAAGGGAGTGGCAACTAATTCTTCGAGCGGTTTATTGTTAATTACGTTTTCAATCCCGTATTGGGTTGCTCTGTGGCCAATTATCAAAACGCGCTTGCCGTCATAATTTTTTAACAAATCAATTAGGAAGCTTTTTACGCGTGTTGTTGTCTGTTCATAGCTTTCACCGTTTGGAAACGGCTCGCGAATTCTTTCAATTTTTTCCATGTCAACTTCCTCACTTGGGTGTTGAGTCAAATCCCCATAATCACATTCTCTAAGTCGTGGATCTTTGATAATCGGGAATTTATTCCCAAAGGCAATTTCGGCAGTTGTAAGTGCGCGCTTCAAGTCTGATGTAAAAATCGCATCAAACGAATCCACGCTGTAGCGCTGCCCAAGTTCTTTTGATTGTTTGACTCCGAGAGGGGATAGTTCAATGTCGTAGTGGCCGGAAGACAGATGCTCTTCGTTGTCAAAAGTTGTCCCGTGGGCTTCAAAAACAATTGTGACCATCAGTAAGTATTATATAACAAACCTTACTGAGTCGTGTGGGAGAAGTTCAAGTTCACATCGGGGGAGACTGTGTTGCATTATTCATGTTAAGATTTAATGCAAAATGACAAAAGTAATGGAATATGATATACTTAATGCATGACGTACACGGTCTCGATTACTTCACAAGGACAAATTAGTATTCCAACAAAACTAAGAGATAAGCTGGGGCTAAACAAGAAGGGCAAAGCTTTTGTAACTGAACAAAATGGTAAGCTAATTGTGGAGCCAGTAAAGGACATATTAGAACTTCGTGGCTCACTAAAAACAAATAAAAGACCGTTAACTAACGACGAAATTCATGATCTTTTTGCGAAATCTGTGGTCGATGAGTATTCCAAGAAAATCAAGAGAACAAAATGAAATCGGTAATTATCGATACAAATGGGTTTTTAAGATTGTTTCTAGATGATATCCCCAAGCAGGCAGATGAGATTGAGAAATTGTTAAAAAAAGCTGAAAAAGGAAAGGTAAGAATTCTTGTCCCTCAAATCATATTATTTGAAATTAACTACATCCTGGAAAAGTATTATTTACTTCAAAAACAAGAAATCATTGAAAAACTGGAAGCAGTTATTGCCACACCACATGTAACTCTCGAATCAAGAGAGGTATTTAGTGAAGCTATTGGAATTTATGGAGTAAACAACATTAGCTTTGTGGATTCATTTTTACTGGCAAGGACAAAACTTGAAAATGTTAAGCTTTTTACGTTTGACAAAAAACTGAGCAGTCTTGCCTCAAGCAAGGTTTAGGTTGAGGTGCTTAGACGTTGGAGGTAAACAACAATCCACGTCTGACGTCGAACTGAGGCTAAATTTGGACAAAGGTATAAGCAAAGCTTGTAATATGCTTCGCTGCACTACGCAATTATCAAAGTGGATCAGTGATTCAGCTTGATTGTTCAAGTTTACCAAGTGCGTCTGCAAACATTCTTTCTCCGATTAATCCCCATTTAACAAATTCTGTTATCTTGTCGGCTGGAACAAATTTCCGTTCCCAAATAATCCCGCTTGCCGGGTCGATTGTTTGCGGCAGAAGCTTTTCTAATTTACACACGATTCTAACTTGATAAAACCTATTTCCTTCATTCTTGTTAGGGTTGTCGGGATTATCGACTCTTTGTGCTCCTAGTATTTTATATTTTTGACTAGTACGTCTGTTTCCTCCTGGAGTTCGCGAATCAAGGTTTCTTCAACCGATTCATTATTTTCAGGATGACCTCCGGGAAGTATCCAAGGTTTGTTTGAATCTTCTCTACAAACTAATATTTCGTGTTTTTCGTTGAAACAAATTACGTAAACTTGAGTAATCGGGGACATTCCTTCTAGTGAGTCAGTTTGAATCCAAGTACGGGTGATAAGTTGCTCTTTGTAAGTAGAAGTTTCTTGAATATTGCTTATCATTTTGCAGGGGTGAAGTGAATCGAACACTTGTTAGCGGTTTTGGAGACCGCTGTCCTACCACTGAACGACACCCCTATATACTTATTATACCTCACACTCATGTTTTTTCCCATAATTAAGGCTAAACAGCTCTTTGAGTTTACAAAGAAGGGTGTCTATTTGATACAGTTTGTTTTCTTGTAATAAATTACCCTTTGTGTGTAAATTGACTTCATAATGTTAACAAAGAACGATCTTCAACAAATCCAAAAAATTGTAAAGTCTGAAGTCCAATCTGAAACAAAGAAAGTTATACAGGAAGAAACTCGAAAAATTGTTCGTGAAGAAATAATGGCAATAATTCAGACTGAAACAAGAAAGATTGTACAAGAAGAGACGAGAAAAATTGTTAAGGAAGAGCTTGAGCCAGTTAAAAGGGATATACAAACAGTTAAAAAAGATATTGTGAAAATCAGAAAAAATATTAACACAGTGATTAATTTTTCTGATGTGGAGTATTTGGAATTACGAAAAAGAATCGAGAAAATTGAGGAACACTTACATATTTCGGCACTTATCCCTTGACAACAGGTAAATAATCTGCTAATATGAGCCTGTGAATGAAAGATTTAGCCTTGGCGAGTTTCTGAAGAAATTTGGCTCTAATGAGAGGTGTCTGGAGTACGTCAGACGTATTAAGTACCCCAAGGGAATTTACTGCCAGAACTGCAAGGAAATCACAAATTTCTATAAAATCAAGAGCAGACAGGTTTATCAATGCTCGTGTGGATATCAGGTTGCTCCTCTGTCTGGAACCATTTTTGAGAAAACCACAACTCCTCTCCAGTATTGGTTTTATGCAATTTTCCTCATGTCAGTTACCCGTTCAGGAATATCAGCTAAGCAATTACAAAGAGAGCTAGGAATAACCTACAAAACAGCTTGGAGAATGTTCAAGCAAATCCGTATGCTGATGGCTGACACTTCAGGAAATCAGCTAACGGGGGTGGTTGAGGTAGATGAAACATTTGTAGGTGGAAAAGGTCGAAATAGACGGGATTGGCGACAAGGAGAAAAGCAAAAAGAGGTTCTAATGGGAATGGTTGAAAGACAAGGCAAGGTTCACCTTAAACACATTCCCAACACTGGAAAATGGACACTTCTAAAGCAAATAAAAGACTACATAGACCCAAGAGCAATTGTCTATAGTGACGAGTATAAAGGTTACACCCAATTAAAATACCACGGATATAGTCATGAGTCTGTTGCTCATGGTATTGGTCAATTTAGAAAAGGCGAGGTTCATACCCAAAACATCGAAAACTTCTGGTCACATTTCAAAAGAGGAGTGTATGGGGTTTATAGAGTAATCTCGCCTAAATATCTTCAGACGTATGCAGATGAGTATGGGTGGAGATATAACAATCGAGAAGTAGGGAGCGGAATGTTTGAATTGCTTCTGAATCAGATTGGAGAAGTAAAGACAATTAAGTCTCAATAATAACCTGATACTCACCTGTCTTTCCGTTGTAGATAAATTTACATTCTCTTAGAAAATCTCGTCCAAGTATTGCCATAACAGGCTCTCCTTCAAACTTTTCAAATTTCATATTAGAAGCAGTTACCTTGAAATCTCCCTCTACATCTAGTTTTGGAAAATACATATGGATTAAATATCTGTCCGTGGGTTCTTTTTCTACTGAAGAATTGCTGTGTAGAACCTTTTCGAACGGTTTTAGTTTAAGACTTTCTATCAGTTTTTTCTCAATATGAGTATGGCTTCCGCCTGTATCAATTTTGGCCCAGCCGATTTTGTAAGGTTCTTTTTGACCTCGAGAAGAAATTTTCACCTTTATTGCCGCCCCAACTTGGTTTAATTTTTCTGTTCCAATTTTGTTCCGATAGTTCCTCATCAACGAATTCTACCTTATGAAGGCCTGACGTAACAACCTCGCCTAGCTTTGTTTTTTCAATCGACCATAAACTGATTGTCATTTATTTTTTCCTTTCTTGGGGATGCTGGCCTTAGTGATGAACCCTAAAAATTCTCCTTTGCCCATAGAACTTACTTCAATAGTCCTATGAAGCTCTTCATCTTGAGGATTTTTTTTGTGTCTTCTTAAGAGTCTTTTAAGTGTTAAGCTCCGAAGTTTTGTCATAAGCCCACTCTAGCAGACTAATTTTTATTCTGCAACGTCTCGGTTACTTTTCCCTAAGTTACATTCAAAACATAAAGTTTGTAAATTTTCTAGGTTATTTCCTCCTCCCTTGGAGAAAGGAACTATATGGTCAATATGAAGTTGCGTTCCAATGTCTGTTGCGGGGCTCTTACCACAGAATACGCAACGAAATTTATCTCGATTTAGAACCTTAAGCCTAATATTTAGCGATATTGACCTTGTTTTCTCTATCTCTGTAGCGTTGACTTTTGGTGAAATGGCTCGAGTTTTACTTGTGTCAACTTTCCCAAAAACTTTGTGACTAGAAACCACAGATGACCCAGATTTATATTCAATGAATTTTAAACAGGCATTAGTCCATCCTCCAAAACGACGGTATATGGAATCATAACTAATAATGGGTTTCATCTTTCTCCATTCATCCCGAGAAGGTCGATGTCCCAGTTTTCTCCAAATCCTTTCCATTTCATTAAACATCGTCTCATCAGAATTCCCCCTTTGTCTTCCTAATAAGAGAGTAATATTCTTGCGCTTTAGTCTTTTACTAAGAGCTCGTACGGCGGCACTCCAAGACCCACCGAAATGCCTTTCGACAGTTGCTGAATGGATTTCAGCTATCTTATTAAAGTCGCTGCGGCGGAAGTAGCTATAGTTGAAATGTTTCGCAACTTCTTCGAGCTCATCCAGTATTTCATCTTCTGAAATATTTTTTATTCTTGGTCTACCAAACTCAAATTTAAAACCCATGCCTAGATTATACCAGTTCTACTTTAGCCTTACATGAAGTCAAGGGATAGGTGCTCATATTTCCTCTTGACAAAGACATTATTTCTTCTTTGCAAAATGGTGTTTATAGACTTCGTAGGCTGCAACGACTCCGCCGAGTGCTATTGCTCCGCCAACTAATACTTTAACTCCTGTTTGATCAACTCTTGGGACAATTTGTTTGCCTTTTTCCAAGGCTTTTTTCCCGGCTTCAGTTAACCAAAATCTGCCTGCTGCCTCATCAAGTTTTTCTGGCGTTGTTGGGATTGACTCGTCAACAGTTGCGGAACCTGGAACAGAAAGTGGTGGATAATCGCCACACGCAGGTAATTCTTCGTCGTAAATTCTTGCAAGCTCTCTTTTGCCTAATCTTTTTCTTGAAAATTCGATAGACATGCGGAGAATCGGGGTTACTTAAGTTTTTGAACTTCCTTATGTTCCGTATGCTTTCTGCAACGCCGGCAGTGCTTCGTTAAGAGAAGTTTGCTTTCTGTGTTAGTTTTGTTTCGCTCAGTTACGTAATTTTGAGTTTTACAAACTACACACACTAATCCAAATAATTGTCTTGCACCCTTTTTTGCCATATTTGTTCAAAGAAAAAAAGAAAACCCGTTTGGTTTTCTGGTGATTTATTGTACCACAAAACAAGAATCAATCAAATACGCAGGGTTGTTAAGAAGATTTGTTAATTGCACCAGCAAGTTTGAAGCCAAATTTTGAATACCACTTGTCGAAAGAGAATATAAGTTTTGTATCCAAACTTTCTGCAGTTGCTACAACAACCGCATCAAAGAATGTATTTTGTTTTGATTGAGTTTCTTCAAAGATTTCACTGGCTCTTTGCATGATACTTTGGCTTACAAACTCAACATTGAATATATTTTTTTGATATTGTCTGTTAATGAAATGTGATTTATCGGAGAGGTTCAATGCTCTTTTAAGAGTAGTGATTGCTTCAATGATTGCTGTGTTGGGATAGATAATTTGATATTTTTCAGCTAATAATTGCGCAGCTATATTTTGAGCTTTAACATGATTGGTGTCATTTTTGTAAACTAGGGCAATTATAGAATCAGCGTCTCCTATTGCTATCTTAGTCATGCTTTTTCTTCTTTCCGCCCCACGCATAATAGTCATGGTTGACGGAAACATCAGTAGGGCTGCCAGGTGGAGTTGGGATTTTTTCTGCCTTTTTGGAAAAGTCGAGTAGTGCTTGAGCGGAGGCGGATTTTGGGTAGATCCTCTCCAAGCCTTCCTCTAGAGCATTACGAATAATTTCAGATTCTGCTTTGCTTTTGGCCTTGGCGATAAAATTTATTCTTTTGCGAGTATCTTCGGGAATATAGACACTGACTCTTTGCATAGATCGTAGTATATCATACGTATGACGTATGTCAATGGGCAATTGTGGGAATAAAATCGGTTTTTTGGTATAATGCATACATCAGGCCGGGATAGCTCAGTGGTAGAGCAGACGCTTTGTAAGCGTAAGGTCGGTGGTTCGAATCCACTTCTCGGCTCCCATTCGATTTATGGCTCAATAAAATAAAGGGTTACAACCCTGAGCGAAGTCCTAAGCTTGTCGAAGGACGAAGTCGAAGGGCTGGGGTGGCGGAGTGGGCAATCGCACTTGACTGTAAATCAAGCGCCTTACGGCTACGTAGGTTCGAATCCTACCCTCAGCACATTTTTTTGCCGCGGTGTGGTCCACCAAAGGCGGACAGGAATAGAGCGCTTAACGCCTGGATAGTTTAGTGGTAAAACGTTCCCTTGGTAAGGGAATGAGTGTGGGTTCGATTCCCACTCCAGGCTCACGTGGGGTCGATGGTGCTCCTCGCGAAATATAATTAGTTCACCTTATTGTGAGGCAAGACATATAAATCTGCGATTCATATTCCTACCGCCGGCTCAGTTTGGTAAGTGGCAACAGTCAACGTCTTCATCTGTCTCAAAAAATTTCCAATAAAATTAAAAAATTCTGGGGATTTGAAGTACTGAAAACCCCACCGGGAAAGGGCTTACGGAGGCGTTTCCCCTTAGAATATAAAGTGGGTGAGCTGTCTTATGATCCACAGAAAACAAGAACTGTCGCTCTCCCGGGAAAACAGTAGTAAGGGAAAAATACTCCGCTGTTTGACCCCTGTCGGCAGGGCATGTTCATATTAGCAAAAAATGGAGTTTTAGTCAATGGCAAAAAACGTCTATATCATACTCGGGTATGGGAAAAGGAGATTTAGAATAAACGAAATTGTTGGACTAATGAATTTGGAAATTAAAGGAGCTCCGCCAAAAATTGGTAAGACTAAAAGCAAAAGAATAATCGTGCCATATTGGTTCAAAATTCTATCCCAATCGGATGCAATGTTTTTGGGCAGTAAGCCAATCAATATCTTTCCACCGTCTAATGGATGAATAGGAACGAGGTTGAAAATTGCTAAAAGAACGTTAAGGTAAATAATCACACTAAACATCATTGTTGTTATTTCGACAATTGGGCCTGAGTTTATAAGCAACCTAAAAAGGAGAGCAACTATTGTGGCAACAATTAGATTTGATGCAGGGCCGGCAAGTGAGATTAGGGCTGAATCGCGTCTTGGATTTTCAAGATTGTAAGGGTCAAATTGAACTGGTTTTCCCCAACCAAAACCAACTAAAATCAAAGCAACGGTTCCAATAGGGTCAAGGTGCTTTATCGGGTTTAGAGTAAGTCTGCCTTGAACTCGAGGAGTCGGATCGCCAAGTTTATCGGCAGCTAAGGCATGCGAGAACTCATGAACTGTTATGGCAAGCAATAGCGCAGCAATATAAATCACAAGTAATAATGGGTCTGAAAAAATTAGATTAAGCATACCTGTTAGTTAACAGTAAATAGTTAATAGAAAATAAAACTGACAAAATGAAAAATTTATGGTAAAATGGTGCGTAACTATTTACTAATTCACTGTTTACTATCATATAATAGTATACAGGCTCAATTAGTAGAGCACAATTAGAAACTGGAAAGGAAACAATATGGCATTAATTTGTGACAGATGTGGAAAAGGTGCAAAACGGGGGAACCTTGTTTCGCACTCAAATGTAAAAACAAAAAGGACCTTTAGGCCTAATTTGCATAGATTTTGGGTTGAGGTTGCGGGCCACCGCGGCAAAGGCAAGTTTTGTACAAAGTGTTTGAGAATTGTCAAAAAATCCCAATCGACAGCTTCTTCAAGCCCTATAGTCTGACTTTTTCTTCTATGTGTTGCAGTGAAATTCGCACGTGCTGAAATGACTGTACTTGTTATTAAAATTTTGCCTTGGGATAGCCTTCTTTAAATTGTTTCCAAGAAACTTGGTTTTTGCCTTCAAGTTGTACTTGGTCCAAGACTAGTTTTCCATCTTCAATGTGTGCCTTTAATAATTTTATCCTCTTTGTCGTATGTTGCATGTCGTTTTTCGCAACCTCTGTTGACGCTGTTGGCCAAGGACTAAGAGCACGAATGAAATGTTCCATGGAGGACGGGGATGGTTTTCGAACAAAGCCTTTAATAAATGGAGTAGGCCATTCAACATCTAGTGTTTTTCCATCCAAAGCGGCTTGTACATATTCCGGCGGAATAAAGCCATGCTCTTTTTCAATAAGAGTTGTATAAGTTGCTTTGGAATTGTCTTGAGGTTTGAGCTCTATTTTGTTGTCTAAATAAGAAGGTAATATTTCAACTAAAATCTTTGCTGTTTTTTTAAAAAGCCTTGTTCTTAGGGTTTCTTTAGTGTCATTTTCTAAAATTGGCTCTTCTGATTGGTGGATTATTGGTCCAGTGTCCAGTCCTTTATCTAATTTTATTATTGTTATTCCCGTTTTTTCATCGCCTGATGCGATCGCGGCTTCGACCGGTGACGCTCCGCGATATCGTGGCAGTAGAGAAAAGTGCACGTTGATCATTCCGGACGGAAAGATGTTAAGTAAGTCTCCGGGAATGATTTTTCCATATGCAGCAACAACTGCGACTATTGCGCCTAGTTCTTTAATCGGTTGAAGTATTTCTTTTGGCGATCCGTCAAAAATTTGGATGCCTTTTTGTTGTGCCCAAACGGCAACTGAGGATGGAGTTAAAATTTGTTTTCTGCCAACAGGTTTTGGGGGTTGAGTAACAACTGCGACAACTTCAAAATTAGAGTGTAGATTTTCTAATACTGGTAAAACAAAATCTGGCGTTCCAAAGAAAACAATTTTTGTCATATCTCCACTTCTTTCCACTCGTTGTTTTTTAACACATAGAGGATTCTGTCTTGCTCAAAAAGGCGATCTATAAAAACCTTACCATTCAAGTGATCAACCTCGTGTTGAACAATTTGAGCGGGAAAACCTGTAAACGTGTTTTCTATGTTTTTCAGTTTCCATTCACCATTTTCCAATTTAGGAATTTGGTACTTAAGTTTTACCTCCCAAGCGCGTTTAACCGGGCCGTAATAATGGGGCAGGGACAAACAACCTTCCATGACATATCCCTTTTCCTTTTCTTCTTTCTTGGGATCGTTATTTTTTTTTGAAAATGAAAGTATTTGTGGATTAACAACAGGCAATATTTTTTTCTTGTCACGCATTATAAAAACTTGCAAAGGTACGCCAATTTGAGGTGCAGCCAATCCCACGCCTTCGGGATCGTTTTGAGCCTTAAGCGTATCGATCATGTCCTCAATAAGTTTAATCAGTTTTTTATCAGCTTGAGAAACTGGTTTTGCGCCTTGTCTTAAATTTGGATCTTTTACGTTTACTATTTGTTTGACAGCCATGGGACTTCAATTTTTAGGAATTTTACAAAAGAAAAGGCAGACCAAGAAAAGGGAATATATCCTAAGTATCCGGCAACCGGCATTTGGAAAATCTTAGAGTTGATGGGCGCAGGCAAGTTCCAAAACCACCCAGCAATGCTTAGGGGATATGTCCATTTTGGAATAATAAAGTTTACACTTTCCCAAATTAATCCTGCAACTATCGCGCCCAAACTCAATACAAGAAGGGTTTGATAATTACCTTTAATAACTTGAGCCATTATACTCTCTTGACCGCGAGCAGCATTTATCGGGTCAAGAATTAGAAAAATTACAACCCAGATAAAGGGGAACAGGTGAGCGGGAAAGTTTAAAACCAGTAAAAGGATGGTCGCCCCCAGGATTGTAATAAAGCCAGCATTTATTCTTGTTACTTTTGCCTGTTTTGGAACCTCGTTTCTTAATTTTCCGCTTATGGTAGCAACAAGATTGGTGGATACAACGATTGCCGGAAGAACTGTTGCAAAAGAGACAGAGGCAAAAATAGTCCATTTAACAATTCCAAACGTATATTGATCGGGGTATAGCCAGTTGACCAAAAAGATATTTGCCCATTCAAAAAAGAGCCAGAAGGGGATACTTGCAAGAAGTAGTAGAAAGAAAGAAAAAGGTTGGGACAATAGCGAACGTCCTCCGCGAATTTCCACAATCTTGTCCAATAGCAGGATTAACCCGTACCAGGTTAGTTGAAAGTCAAAGGTCGACAAAATTGGTAATCGGACTGTGGTAGCAGTGAGCCCTACAAGTATCAATGCTAAGGCTAGTGGTAATTGCATCTGTTTGAGGATATTTTACCAAAAATATCACGCTGTTTGTTACTTTTTTCCTTGCTTTGTTCCATTAAGTTCCTCGAGTCCTTTTATCGCGTCCATATAATCAGGTTTGAGTTTTAATGCGATTTGCAGAATTTCCATCGCCTTTTCGTTGTCTCCCAAACGACTATAGAGAGCTCCTAAATTATAGCGGATCTTGGGGTCGGTTGGTGCAAGTTGCACTGCACGTTCTAAGTAACCCACACCCCCAGACAAATATTTTGGATCAACATAAGCTAGCTTGCGCGACGTGGCTGCTCTTGACTTGAGAAGGCTTAAACTTCGCGGAGAAATTGAAAGTGCAAAGTTTGAGGAATCAAGTGCAAGTTTGGCAGCTAAGGCACTGTCGGTTGCTTCTTTTTGGTCTGTTAAATCAATTGCAATGTTTGCCGCAGTTTGGGAAAGTTCATCATAAAACAGGGGTTCATTCGGTTTGAAATTAACTGACTTTTTAATATCTTTAAGCGCTGAAATATGGAAGCCCTGCTTGTTGAGTTTTTGAGATTGAGCGTAGTAATAGTCGGCAAGCCACAAAAAAGAAACACGCAGTGAAAAGTAAATAGTTAATAGTAAAAAGATTATTATTGCGATAACTTGTCGAATATTGAGTGGACTATTTGTTTTTGAGTTACTATTTTCTATCTTCTGATAACTATTCACTCCAACTGCCGGATACAGGAAAAACAAGAGTGCCACAGAGACTGTTGAAAAGCCAAAGAAATTGGTTACTAAAATTGAAGAAAAACCAGCGAGTAGCGATATTTGTAAAGTTGAAGTTTTAAGTTTTGAAAAACTCCAAATTAAGAACGTGGCTATTATAACAAGATAGGTAAGTAACCCCACACTTCCCGTTGTTGCAGCAAAATTAAGATATTCGTTGTGCGCTTTGTTGTACAAAAAGTCCCATTCAGAGGTTTGGTTATGCTCAATTGGACGGAAACTGTAGTAAGAAAAAGCAAACGTCTCAACTCCTGATCCAAACAAAGGATGTGCTCGCCAAATATCAACAGCTCCTTTCCAAACTATTTTTCTAATATCTCCCGACTCTGTTCCGCCGTTTTCTAACACTGTTCCAGTTTTAACCTCAATTATGTTTGCTCTTTGCTCTAGCAGTTTATCTGCTCCTGGCGTCCATGGCGTACCAACAAGAACAGTTAATAGTGAAAAGCAAACAGTTAAAAGTAAAAGTGGTTTTTTAACGTGAGATATTGAGTGTCGGGAGGCATAAAAGATCCAAAATATTCCTAGGGCAACAATAAATCCTAAAATTCCAGATCTGCTTTTTGTAAATAAAAGTGCAGCAAACATTAAAATTGACGCTGAGAAATACAATCCTTTTTCGCCAGTTTTTGCTTGATCAAGTTTGTGCCAAGCTAAGGGCATAACGGCAACAAGCCATGCAGCAAGCCAGTTGGGTTGTCCTAGTGTTGCAAAAACCCTGCTTTGTACATCTTGCACCCAACAATCAACATTGAATTCACCGCCAATAATCAAACAGCTTGGACTGACGCCAAAATGTTCAAGCATTGCATAGATTGAAAGAATTGTTGCTCCAATTAATAAATATCGAATTAGGTTTTCGATTTTTGATTTGTTAATGTTTGATACAAACGCCCAATAAAGAACTAAATAGGAGATTGTTGATAAAAGCCCGCCTTGAGAACGGGAATAATAGCCCCAAAGCGAGACATGCCGATCTATGGAAAAGATAGTACTCATGACTTGGGACGCTAAAAACAGCAAAAGTGGGATATCAAGAAAAGTTCTCTTAAAAATTAGCCTTTTTACCGCGATGGACTTTGTGACCCATGTTCCCACAATTATTGTGGTAATTGCATAAACGAACAGCATCTTATTCAACTCAAAAAGTTCAGAATTAAAAGGAGTAAAAAGAAAAGGAGTTATAATAAATAAGGCTAAAAAACAGAACTCAATAATACCTTGAGATCCCTCGTAAATTTTTTGCATTTTCTAATAATATCATTTCAGGCTGGTGATGGTGGAACGCGTACGTTCCGAGCTCGTGCGACGAGGTGGTATACTACCCGTGATGTTCAACTCGCTTTATTCACTCTTCACTCATGATATAGGAATCGACCTTGGTACTGCTAATACTTTAGTTTATGTTCGTGGCAAGGGGATTGTAATTCGCGAGCCCTCGGTTGTTGCCAGGCATAAAAAGACTAAAGAAATCCTTGCTGTGGGAGCTTTGGCAAAACGCATGGAGGGAAGAACTCCTGCAACGATTGAAACGGTTAGGCCACTAAAAGACGGGGTTATTGCTGATTTTGATGCAACGGCTGCGATGTTGGCTCACTTTATCAAAGAAGTGCACGAGACACCAAGTGGGGTAAAGCGGATTGGGTTACCCAAAATACCCAAGCCTTTGGTTGTTGTGGGGATCCCCTCAGACGTAACAGAGGTTGAGCGTCGAGCTGTACAAGACGCTGCCTTGGGTGCGGGTGCTCGACAAGCTTACCTTATTGAAGAACCAATGGCGACGGCCATAGGGGCCGGACTTAATGTTGAGGAACCGGGTGGGGTATTCGTGGTTGACATTGGTGGCGGAACAACAGAAATTGCAGTTATATCTTTGGGTGGCATTGTTTTAAACAGAAGTTTAAGGGTCGCTGGCGACGAGATGGACGAGGCGATAATCCATTACCTTCGAATGAGGTACTCACTGCTTATTGGCCAAACGTCAGCAGAGGAGTTAAAACACCAAATCGGAAGTGCTGTACCCTTAAAGAGCGAGAGGCATTATGTAATTCGAGGGCGGGATTTAGAGAATGGTTTGCCAAAGTCTCTCAAAGTATCTTCAATTGAAATTCGGGAAGCACTGGCTCCAATAGTGCAGCAAATTGTAACAAGGGTAAGCCATACGTTAGAGGAAGCGCCCCCAGAGCTTGTTTCAGATATTATGGAAAAGGGGATAGTCTTGGGGGGCGGAGGATCGTTAATTTCCGGAATTGATCAAATGATGTCCGAGGCTGTCGGGATACCAGTTTGGATCGCAGACGACCCCTTAACCACAGTTGTCCGAGGTACGGCAAAAGTTATAGAAAATCCAGGTCTTTTGCAAAAAGTCCGTGTCGTCGGAGGTTTAAGGTAAGTTTTGCAAGCACGGCAAAACGACCTTGGTTGGCCGTTTGCCCCCGTTTTTTACCAGCATCTCCTTACATCATCTCTCCACGATTTTCTCGATCTCTATCTTGCTGGTTCTTGCCTTTCTCTTGCTTTTGTTCTCGTCCTGTTTTTCCGCCTTTCTTACCCTTTTCCTCTCGCTTTTTTTGATCCTCGCCGCTTGTGTCTTCACCTTGGTAATTCATGTCCCAATCTGCCATAATTCTCACCTCCCTTGCCCTTCTTAAGATTGCTCCTTGAGCCGCAGTCCAAATGAACCAAGGCTTAAAGGTAAAATCAGAAGGGTTTACTGCTTGATCATCATATCCAGGCTGGGTTTCAAATGAGTGTTAAGCTTGTAAGAAACCTGTTAGCAACAGGTTTCTTGGCAAGCTAAATAAATACGAAAGAAAAGGAGGCTAATTTTGGGCTACTGCAGGACGTTGATGCATAAGTTTTGTCGAATCGAGCAGAGACATAAATAAGTTGATACTCTTTTCAAAAGCTTTACTAAAAACTTCTAACTCTGCGTGTTTTACGCCAACTTTTATGTGGAACGTGCCGCACGGGTTTTTACTCCAATCCCATCTTGTCTCGCCTGAAAAACATGCACTTTTACAGCCTCGAGACTCTTTTTCCAGCCGTAAATGTTCAAGTAGAATATGCTCGAATAGATGTGCGATTTCAGTATCCTTTACCTCTTTTTTAAAAGGCACTTTTGAGTGGTTAAAGCACTTAGATTTGTAAATACACGGCAAGTGGGTCATCAAAAATTTGTAAGTGTGAGGGAGCTGGTCGGTATATAGAGTCGGGGAAAGCATGTGCATGAAGAGGTGTGTTGTACTCTCGCGGTGTTTGATGTTAATAGTGAAGTGGTCAGTTGTAATTCGTCTCATCCTTACCTAATATTTACAAAATTCTTACGGCAAGCTTACATTATACCCGTGAAAACTTCAAAGTCAAGCCGTGAAAAGAGAAAATTTAGCAATAGTTGCCATGGGCAGGCCAAGAAAGACATGGTAAAATGGGCGCGTGCAGACTGTTAAGAAAGAGAGCTATTTAATCTTTTTGTGTTATGTTTTATCGTTCTTACTCCTTTTCCTTGATATTAACTCGAAAGTTGTTTTTCTTCACACGAGCAGTCGTTTTTTAGCAGATCCTGTGCAGTCGCGGTTATTCAAGATCAAGTCTTTTGTGCTTTCTCCGTTTGGTGCGCTGGCTTTAGGGGACAAAGAAAAATTAGGGAAACTTGAGCTGAAAATAGCTGAGCTTAATTCTCTAGTCGTGTCATTCAAGACTATTGAAGAAGAAAATGTAAAAATGCGAAAACTTTTAGGGGCTGATGTCCCGTCAAATTGGCAGTTTGCTCCTGCAAGAGTGGTTTGGGCAAACGGCGACTCGGTTTCAGTTTATGCTGACATTAACACAAAAAAAGAAACCCCAGTTGTGGCAACTTCTGATTTAACAAAAGGCGGAGTATTAGTGGGACGAGTGGAAGAAAGCTTTGGTAGAAATCATAAAGTTTTGTTGCCTTCGGCTCCGAATATAAAAATTTCTGTGACAGTACGAGGGACGAATGGTGATAAACAAAGTTTGTTGCCAGGCAATAAACACGCAAGCGGAATTATTGAGGGCAAAGGTGGAAAAATTATGCTAGGCCAAGTATTGGCTGCTGACCCAATTGGGGAAGGCGACTTGGTTGTAACGTCGGGAGATTCCGGATTTCCTCCAGACCTTTTGATTGGGTATGTTAAGAATATCACGACAAACACTAACTTGGCTTCGAAAGAGGCAGAAGTTGCGCCCGCTGTAAACGTTACTGATTTAGACTATGTGTTTTTTGTGACAAAGTATTAATTTGTATGCGTTCTCGACTATTTGTGATCCTATCTTTAGTCTTTGCTCTATTACAGGGGCCTATACTTCCGTCGATTTTTTTTGAAGAAATTTTAGTTGTGATTTTTTCACTGTCGAATTCCGTGAGTAAAAGTGCACTTCCTTTATTCTTGGCAGGACTATTTCTTGATCTATTGCAAAACCAAAAGCTTGGGGTGACATCTATAATTTTTTTGTCGACTGCTGTCTTCATCCATTACTCAAAGTCGCAAGTACGATATCAAACAACTGGGGGGTTGGTTTATTTACTTTTTTCAGTTTTTGCACTTGAGATGCTGCGTAGTAAATTAGTTTTTGCAAGCAACCTCGAGCTTCCTATTTTAGGAAGTTTAGTATTTTCTTTTTTAGTCTTTTATTTTGCTTGGCAACCTCAAACAGAGGGAGGGATAAGAATAAAGTAGAATTTGTCTAATATGAGCTCGCGCTATTTTAACAACCCGCGTTTAACTCGCGTAATGTTTGGTTCAAAGATAACCCAGGGGAACAAAAAGCCCCGAAGTTATTTTCAAGAAGAAAGCCAATCTAATAGATGGCTATTATTGTTTTTGCCGCTCTGCATTTTTTTGATTGTTGCCTCAGCGAAACTTTTCGAACTTCAGTTAATAAAGGGAGCATACTTTAGGCAACTTGCGGAGGGCAACCGGATTCGGCGAATTCCAATTAAAGCGCCTCGTGGGGAAATATTTGATAGAAATGGAGTTGCACTTGCTCGCAACATTCCCATTTATAAGATAGCAACTTTTTCAAATAGTGGAGTTGTCACCAAAACTGACTCGATCTCCCGGGAGGAGGCCATAAAGCTTCAGTCGGGGGGAGACTCGGAGGAGGCAAATAGATTATTGATAGAGGTGGGGCGAGAATATCCATTAACTGAGGCAGCGGCGCACGTTGTGGGTTATGTAAACGAAGCCTCGGAAAAGGAGGTCGGCCAAAGACCCGATTGCCCGCAAGACAGCCAAAAACCATCTTACCAAGTTTCAGATCTTATTGGCCGAATGGGAGTAGAGGAACAATATGAGTGCTTGCTGCGGGGCGAGAATGGTGAGGAGTTAATAGAAGTTGACGCAAGGGGGAGACTTGTGAGGAGGCTTGGAAGAAAAGACCCGACGCCAGGTACTTCAATTAAACTGACGATTGATTCTGCCTTGCAAAGGGCTGCATTTGATGCATTGACGGATGCACCAAACGAAAAGGCAACAGCCCCAATTCGGGAAAGTGGTGGGGTAGTTCGTGGAGCGTTGGTTGTCCAAAACCCAACCCATGGGGAGATTCTCGCTCTTGTTTCAACCCCTTCTTTTGATCCGAACAACATAACTGCCGACTACGCAAAATGGGTGCAAGACCCGAATTTACCATTTTTTAATCGTGCAATTTCAGGTGCATACCACCCAGGATCAACATTTAAAATTATAACCTCAACTGCCGGTCTTGAGGAAGGGAAAATTGACAAAGATTTTGAATATGTAGATACAGGAGAAATAAAAGTTGGTGAGTTTTCATTCAAGAACTGGTATTTCTTAAAATATGGCAAAGGGGAAGGTAGCATCAATTTGGCTCGTGCGATTGCACGTTCAACCGACACCTTTTTTTACAAGGTTGGGGAGTTTTTAGGCCCTACTCGACTGGCTGATTGGGCAACAACGTATGGACTTGGAAGAAGGAACGGGATCGATCTTCCCGGAGAGGTCGCGGGTCTTATTCCAACTCCCGAGTGGAAAGAAAAGACAAAGGGTGAGCGGTGGTTTTTAGGGAACACGTATCACATGAGTATTGGGCAGGGGGACGTTGCTGCAACGCCGTTGCAGATTTCTAGCATGACGTCAGTTGTCGCAAATGGCGGAAACCTCTGTGTTCCTCGTGTTTGGGTTGGGGATGGTGGGGGAAAATGCAAGAACTTGGGGATAAAGGACTCGACACTTGAGGTTGTGAAAGAAGGGATGCTCGGAGCTTGCTCGCCAGGCGGAACGGCAGGAGTGTTTTTCAATTTTAAGCCACAAACGTCATGTAAAACTGGAACTGCCCAGACAATTAGTGAGAAAACTCATGCCTGGTTTACGTCCTATGCCCCTGCAGAAGTAGTTGAGGAGGGTGCACAATCCGCAATAGTCGTAACCGCTATCGTTGAAGATGGAGGAGAAGGGTCAGTAGTTGCTGCCCCAGTGGTCAAGAAAGTTTATCAAGAGTGGTTTAAGTAGTACCTACCTATAAACTTCTTTGCGGTGTTCAACTTTAATTATTGTTACTTCTTTGTTCTCCTTGTCTATTGCGTATACCACGCGAAAGTCTCCAATTCTTATTCTGTAACTTTCACTGCCTTTGAGCTTAACAGAGCCGGTCTGATAAGGATTTGTTGCGAGCGTACTTATCTTTCTAAAAATTCTTTGCCCAAGTTTTCTTTCGACCCCTAGGAGTTCTTTTTCTGAGGATTTAGTGAAGGTAATCTTCATCCTACTTTTTTTTGCCGAACAGTTTCTTTTTGACTACTTCAAAGGGGACTCGGGGTTCATTTTTGCGTTCTTCAACTGCTATCATATCCTCTAAATCTTCCAAATCTTGAAGCGCACGCTCCAGTACTTTGAAGTGGTCAGGATGCACCAAGACAGCGGCTGGTTCTGATCTTTGTACAACCACGACAGGCTCAGACTTTACTTTCTTTATCACATCAGCTGTGTTTTGCTTAAGTGTGGTTATTGAAATAATGTCTGTCATGCTCTTATAATAGCACTTTTAATGGTATTGTCAACAGTACTTTTAAAGATACTTCCAAAAGTACTATTTTTTAATACACTTTCCTTGTTCGTCTGGGTGCCTGGGTTTGGGGTATTGGCAGTAATATCCACCAGGACATGCAAGTTGTCCGGTTTCTCCAGCAAATCCTCCACAAGGTTTACCTAAGGGATAATCTGCTTCTGCGAACTTAAAGCTTGAAATGATTTGGTTGAAGAGGGCGACCGGTTCGTCTTGAGTCTTGTCTTCATTTTTAAAATCATACGGCCACAAAGTTAAGCCAATATATGTGTTTTTATCTGCCGATTCAAAAAAGTAGGATAATGCTCCATACATGTCCGGAATGTTTTGTGACTTGTAAACTGTTTGGTTGTTAATTTGTAGCCGTTCGAATTTAATGTTCTGTTTTTCAAAGTCCTCCGTAATGCCATAGTACTTGTAAATTACATCTAATGCATCGTCTTCTTTGGGGTTATCAATAGCACTTACAAGCACGGAGTATCGTACCCTTTCGTCTGGGCCTGGAAGTCCTTCAAACAGATTTCTTGATTTGAAACCTGATTCTAAATTGACAATTCCTTCTATTATTGTTCCCGTTATTTTCCAATCAGCCGGATAGTTTAATTCGAACGCATAAAGATCGTTTTTATAAGTTTTCCAATTTTCTGTGCTGGGAATGGCAACAGGGGAAGGCGATGGAGACGAAATTATTGGGAGTTGGATGTCTGGAATTTTATTTTTGTTCAAGTAGTAATAGCTACCAACTGCAACAATTAGAAGCAAAGCTAAAAGGGGAAGGACATAGATGATACCTTTTTGTTTCACTATCCAGTGTAATACTATTAATTAATTGATGTCAAATTTGTAAGTGCTTGTGATATTGTGGATGTATGACCCTTCTTCGTCCGCCTCTGGCGAGACTGAGAGAGGTAGGCTTTTTATGACAGAAAGAGAAGCATGGATCGCGTTTAGTTGCTTTATCCCAATTGGACCAGCAAGGTATAAACTTATAGTAAGTTACTTTAGTTCTGCGCTGAAAGCTTGGAACGCTTCTAAAAACGAATTTATAAATATTGGATTCAAAGAAGATTTAGCACAAAAATTTCAAGAATTTAAAAAAAGCTTTGATTTAGACTCGTACAAGCAAAAAATGGAAAAACTGGGTATTGATGCTTTGTGCCTTGGCGACAAGGGATACCCGGAAAGGTTAAAAACCCTTGAGGACAGCCCATATTTGTTGTATGCCAAGAAGGATCCCGGGTGGGATATGTCGCTAAACGAGCTTGCGGAGGTGTCTGTCGCGGTAGTGGGCTCAAGGAAAATGACAAGCTATGGCAGGGAGATGTGCCAAAGAATAGTTACCGGCTTAGTTGACGCGGGGGTAACTATAATTAGCGGTTTAGCACTAGGAATTGACGGCGCAGCCCATAGGACAACTATCGAATTAAATGGTAAAACTGTGGGCATACTAGGCGGAGGCCTTGACCAAATTTATCCACCAACAAATAAGCAGCTTGGTGAAACCATTGTGAAAAATAGACTGGGGGTACTTTTATCTGAATACCCCCTGGGCTATCCGGCTATGCCACAAAACTTTCCAATCCGAAACAGAATTGTCTCGGGTATGGCTCTGGGTGTTATAATTATTGAGGGAGCTGAAAAATCTGGTACTCTACTTACTGCGGCGCTAGCGGCCAGTCAAGGACGAGATGTTTTTGCAGTTCCGGGACCTGTTACTTCTTCTACGTCTTGGGCACCTCACTACTTAATAAGAAACGGAGCAAAACTTATTGAAAGTGCTAGGGATGTGTTGGATGAACTTAAGATTCAGTCTAAGATATTACAGTCAAAGTCTAAGTCCACTCTACCCGAGTCGGCAGACGAGGAAATGTTACTAGGCGCAATCCCCTCCGAGGGCGCAGATGTTGACACGATTGTTAGAATAAGTAGCATGGAAACGGGAAGGGTCTTGGGAACGCTGATGACTTTGGAACTAAAAGGAATGATAAAGAATGTGGGAGGGAGCTACATTAAAATATAATTTTCAATTTAAAATTTTAAAAACATGAATCTTATCATTGTTGAATCACCAACTAAAGCTCGGACGTTAAGCCGTTTTTTAGGTAGAGACTATACGATTGACCCAACGATGGGCCATATCGTTGATTTGCCAAAAAGCAAGCTTGGGGTTGATATCGAGAAAAACTTTGAGCCTGATTATGTTCTTGTTGCAAAAAGAAAAGATACGGTTGCCAAGATTAAGACTGATGCAAAAAAGGCTAAAAACATTTATTTGGCCACAGACCCTGACCGTGAGGGCGAGGCGATTGCGCACCACGTTGCCAACTTGATTAACGGTGAAAAGGGTAGGGTGCTAAAAAGGATAGTTTTTCACGAAATCACAGAAAGCGCTGTCAAGCATGCTTTGGAGAACCCCAGGACTGTCGATTTACGGTTGGTAGATGCCCAGCAAGCAAGACGAGTTTTGGATAGACTGGTAGGCTACAAACTTTCCCCCCTACTTTGGAAGAAGATAAGGAAGGGTTTGTCTGCCGGACGAGTTCAATCTGTGGCTGTTCGTTTGGTCGTGGAAAAAGAGCGTGAAATAGGAGCATTCAAGTCGGGAGAGTATTGGGAAATATTTGCAGAAGTAAAACCCCCCTTCGCTCGCGCTTCGGAGGGGCAAGTAGTCAGAAATAGTTTTAATGTTAAACTCATTAAAAAAGATAGTAATAAAATCGAGGTTGCCAATGGCGAACAGGCAAAAGAAGTAGTAAGTAATCTTGAAAAATCAAGCTACGAAGTTTCAACAGTTGAAAAGAAAGAAGTTGTTAAACGCCCTCCTGCTCCATTTACCACATCAACAATGACTCAAGCTGCGGGTCGGTCGATGTACTGGTCTGCAAAAAAGACAATGAGTGTTGCCCAAAAGTTATACGAGGAGGGTTTAATCACCTACCACAGAACAGACTCAACAAATTTATCAGTTGAGGCAATTGCACAAGCTCGCGAGTTTATAAAGAATAAATACGGGCAAAACTTTGTACCCGACTCCCCTAGACTGTACAAAACAAAAAGTAAACTTGTACAAGAAGCCCATGAAGCAATAAGGCCAACTCAAGTGTCAGTGTTAAGTACAGAGAGTCAGGTTGTAAGTATGGGGAATGACGCTATTCGGTTATATGAGCTTATTTGGAGGAGGTTCGTTGCTTGTCAAATGGCAGACAGTATTTTTGACGGGACAGTTATAAATGTTGAAGCCAAGTCGGATGGTGGCATTTACCAAATGCAAGCGCGGGGTCAAGTAATGAAGTTTGAGGGATGGAAGAAGGTGTACGAAAAGACTACTGATTACGGACTAAAGACTACGGCTCAAAAGAAAAATGTGGTAGACGGTAGTCGGTGGAATGTAGACGAAGTGGTTTTGCCTGGTGTGGAGGAAGGTGAGCAGCTGAACTTGATTAAAGTGACATCGGAACAAAAGTTCACAGAACCGCCACCGCGCTACACTGAGGCAACTTTAGTCAAAACTTTGGAAAAACTGGGGATTGGAAGACCTTCAACTTATGCCCCTACTCTAACAACAATTCAAGACCGCCAATATGTTGAGAAAAAAGAAGGGAAGTTCTACCCTACAGCTTTGGGAATTGCTGTTAATGACTTTTTGGTTTCTTATTTTGAAGGCGTTATCGATTATAACTTTACAGCTCAGATGGAAGACAACCTGGACGATATTGCAAAAGGTGAGAAACAATGGGTTCCTGTTATTTCGGACTTCTGGAATCCGTTCTCAACTCAACTTGAAAAAGTCGAAAAGGTTGCCGAACGTGTAAAAGTTCAAGTTGAAACAACAGGCAAGAAATGTCCACTTTGCAAGGAGGGCGAACAAATTGTGAGAGTTGGGAGGTTTGGAAAGTTTTTGGCCTGTTCGCGCTTCCCGGATTGTAAGTGGTCGGCAGCCTATGTTGAGACATTGCAAATGAAATGTCCAGACTGTGGAAAAGGTAACGTGGTTGTGAAAAGAACTTCAAAAGGAAAGCATTTTTTTGGTTGTTCAAGATACCCGAAGTGTAAGTGGGCATCTTGGAGAAAACCGGCAGCCGCTGGGGCTATGGCCGACGGTTCAGGAGCGGATAAGGCACAAGAAACCACCTAATTTTCAAATTTCAAATTCCGGTTGTATGGCAGCAAAAAAGACCATTTTGTTACTTGTTTTAGTGCTAGTTATAATCGGCGTTGTTTTGATGGCAGGTTGGAAAAAAACCGGTTTGATTTCCCCTGTTTCGAAGTTATCTGTCCAGACAGTAAATGTCGCAGCGCCTACTCCAGTGCCCGAACCAACATCCATTCCTTCGCCATCTGCTCCTTCTCCTAGCCCCGATTCAATCGGTGCAAGCCCCATTCCATTACCAGACCCATTAGTTTATGGACCATGCAGAATTATTCCTGTTCTTATGTACCACCATATTCAACCAAAAGAAGAGGCCCAAGCAAAGAAACAGCTGAGCATTTCAGTCAACAACGATGTTTTTGCCAGTCAAATGGCGTATCTTGCGTCCCGTGGTTACACCGCCTTGACACCTGATCAATTCTTGCAAGGTGTGGCCAGCGGCGTTCAAGGACGCTCCATTCTATTAACATTTGATGATGCATATGAGGACTTTTACAAATATGCTTATCCGGAGCTTGTTAAAAATAATTTGCGCGCAACAGTGTTTGTTCCAACGGGGTTGGTTGGAAATTCGGACTACATGAACTGGTCTCAAATTTCTGAGATAAAAAGCTCAGGCCTTGTTACTTTCGCAAACCATACCTGGTCACACAAAAATATGGGTGCTGCAAGCGAAGAAACGATTCGATATGAAATAAGTACTGCAAAAACTCAACTTGAAGAACATGGACTTGGGCCAGTTACGTCATTTGCATACCCGTACGGAACAGAGAATTTAAAGGTGGACTCAATTATGAAAGAAATGGGTATAACCTCGGCTTTTACAACGGTTCCGGGTTCTTACCAATGTGCAAAACTCCCATACGACTTCAGAAGAACAAGAATCGGCAACTCTCCACTATCCTCTTACGGCCTGTAGTTTGAATTACTGGCATTTTCTTGCTATACTTTAATCAGCCTGCGTTTGACCAGAATGGTACCAAGTGTAAGCTTGGCGGACAGTCTGACAGCTCATTGAAAAACGAACCGCGTAATACAGACAAGGAGTACAACGTGGACAAGTACAGAATTACAGTGGCGCAGACTCTTCCCCTCCAACTTGATGTTCGAATGATTATGCCTTTTGTATGGCATCTCATATTCAAAGATGTCAACACAATAGATGTTGGCGAGTTGCTGGAAACGGAAATGGAGGCTGCGGTCGCTTTTACCAGCGAGAGTCGCGGTCAAATCAAAGTCAAGGTTGTCTTTGATTCACCAGACAATGAATCACGAGAGTACGTTTTTAAGCCAGGTGAGCAACAAACTTGGGTCGTTCCGCTTTTGGGAAGTGCGAAGGTGGATATTTTACTAGACGTGGCGTATAGCGAAAAACACCGACGCATTCGTATGCACGTAGTTCCTCCGCCGAGAGGATGAGTTAGTCGTATTTGATGCCGTTTTTGCCATGGGCACCTAAGGATGGAATAGTTTCCTCTAAGGGTGCCCTTTTTTTGTTTTTCCTCATTGACAAGTTTGGGGAGTTTCTGTAAAAAAGATAAAGCTGAAAAAGCTACTGAGTTACTAAATTATCCAAATGAAAGAAATGGCAAGGCCAACAATCAAGTTTAAACTACTTTCCCCGGATAGCAAATTGCCTCAATATGCGCACTCAGACGATGCAGGATTTGATATCTTTTCTGTCGAAACAGTTGTTCTTGAACCGGGACAACGACATGTTTTTAAAACTGGTTTAACTTCCCAAATTCCTCAAGGTTGGTTTGTTTCAGTCCGTGACAAAAGCGGTTTGGCGGCAAAACATGGTTTGCACACAATGGGGGGTGTAATTGATGCCGGATACCGAGGAGAATGGGGAGTAATTTTAGTAAACAATGGGCAAGAGGTTGTGACAATTGAAAAAGGAGATAAGATTGCACAAGGAATTATGCAACAGGCCGAACAAGCTCAAATTGAGCTGGTTGAAGTACTAGAGGACACGGAACGTGGCGAAGGTGGATTTGGAAGCACAGGAAAGAAGTGAGAAAGCAAAAAGTGGAAAGGTTTTTGAATAATGATTGAAGGAAAAAGATATGAGCAAGCAGGACAAACGTTAGAATACTGCCCTTTCCCATACTCCACAGAAACTTTTAATGAAGAAGAAAAAGCAGTTTTACTGCGTTATTTTACAAATTATGATAAACCGGTTTATGCAATTCGTCCCAATCTCCCTCAAGAAGTTGTAGGCGCGCTACTTTCCCGTTTTAGCAGAACTTCGTTGAGCATCAGGAGAATCTTCCTAAATGAATTTTACAAAGCCTCTGAATTGGGGATACAAAATATTACGGCCTTTCTTGTTGAAAATCAGGGTGCTGAGCTAGATGTTGCAAATGAAAGAGCGAAAGCTTTTTACAAAAACGCACTGGCAGAGTACGGGGACGAATCGGTTAAACAAATGGGGAATGCGCATATAGTTTTTGAGGGAGTTTCTCAAATTGCAGCTAAAGCGATTGAAGACGGCAGACCAGGTTCGGCATTTATTGAGAAATCAACTCGTTATGTAGACTTTGGAAATTTGGTTGACGGACACTATTTATATTGTGAACCCCAAGAAATAATGCATTCGAAGTTTGCGGAAGAGTTCACTGCCTGGAATATTGCCACGTTTGAAGCTTATAAAAAGCATTATCCAATAACGATTGAATTTTTAAGAGCAAAATATCCAATGCTAGATCTGGAAATAGATATTACGACTTGTGGAATGAAGAGCAGTAGTAATAAATATGATGATTTGAATGGTGAATTGCAAAAGCTAGCAAAAAGAGCGTACGAGCGTGCACTTAAGGCAAAAGCATTTGACCTTGTTCGAGTTTTCTTGCCGACAACAACAGTTACGAATATCGGCGCGAATTTCTCAGGTCAGGCAGCAGAGCACACAATTAACAAACTCATGGCTTCGCCGTTTGCTGAAGTTAGATTTTTGGGAAATTTGGCATTAGAAGAGCTTGCAAAAGTTACACCAAGCTTTCTGTTAGAAATTCAAACATATGGGGTTGGCATAAGACGTTACATGGAAGAAGTAAGATTCAGACAAGAAATTCAAGCTGAATGGTGGACGAGTTTTATTAAAGAGACGAATGAATCTGCCGACGTTAGACTTGTGGATTACGACATCGACACAGATGTCCAAATTGCAGCAGAAATTGTATACGGAGCTCAAACAGACACTCATTTTTCAAAAGCAGCAATTTTGGATTGGGCAAGAGGAGTTAAAGAGCAGGATAAACAAGCCGACATATGGGCAATTTGGAGCAAGAGACTTACGAGTTTAATTGTCGAGTCTGTCCCCGAGCGCAATAACAGACGCAAAAAACTTCCAAGAGCGTTTGAACGGGCAGAAGCCGAAGTTGAATTTAACTGCGATTTTGGGATATTCCGGGATTTTCAAAGAAATAGATTTAACATGACTACAAGACAGCGTTTGGATGCAACCGAAGTTTACGTTCCGGAAGAATTTAGGGAGCAAGGAATGGAAGAAGTTTTAACTGATTATGTAAGAATGGCGCACTGGACAAAGTCGCTAAACTCGAGAATTTCAAAGACTAAAGAGATGCAAACTGCAAGAGCTGCCGAATACGTTACTATCTTGGGAAACAAGTTAAGATTTAATATAAGAGCAAATATTCGTCAGTGGTGTTTCTTCGCAGAACTCAGGACAATTCCAGGCGGTCATCCGACATATAGGCATGCAGTTCAAGAAGCAGCTAGACAAATTTTTGAAATAATTCCCTTTTTGAAAGATTTGTTTTCAAATATTGACTGGAAAGAAGATTATGGCTTGGGAAGACTTAAGGCTGAAATTAAAACTCAACAAAAACTTGAGAAAACAAGTTGAACACTAAAGAAAGGTTGTTGCTAGGGAGGAATGATGGTTTGGTGCCAAAAAATGGAGGTCAGTTTTTGCGCAGGATAGATTTGCTCGCTTTTACGAAACAAAAAGCGCGAGTCGTAAGACGAACTATGATTAGAGTTCCAAGTGATGGGAAAAAGTAAATGAAAATAAATAATTCATATCCAGGTTTATATATTGTTTTTGAAGGAATTGTTGGCACTGGGAAGAGCACACAAATAAAACTTCTTTGTGACAACCTTAAAACTTATTCCGATGATATTTCAACTAGACTTGTTTTTGAGCCAGGGGGGACTTCCTTAGCAGACCAGATAAGGAAAATAGTTAAGTACGAGAAATTGACGGCTGAGGAAGAGGCAAGATTGTTTGCAAAAGCTAGAGAGAGTCTTCTTGATGAGGTGGTAAGACCCGCATTGGCACGAGGAGAGTTGGTCATAAGTGACCGCTCGTTTTTATCAAGTCTAGCCTATCAAGGAGAAGGGAGACTTTGGGATGGAGGCGGACAACCGCTTTACAAGGGATGGAGGGGGATTTGGAAACAATTTAACAAAGAGGTTCTGCGCGAAACGATGCCGGACGTAATTATGTTTATTGATACCAGCATTGCAGCTGCTCGCGAGAGATCTGAAAGAGACAATCCGGATAAGTTTGACCGAGAAGGGTCTGGTTTTTGGGAAAGAACAAGAGAGGGATATTTAGATGTGTTGTTTAGGCTTACATGCCAATATACGGGCATGTCTGTTGTTAAAATTGATGATGACGGGAGGCTTGGTAAAGACGAAATAAGCCGTCACGTTGTTCGAGAGGTTGCTCCTCTGATTGATAGTTGGTTGGCAAACGGTGAAGGAAGGGTACACAGAGAACGACAAATTTCTTCAAAAGAAAGATTGGTTGGAGTTTAAAGTGAAAATTTAAGGTTAAGAATATATAATTACTTCATGGTCGAAGAAAAAATCCAGCAGCTTTTGGAAGTTGAAGAAAAACGTCAGCAGGAAACAATAACTTTGATTCCGAGCGAAAACTATGCTTCACCGGAAGTTCTCAAGCTTCTTGGTAGTGTTTTTACAAATAAGTATTCAGAAGGGTACCCGGGAAGACGTTATTATCAAGGGAATAAAATTGTTGATGAGGCTGAGAATTTGGCAATTGAGAAGGCAAAAAAATTATTTGGAGTACCCCACGCGAATGTCCAGCCGTATTCCGGCTCGCCTGCGAATTCTGAAGTATTTT
>Ga0154984_102_pt1 | contig 49168 bp, 44 predicted proteins | sample RifCSPhighO2_01_FD_105952 | JGI IMG/M metagenome (GOLD analysis project Ga0154984, IMG submission 105952) | Candidatus Blackburnbacteria bacterium RIFCSPHIGHO2_01_FULL_40_17
CCACATTGCCACCCATGACAGCCAACCTTGTCCCTGCCCCTGGTGTCGAAGTTCCTATCCCAACATTTCCAGCGGGAGACAAGACAATGTTGCCCGTTGTTGTTGTTTGCATTGTGAGATCCGCGCCTGTTGAATTGATAGTCAAGCCTCCGGAGGTTACAGACCAAGTTGAAGCGGAGGCTCCTGTCAGGTTTAGCGCTCCTGCACTAGTTAGCGCTAATGTACCGGAAGTGATAGTCGATAGATCAAGATTGCCTGTTGTGACCGAGAAGGAGGAGTTGCTGGTCGAAGCAATGGTCACTGCGCCTGCGGCGGCATTCCCAATTGTTATGGCTCCGGTTGAATTGCCACCATTGATTGAAGTATCAAAGTTTGATGAGTCGTTGACGCTTACTGTACCGCCTGAGGTTGTTAGCGCTCCTGTGTTGACAATGCCAGTTGTGGTCAGGTTGTCTGTAAACCTTCCGGTTCCGGTAACGTCTAATTTGTATGCAGGCAGTGTATTCCCAATCCCAACATTCCCACCAAAGCTGGCTATCCCATCAACCTCCAAATACCCTTCAATGTAGGCATCCTCTCCATCTTGGGTTACACTGGGGGTTCCATTGCCAACTTTCAAGTTTCCTGTAAGGATATTAACAATGCCGGTTTCCAAGGCTGTTGTTGCTGTAATATTTCCGGATGTTGTGGTGGTCAAGCCTAAATCTGCCCCTGTTGAGTTAAGTGTGAGCCCGCCTGCGGTAACTAAGCCTGTGTAGGATGTTGAACCAAGGGTATAATTTGCAGTTGGGGTTAGGCTTGCCCCAAAGGTGATATTTCCTGATGAGTCAATCTTATATGTTGACCCATGGAAGTAGAGGATACCTGTCCCATTTGGATCAATAGTTAAGTTTTCATTTGTATCGCTTGTGCTGAGCGTAGCCGAAGGATCATCGTATCCCAGGTAAAGGTCGCCAGAGTATGTGTCTGCATCTGTTCTTATTGACCCTTCAACCACATCAACGCTCATTCCAGCGCCTGGTGTAACAGTTCCGATTCCCACATTCCCTCCCATTACTGCCAATTGCGCTCCAGCACCAGGAAGTGTTGTTCCAATCCCTGTGTTCCCTGAGATGATCATTCCGTTTGTCGGTGCGGCTGTTGCAAAGTATGAACCTGCCGATATCCCGCCATTTACACCAAGTACGGAGCCGGGGAGGGTGGTACCAATCCCGACATTTCCTGCAACTGTTAAACCGTTTGTTGGGGCGACTGCCGAATTTGCGTAACCAATTGCCGCACCGCCGTTAATTTGGAGCTTAGATCCGGCCATGGTTGTTCCAACTCCAACGTTGCCCCCGCCTAAAAACCAAAAATTCGGATTTGTGGACGAGTTTCCAAATGCAATCGTCTCAGATGAGTTAGTAGTATCTATATTGATATAGTTATTAGCTCCCTCTTGGATATCCAGTGCGTTTGTGTTGTTATCGTTTATATTTGCAATCAGGTTGTTGTTTAATGTTGTGTTCCCACCGCCTGCACCTACGCTGAGCGTGGTTGCGTCGCCGCCGATGTTGAGGGTTGAGACGGTTGTATTGACAAGGTTAAATGTGCCGGAAGTTGAGGTTAGATCTCCACCGTTTATTGCTGCGTCGCCAGCTACGATAATATTTTCTGAAAAGAGGGCATCGCCACTTTTTACATGCAGAGCATATGCACCCGACCCTGGATTAATTCGTTCAAGTACGAGTGTGTCCTGTCCTGAGCCAGTTGTGGCAGTCTCGTCCAGTTTCAAAGTCAGAACATCCGCACTTGCGCTTCCTTGGGCAGCAGTTGGCTTTTTTGTTATCCTGGCAAAGTCGGGGGATCCTTGGTCAATCTCAAAAATTCCTGAGTCTTGATAGTAGCCTGTGATTGATGCAAGCTTGCCGTCACTCTTGAGCCTTGGCACGCCACCAATCTTTAGATCTCCACTTTGGATGTCTAAACCATTTTCAGCTTTAACTTCTTGAGCAAAAAAGGCAGCTCCATCAACATCTAAATTGCCTTGAACATATGTATTGCCAAGTGCATCAACTTCAAAACGGATTTGGGGGGTAGAGCCGGAGGAAAGAGCTAGTAAGTTATAGTCTGATGTATTATTACCTACATATCCGGAAATGAGTGAGCCGGTTGTAAGGTTTGCATTTTGAATTTTAAACGAGTCATTTGCTGTTGTTGAAGAGTGTAATAAAACTTGTCCCTCGCCGTCCGGTGCCAAAATTATATTTCCGTCGGATGTTGGAGCTGTTACCAAAGCAATCTCGGGGCTTTGAACCATCAAAGCGCCATCAAGTGCTTGGATAAGTGGGTTGTTGCCAATGAGGTTTAGGATCGTGCCAACCAAAGATCCAGGGGCGCCTGATGGGGTGGAAGAAGGGGTTGGTGAGGCGGAGGAAGAGACAGAGCTAGAGGGGGATGGGTATGCAATGGGACTAAAAGATGGCAAGGGGGAATAGGTTGATCGTGGGAGGCTGCTTGCTAGTGGTGAACCCGAGGGTCGTGGCGAAGGAGTGGGCGAGACAACAGGAGAGACAAAGCCGGACGGTGAGGGTTGGGGGGATAATAGGGGGGAAATAGTAGGAGTAGCGCTGACACTAGTGACGTCAGGGGAAGAGGGGGATTGGGCTAAATTATTGTTTTGTGTGCCAGTTATTTGTTGGGCGAGGCTTGAAAGTACAACAAAAGGTGAACGGTTCATTGCAACTATTGTTCCCAAGAAAGCAGCTGAAATAATTGCCATCGCACCACCTGCGATTAAAAGAGATGTTTTGAGCCCACTTCGCCCGCTCAGCGAGGCGAGCCAGTTTTTTGAGTAGGACTGCTGAGGGAAAAAAGAGGAAGTGGTGGACGCTCGCGTGCCTAAAGTCGCGGACTGGGGAGAATTTTGTCCGTCTGACACGGCAATCTTTTGCAAGTCGCGCTCTACATTCGTCGTGCTTGCTTCAATGATTGCTGTTGGATTAACGATGGTAATGGGGTTTGAGGAAATGTGACCTTCCTTGTGTGCCCACTCAAAAAAACGGCGCAGGGAAGAAATTTTGCGCTTTGATGTGGCGAGGGAAGAAGAGCGTGCAATTTCTTCTTGATATTTTTGAACTGTTTGAGTGGTGATGTTTGGCAGAGCTGACATACAAATAAATTCGAAATCCTAAATTCGAAATCCGAAATAAATTCCAAATTCAAAAAACAAAAATTCAAAACGTTTCATACTTCGAATTTCGTGCTTCGAATTTTTTCGTTTTGGCGCAAATTGGTCTTTGATAGTGAAAATTTTTGGAATCATGTTTTTTGAGGGAGGGAAGTAAACTGCGTCCCGATCAACTCCGATCGGATCGGAGTCAAATCGGGGCTTGCAAAGTGTGGTATACTAAACACGCGAACACTGTTCCCGTTTAGCGGGAAGTGTAATCGCGTGGTTTGCGGGTGGCTTTAAATTACACTGATCAAAGATTTCCCCCCAGATTCCTTTGATTTTTTATTTAAACCACCCGCCTTCGCTTTGCTTCGGCGAGGTACAGCATGCTTTATAGCTAGACAGTGCCCGCTTCGGGTATCCAATTTAGAAATTGCCTAATGTCAGATAAGTAATTTTTGCGCGAAACTTTAGAGATTCCTTCGTTCTCCAAATACTTTTCAAATTTCACAACGATTGTCTCGATGTTTTTTTTCCAAGAAATGGCTTGCTTAAGGTTGGAAACTACAGTCATAGGATTGGCCTCGATGATCCCTTGTGCAACCAAGAACTTACTAATGTTTCTCAAGGTTGAAAGTCTCCGGTTTGTTGTAGCCTCGGGAACACGGTTTTCAAGGTGGTGTCCCTTGTAGAGAGCAACGAGTTGTCCAGAGAAGTAGCTAAAGACGTCGTCAGTTGACGAAATAGAGCACCCCTGTTTTTGCAAGTGGAGTTTTGCCCATCCTGCAAAATGCGCGAGATCGGCTCGGTAGTTCCTGATTGTCTTTGAAGAAACGCCGCTTAAGCGCAAGTTCTCTTCAAATTTTTTTGTTAGCAGTGATTGACCCCGATCTAATCGGGGTTGAGTGGGCAGACTCATAATTGTTTAAATTCCAAATGTCAAAATCCAAATGTCAAATGCCTTTGAACTTTGAGCGTTGCTGTTTGATCTTTGTTTGTCATTTGTTGTTTAGATTTTGGATTTAGCCTTAGCCTTAGATTATACAAGATTATACGCAATTAGACTATGTAATTAATATAGTAATAATGCAGATATGTTGTCAATACCCATTTTCAATATTGCCATTCAGCCGCTCAGTGCGAGGAGTAGGGAGTTGATATATTTTGATGCTCAAAAAAGATGGGGAGCGCGCAGTCGAAAGACGCACAAACAATATTTTCACACAAATGTTCACGGAAACCAGCGACAAAACTCTGCTTACCTAAAAGCATCAAACAGTATCAGTGGCATAACTAGAAATGTTGAGTGGTTTTGATATAGTTGAGTGGCAGGTTTTTGCAAAGACCAACTAACTAGCTCATAATTTTCAATTTACAAATTCCAAACAGTTTGAAAATTAGAATTTGGTGTTTCATCCCGATTAAGTCGGAATTTGTTGTAAATTGAAAATTGAAAATTCTAAATTGTTCGCGCTTTTGCTTTTGGCAGTTTTTGAAGCCGGGTGCTAGGATTTTTAACAGGGGATTTGGATTGAATTATCGAGATTTTGTTGATCGGTCAAATTTACTGGTTTCTTACTGCATTTTAACCTAACTCCGATTAAATAGGGACAGGTTTTTGAAGCGTAAAAGTGTGCCTGGCGCGCATGCTTTTGAGTGGGAAATTCAAAAACTTGCTTCACTTGGCGTTCATCTAATATAATACATCTATGGTAGCAAAAAAGTCAACCCGCCAAAGGCGAGGCTCGCCAAAGGCGGCTTACGAGCCAAGTGAGGTTGAGTCGAAGTGGCAAAAAGAGTGGGAAAAGGGGGGTTTGTACGAAACTTCCAATGCCCCCAAGCGAAAAAAATACATCTTAGACATGTTCCCTTATCCGTCTGGGGACACTTTGCATGTAGGTCATGTTGAAGGATATGTTGGCACAGACATCCTTTCCAGATTTGAGAGAATGAGGGGCGCAGATGTGCTTCACCCGATGGGGTGGGATGCTTTTGGTTTGCCAGCCGAAAACTACGCCATTAAAACCGGTATCAATCCAGATCAATCTACACACAACAATATCAAAATCTTCAAGCGCCAACTTACAAACACCGGCATGTCTTACGATTGGGATCATGAGATAGACACAAGTAGCCCCGAATTCTACAAGTGGACTCAATGGTTGTTTATTTTAATGTACAAACGTGGTTTAGCTTACAAAAAGATGGCGGACGTAAATTGGTGCCCGTCCTGCGAGACTGTTTTGGCAAACGAGCAGGTTGTTGAGGGTAAATGCGAACGATGCGGGACCGAAGTCGTTCAAAAGAAGTTAAGCCAGTGGTTTTTAAAGATAACAAAATATGCCGATAGACTCATTTCGGGATTGGACAAGATCGATTGGCTGGAGGGTGTAAAAGTACAACAGAAAAATTGGATAGGGCGTTCCGAGGGTGCCCAAGTTAAGTTTGAAGTTGAAAACGATAAAGCCGGACAGTTCATTTCTGTTTTTACAACTCGCCCAGATACTTTGTTTGGAGCAACATTTATGGTTATACCTCCGGACTCTGAATGGGTTGAGAAATTGACAACAAAAGGCAAAAAGGATGCCGTATCAGAATATATTAAACTTGAAACGAGTAGAACAAACAAGGTCGGGGAAGAAAAGGGAAAAACAGGAATATTTACTGGCTCTTTTGTTATTAATCCGGCGACCGAGGAAAAAATTCCTGTTTGGATTGCAAACTATGTTGTTTCTGGGTACGGCTCCGGAGCGGTTATGGGAGTTCCGGCCCACGACGCGCGCGATTTCGACTTTGCTAAAAAGTATGATTTACCAATTAAGTGGGTAATAGAGTCTACTCGCGGAAAGGCAAATGAGAGTGAAGCTTATACAGGCGAGGGGAAAATTGTTAATTCCCAAGAGTGGAATGGGTGGACAACCCCAGATTCAATAGGGAAAGTGATTGAGTACCTTGAGAAGAAAGGAACTGGTAAAAAACAAGTTCAATATCATCTTCGTGATTGGCTAATTTCAAGGCAGCGTTATTGGGGTGCACCCATACCTATGGTTTATTGCCCAGCTTGTGCCAAGAAGGGCTTGTCCTGGTTTACAACCTCAATAGGTAGCGATGGAGCTGGAAATTCGAAATTCGAAATTCGAAATTCGAAAACAAATAAAAAAAATGAAAATTTGAAATTTAAAATTGAAAATTCCGCCGACTGGTCGGCGGGCTGGTATCCTGTCCCCGAGGATCAACTGCCTGTTTACCTGCCAAAAGATGTTGATTTCAGGCCAACAGGCGAGTCGCCAATCGCTAGGTCTAAAGAATTCCAGGAAGGCGTTGTATGTCCAAATTGCGGGGCAAAAGCCAAGAGGGAGGTTGACACGATGGATACTTATGTTGACTCTTCTTGGTACTTTATCCGCTTTACTGATCCGAAAAACACATCAGAGTTTGCGTCACGCGAGGCGATAAAACAATGGCTGCCTGTGGACACTTATGTTGGAGGTGGGCATGTTGTTCAACACTTGTTGTTTGCAAGATTTTTCTGGAAGGTTTTGTTTGACGCGGAGTTGTTAGACGAGTCGGCTGGAGATGAACCATTCTTAAAGCTTCGCGCGCCTGGTTGGATCTTGGGTCAGGATTCCCGAAAAATGAGTAAAAGATGGGGCAATATTGTCACTCCGGACGACATTATTCCGAAATATGGCGCTGATACCTTGCGGATGTATGAGATGTTTATGGGACCGTTTGATGCTGTGAAGCCGTGGAATTTGACTGGAGTTGAGGGCATGTGGAGGTTTATAAACAGAGTTTGGAGGCTGGTTGTAGAAAACGATAAGGTCAATTTAGTTGAGGAAAAAGACCAACAAGAAGTCGTCAGGGTTCAACATAAAACAATACAAAGTGTAACAAAAGATATCGAAGAGCTACATTTTAACACTGCGATTGCAAGCTTGATGGAGTTTGTAAACTTACTGCAGGACAAGGCTCAAGAATCTACCGACCACAGACTACAGTCTATGGCTAAAAAAGATGCGATAGTTGGCCGCCAGAGGCCCGCTTCGACTCGGCCTGCTTCGATTTGCGTCGAGCGAGCCTCGCCCATAGCGGGTAGTCAGTCGACTGTAGACAGAATTATATGTGCCGAGTGGAAAGACGCAATCAAGGCCTTGCTTTTGCTTTTAGCCCCGTTTGCACCCTATATAACTGAAGAACTTTGGCATCAAACAGGATCGGAATCTTCGATTCACCTGCAGCCTTGGCCGGAATTTGATCCTGAGCTTATTCAGGAAGAAACAGTTGCAATACCTGTACAAGTTAACGGCAAGTTCCGCGGGACAATTGAAGTCGATCAGGTTCAAGGCAGGGATCAAAAAGAGGTTGAGACTCGTGCGCGCGAAAGCGTACCAAAATACCTGGAAGGGAAGAAAGTAAACAAGGTCATTTTTGTGCCAGCACGATTGATTAATTTTGTAGTATCGTAAGCATTTTCCGCCCAAATGAACGACGAGTCGATAGGTTCAAAGCTTGAGAATCTCGTTTTTGCCAACAGACTTCTTTTCTTCTACGGCCTGTTAGGCTTACTTTTTGTCGGTGTGGGTTTATTCCTCTACAAGTCTGAACTCCTTGGTAGCAAAACCAAAGTTGAAGTGCTAGGTTCCTTTGACGCTCAAGTTCCCAATCAAGCTAAAGTTACAGTTGAGATTGCAGGTGCGATAGTGAAGCCAGGAGTCTATGAGTTGTTAGCAAGCGATCGGGTAGAGCGCTTGCTAATAGCCTCGGGAGGGCTATCTGCCAATGCCGATCGGGAGTGGATTTCCAAAAATTTAAACAAGGCGGCAAAATTAGTTGATGGTCAAAAGATTTACGTGCCGAAGGAAGGGGAGCAAGAGCTTGCCCCGATTAAATCGGGGTCGGGGAGATCAGCGAGATTGGGGGAGGCAATAAATATAAACAACGCGTCCGTCGCCGAGTTGGACGCATTGTCTGGGATTGGGGCTGTTCGTGCGCAAAAAATAATTGACAACCGGCCATTTTCGTCGGTTGAGGAGTTGCTTGCCAAAAAAATCTTGCCGAAAGACGTTTATGAGAAGATAAAGGACAAAGTTGTGGCGCCGTAATTAATTTTCAATTTTAAAATTAAATCATTGATAATTATTTGAAAATTTCAAATTTTAAATTTCAAATTAAATCTTCTCTTCCTCAAATCAAGTTTGTCGTGGTCGTAGTGGTAATTTATTCAGCGTTGTTCATGATCCGTTACGATACAGTGAGACTTAGTTTTTCAGAAGGACAGACGGTTCGGGTGGAGGGAGAAATTTCAGACAGTCAAATTGAAGGGGTAAGACAAAACTTAACAATTGGCCAATTTAAGTTTTATCTTAACCGGTTTCCGGAATATCAATACGGTGACAAGATAAAAGTCGAAGGAATTGTGCAACAGGGAAAGAGCGGGTGGTACCTTAAAGACCCGAAAGTAATTTCCGAATTTTCGGGTCAGCCTTCTGGGCTCAAAAAAATTTTGGTTGATTTTCGCAAGAGGGTTTTGTCTCTTTACAACCACTATTTTTCAGAGCCACACGGGTCTCTTTTGGCGGGGATGATATTGGGTACAAAAAATAGCCTCGATATTAATTTTTTTGAGGCATTGCGTAAAACTAGTACTCTACATGTTGTTGTTGCTTCAGGCACGAATATAGCCTTTTTTGGTGGTGGGACTTTATTTATCTTTGCGTCCTTGATTGGTCGCAAAAAAGCAATAGTTTTATCCCTGTTTTGCATTTTTTGCTACACGGTTTTAGTTGGGTTTCAGCCACCAATAGTTAGAGCAGCAATTATGGGAGCAATTGCTTTTACGGCACAAGCCTTGGGACGGGAGGCGGCCAGCTGGCGAGCTTTGTTTATAGCTGCAGGAGGAATGCTTCTTATCAACCCTCTGTGGCTTTGGGATTTGGGGTTCCAACTTTCTTTCTTGGCAACTGGTGGGATTTTGGGTTTTGAGGAAAGGATAAAGGGGGTGGTTGATAAGGGAGATAAGGAAGATCGGGGGCGTTGGGGAAGTTGGGGGAGGTTTGTACCGGGAGTTTTTAAGGACAGCTTCTCGACAACTTTGGCTGCGCAACTTGCAGTTACTCCACTTTTGTTTATCAAACTTGGCCAGTTTTCCCCAATCTCGCTTTTAGTTAACACACTAGTTTTGTGGACTGTGCCTTTTATCATGTTCGGAGGAGTCTTAACTGCCCTGGTTGGGTTAATCTATGAACCTCTTGGTCAAGTTGTAGCCTGGTTTGTTTGGTTGCCCTTGGAGTATTTTGTAAAAATAGTAAAGCTGTTTGGATCTTATTAGTTTCATGGGCTATATGTGTCTTATGAAGAAAAACCTTTGGAAATACACTTTAATCCTGCTTTCTGCTTCTGTTGTCTTGGTCTTTCTTGCCGCCTTTTCTTTACAAGATGACCAGCTGCATTTGGTATTTTGTGATGTTGGACAAGGCGACGCGATTTTAATTTACCAAAAATCAACTCAAATCTTAGTTGACGGCGGGCCGGATTCAAAAGTTATAAATTGTTTATCGGCCCATATGCCATTTTGGGACAGGGAAATTGAAGTGGTAGTTTCCTCACATGCAGAAAGCGATCACTTTATAGGTTTTCTTAACGTGGTCGATCGTTATCAAGTCGACAACTTTGTATATTCAGGCGTAGGAAAGGAAAGTAAAGGTTGGGAAGAGCTTTCAAGAAAGGTAAAGGTACGCGGCATTAAGCAAGATATCTTGCAAAAAGGCGGAGAGATAAAGTTTGGGGATATTCAAATTTTTGTTTTATGGCCAACGCAAGAGCTGGTGGCAGGAATTTTACAAGACCCAAACAGTAAAGTAATGGGCGCAACAACAAAAGAAAGTTTAAACGAATACTCCCTGGTTTTAAAATTGGCCTACAATGACTTTACATCGCTTTTGACAGGAGATATAGAGCCCCCCGAGGAAGATATAGTGGCAGGGGTTATCTCGGGTCCCATATCAATTTTAAAAGTCCCACATCACGGGTCAAAAAACGGATTGGACACGGAGTTGTTGAATGCCACTTCACCAAGTTTGGCAGTCATTTCAGTTGGCAGTAAAAATCAGTTTGGCCACCCCCATTTTGAAACTTTATCCATGTTGGAACGTAACAATATTAGGGTAATGCGGACAGATAAGGATGGGGAGGTAGAGATTGTGACGGATGGAAGGAAATGGAATGTGTTTAAATGAGTCACATTAGACTCAAGCTCGTCAGAGCTCAGCTCTGCTTATGAGACTTATGCGACAAAATTGAGTCATGCTCTCTAAGAAGAACCATCGACATCAAGAAAGCAAGTTGCGACTTGTTATCGGGTTGCAGACTTGAGGCTTGGATTCTTGTTGCATCTTCTCGGTTTTTGGGCTCTTCAATATTACTTGGCAAGCAATATTTCTTTATCCACTCGATTGCTGCTCTTGTGCCGTCTTGAGTTGTTAGATCTTGGGCTTTCTCTAAAAGTTGAATGTCCCGCAAAGAATTACCGAAGGCTTCATTCATGCGATTGAAGGAACGATTCCAATCCATGTGGCTGGCAAGAAACTTTTGGACTTTCTCAACAGTTGGACCTTCATCCGCATAAAGTGCATCTCGTGCGCTGTAGGTTACCTGAAGAGCATCGCCAACTTGATTGAGCAACTCTTCCATGGATTGTTTTTTGGCAATTCTACTTTGAGCCACGACCTCGGGTGGCGTTCTTCGTCTTAGCAATGTTTCGAACATATGTTTAAGTATATCAAATCACAGGTTGAAAAATCAAATACTACGGGGCAATTAGGCAGGAGCATGTTTCCCTGTGGGGTGTAGTTTTTCTAGCTTGGAAATTCGCTGTCCGTTGTTGTCTAAGTAGTCTTGGTGGTTTTCAAGTTTACGTTCAATTCGGTCAGTGGTTTTAGAAAGACATTTGACATCCTCTGTTAAATCATCCACACGATCTGTTAAATTATTCACACGATCTGTTAAATTATTCACACGATCTGTTAAATTATTCACACGATCTGTTAAATTATTCACTTTCTCTGAGAGGTCGTCTATCTTGGGGAGTATTTGGTCGGATATGACTTCAGCAATGTCCTGATTTATCTCTTTCCGCTGCTTCTCGAACATTTTTCCTAGAAATTTTATGTCATCTTGAGTAAAAGCCATAATGACATATTTTAGTACAATAAGGTTTTAAAGGTCAATTGGAACTTAAGACATCAAATAATATATGAACCGCTTGTTAGCTTTGGTATACTACACGTATGGATATAAACAAGTTTGTTGCTGACATAATTAAAGACCAATTAACCAAGGCTGTTCAAGAAGCACTTCAAGAGTTAGGGATTGAGGCGACAGTCGTACTTGAACATCCGACAGAAGGTACACACGGGGACTACTCGACGAATGTTGCCATGATGGGGTTTAAAAAAGTTCCGGGAGAATGGAAAAGTCCGATGGAGTTGGCGGAGGAGATTGTAGGTACGATTAAAGATAAAGATACAGATAAAGAGGGTGGGGAATTGGTGGATAAAATTGAGGTTGCTGCCCCGGGATTTATCAATTTCTGGCTTACTCCCAATGCATTACTTAAAGAGTTGGACCATGCTCAAAAAGCTGGTGATGCCTACGGTGCCGGTAAACCCGACAAAACTATGGTAATTGATTATTCGGCACCAAACATCGCCAAGCCATTTGGGATTGGGCACTTGCGGTCAACAATCATCGGCCAGGCAATTTATAACCTGTACAAGTTTTTGGGCTGGAAAACAATTGGCGACAACCATTTGGGGGATTGGGGGACACAATTTGGGACTTTGCTTTATCAAATAACAACTAAAAAGCTGGATGTAAACAGGCTAACAATCGCAGACTTGGAAGGGGAATATGTTGAGTTTAATAAAATGGCAGTTGAAAACCCGGACTTAAAAGAGGAAGCACGGGCATGGTTTAAGAAGCTTGAAGATGGGGATCCCGAATCTCGCGAAATTTGGGAGAAATTAAAAGAAATTTCATTGGCGGAGTTTAACAGAATTTATAAGTTACTTAACGTTGAAATTGATTATGCGTATGGCGAGAGTTTTTATCAAAACATGTTTGAACAAGTAATCCAAGGGTGTGTGGATAAAGGCATAGCAATGGAGGACCAAGGGGCCTTGATTGTGGATTTGTCAAAAAATGGCATGCCTCCTGCTTTAATTAGAAAATCAGACGGCGCGTCGACTTATCTAACGCGTGATTTGGCAACGGTCAAGTTTAGAATTGAAAAATGGGATCCGGATGCAATGGTTTATGAAACCAGCTCGGAACAAGATCTTCATTTTAGGCAGTTGTTTGCCATTGTGGAGTTGTTAGGGTGGTCTAGTTCGATACAGTTTTTACATGTAAAGCATGGTTTGTATTTGTCTCCCAGGGGCAAAAAGTTTTCAACGAGACGTGGAGACACCGTTCATTTGGAGGATGTTTTAAAAGAGGCGGTAGAGAGGGCGGGAAAGTTGGGTAAAGATAAAGATACAGATACAGAAAGGGGTGGTGAGTTGGCAAAAGAGGTGGGGATTGGGGCTGTGAAGTATTTTGATCTATCCCATCATCCGGCAACAAACATTGTTTTTGAATGGGAAAAGATGTTCGCACTTGAGGGAAACTCTGCCCCATATTTGCAATACACGTATGCAAGAACAAGGAGTGTGAGTGAGAAGGCAAGAGGATTGAAAAGAGATAAAGATAAAGATAAGAAGGCAGACCGTCCTTTAGACTCCTTTAATATTCCTTTAAATTCAGAAGAGCTGGCTGTTTTGAGGCATTTTTATAAGTTTCCAGTGGTAATTCGCGAGGCGGCCGAGAACTTTTCGCCAAACATTTTGGCCAATTTCTTATTTGAACTGGCCCAAAAGTATAACAGCTTTTATAACAAACATAGGATTCTGAGTGACAACAAGACTACGGCAAAAAGTAAAGCTGTAGACGGCAGACGAGAGTCGGTAGTCGAATTCAGGCTTGAAATAACCCAAGTTACTGGTAACATATTAAGAACGGGGTTGGGATTGCTCGGGATACAGACGCCCGAGAGAATGTGACATTAATTACAAAGTATGCATTTTGAAGAAACTACACTATCAAATGGTCTTCGGGTGATAACAACCCCCATGCCTTCAATGGAGTCGGCGACCGTGCAAATTGCAGTTGATGCCGGCTCGCGGGACGAGAAAAAAGAAACAAACGGGCTTGCTCATTTTTTGGAGCACATGGTTTTTAAGGGAACTAAAAAGTATCCTTCAGCCCAAGCGATATCGCTTGCTGTGGATTCAATTGGGGCTGAGATTAATGCCAACACTGGAAAAGAGCGCACAGCCTTCCATATCAAGGCATGGGAAAGACATCTTTCTTTAGCGTTTGATATACTTTCCGGCTTTGCAAAAGAACCAATTCTTGACCCTGAAGAAATCAAAAGGGAAAGTGGAGTAATAGTCCAAGAGATTGCAATGTATGAGGATTTGCCAATGCAAAAAGCCCCATGTGTTTTCGAAGAACTATTGTACGAACCGTCGTCTCTGGGGTGGGACATCGTGGGCAAGAAAGAAACTGTAGAAGGGACCAGGCAAGAAGACTTTAAAGAGTTTATGGACCGGTTTTATCGGGCAGAAAACATGGTCTTGTCAATCGCCGGCAAGTTTGACAAAGACAAGATTTTAAAGATGGCACAAGATTATTTTGGGGACATAAAATCCGGCGGCAAGGCAAGTAAAGTCAATCCAACCGACAAAAAACCCGAGGACAACGAAAGCAAAAATCCGGAAATCAAACTATCCCACAAAAAGACTGAACAAACGCACATGGTGGTTGGAGTGCGGGCATATCCTTTGGCTCATGTTAATCGTTACAAAAGCGCGGTTTTGGCCTCGATTTTAGGTGGTGGAATGTCCTCTCGGCTTTTTGTTGAAATTCGCGAAAGACGCGGGCTGGCATACTACGTTCGGGGCGAAGTTGGAGATTATACCGACAAAGGTTATTTTGGAACCCGTGCTGGGATAAAAAATGGATCAGCAGAAGAAGCGATAAAAGTAATATTGGAAGAATACAACAAGGTGGCAAAGCTTGGAGAAATAAAAGCGGAGGAGTTATCAAAAGCAAAAGAATATATCAAGGGAAGAATGGCCTTGGGACTTGAGGACACCCATGCGGTCGCAGACTTCCACGGAGACCAGGAGCTTTTTGAAGGAAAATTAAGAACCCTGGACGACATTATTAAAGAAGTTGATAAAGTAACTTTGGAAGATATTCAAGGCTTGGCAGAAGAGTTGTTTGTTAACTCAAGATTAAATTTGGCAATTGTTGGACCGGATGAAGACAAAGAAAAGTTTCAACAATTGTTGAAACTTTAAATCCAAAATTCAAAATTACAAATCACAAATAAGCAAAGCTTGAGACTTTGTCTTAAATTTCAATTTCAAAAACTTAAAATTCAAAACGTTTAGAATTTTGAACATTTGAATTTTAGTATTTATTTGGAATTTGTTATTTGTAATTTGGAATTTACAAAATATGGATCGAACATTATTAGTTATCAAACCGGATGGAGTGAAGCGCGGGTTGGTTGGCGAGATAACAGGCCGCTTTGAGCGCTTGGGTTTAATAATTGTTGGCATGAAAATGATTTGGGTTGGAAATGAAATTGCAGCGCGCCACTACAACAAAGACGAAGAGTGGCTTCGAAAAGTAGGGACAGATATGTTGAAATTTTATGAGGAGAATGGTAAAGATCCAGGGGAGAACTTGGGAACAAAAGACGAGCTGGAATTGGGTAAAAAGGTTCAGGGGTGGTTGTTTGATTATGTAACAGAAGGGCCGGTTGTAGCAATGGTTATGGAAGGTCCGCATGTTGTCGAAATAGTAAGAAAACACATTGGGGCAATGAACCCGTCAGATTCACCAGCTGGAACCATAAGAGGGGATTTGGGACATGATGCATCAGATGTTGCAAACTTTGGTGGACGATCAGTGCGGAATTTAGTTCATTCATCGGGAAATAAAGAAGAAGCGGAATTTGAGATTAAATTGTGGTTTAAAGAAAGTGAGCTTCACGATTGCGACAAGGATTAATTTTGTCGATACAATTGATGCAATTGACACAAAGGTTGATATACTTTGATACACTTCCCCAAATTTAGCCTCGATTAGCTGCCAGAGGCAAGCCTCGCCTTCGGCGGGACGTCAGACGTCTAACGCTACGTGCTTTGTTGGTATATGCCGGCTTGAGGTTGGTATTGTCGAGATTGTTGCGCGAAACGCAACAACTTCAATAATGCTTTCCCCAAGCCAGCTTGGTGCACTTCAGTCACTCTCTCCTTGCTTGAACGCTTCTGGAAAGCGTTCGTAAAGGTTGGCCAGTAACTTTTCTTTTCTTTCTGCCGTTTTTCTCGCAAGTGAATAACTCGTGCAACGACCAAACCAATAACCAACGAAGTTCCCACTGAAACAGCGTCTGCCAGCTTGTAACCCTCGAGCAAGCAAATGCAGCAGACAAGGAATCCTGCAGGCCAGATTCTTAGATCGTGTCCTCAGCTGCAAACTTGAATCCGAGCTCTTGAATCATGCTTTCGACATCCACTTTTACTCCCGGATTGGCGTCCAAGTAGCTGGAACACCCGGCGCATTGGTTGATATGCACCAGCTCTTTTTTGCGTTCTGATGGCCGCCAGTGAAAGTCGAGTGCGCGCATGATAATTGTAGGATGAGCTTGATTCATTTTTCCTCCTTCATTGTCGTTTGCTGAATTGGTTTGAAAACAGTGCAAGCGTAACAGCCACGACCAGAACAAATGCAGCCAACTGAGCGATGGGTTTTTCCACTAATTCTCCTCTTATAAATATGTAAAAGTGCTTGGGAATTGTAGCATGAAGAGGAGAGGAGAAGCAAACCCATAACAATAATTTTCAATTTACAATTTTCAAATTCCAATGAAGCACCAATTCACAAATTCCAAAGAGTTTGAAAATTGGTATTTGGAGCTTCAATGAAAATTGGGATTTGAAAATTGAAAATTAATTATGTTTTCCAGCCGGGGAAGAGATGTTGTCATCCCGAGCTTAGTCGAAGGACAACGCCATCTTTCCCCAGCCGGATTTTGTTGGTACGCTGAGCGTACCTTTTACCACGCTTAGTGTGGTTGGCTCATTGCCGGTTATAGACTAACACTATGCCCTCCTTGCCCTTGGTCTGATGTCGGCCGTCGAATAATGTCGTATGGGAACGATTGACCTGCCTGTTGCCTGCGCGCATTCATCGCAAGAGCGCACGTGTGTTTCAGCTTGTCTAAGTTGTGGACGTTCGAACTCTTGCGGTTGGGCAAGAACGTATTGCGCTCGTCTGCAAGCAGGAGTTCGTGACAGGGTAAAGTCTAACTTTCCCAACCTGCCTTGGTTTTTCACCACCATTACCTCCCTTCCAATGGCCCTTACGTTTAGACTCTGGCTTCTTGGGGAAGTTGCAATGCTTCCTCGATCAGATCCTGGTATAGATCGGGCCTCGCTCGTAACTGATCGGTACATTCCTGGCAGTTGTCCAAAGCGTGCCGAAGGACTTGAACCTTTCGAGTTGCAGCCAATTGCTTGTATCGCAATGCGTCCCGAAGTTGTTGGTGCATCAAACCTTCCTTTGTGAATGTGCCAACTTTACTAATTGGAATTTTAACACAAAAGGGGAGGAAGAAGCAAAATTATGGGGCATTTGAAGTTGGTAGAATGTGTGGCGGAACGTCGTACGTTCCTGCCACGTATGACGTGGCGTCGGAGAGAAAACTTACCCAAGAGTCCCGTAAATTTACGTGGCTGGCTTGCTTTGGATTGTCTCGCCGAAAAGGCGGATTTTCCTCTGCAAGCCAGCCTGGCACGTTTTTGTGGTTGGACTAGTTTATCTGGCAGGGACGTCTTGGATGTTTTGGAGCGTCGCCGCCAATCTTGCCAATTCGCCGGAAGAAATCCGGTCCATGCATTTTCTTGACCAGGTCTCCGCCAGTTTTGCCAATCTGGCGATAGAAGTCCGGTCCGAACTTTGCCTTCACAGCCGCGCCGCCAGCCTTTCCTATCTTAGAATAGAAATCTGTTCCGTGGCGTACCTTGCCTGCTGCTGCACCACCCTTTTTGCCCATGGCAACGTAGTGCTCCTGGCCGTATTTTGCTTTGACCGCCTCGCCACCCTTCTTTCCAGCTTCGCTGACAGTCATTTCCTTGTGTGGCTGTGCCATTACCTTTTCTCCTTCGCAAATTCGCGACGTGTAAGACAAGTTCCGGGTTTACGCCAACGTTTGAGTTTGTACCTCCTGCTCGGGGTTTGGCTGATCCCCTTGTTGCTTGAATTGTTGCTCAAGCTCGAAGACGGTTTGTCCAGCAAGAGCTGCAATTTCCATCCCGATCGCGAAAATGACAGTTAGGACAGCTATGACAAGTATTGTCCAGAGCACGCTTTCCCTCCCAACTTGGCCAGGAACCAGTAGCATAATCAAAATGATCGTTGTCAAACTACCGATTCTTACCTGACTCATTGTCTCCTCGGTCAGTCTTGGACACTCAGCTTTTGCCAGTACCCTTTGTGTAACCGTTCAATACTCCAATATGTCCCTCGTCCATGTCGTCGGTTGGGTCAACAGTGTAGACAAACCAGACAATCGTCAGGATTGCTGCCTCGCCTACAAGGACGACCGGAACAATTTCCCAAAGAACTCGTCCTTGTTGTGCCAGCAAAGAGACCGCGAGCGTAAGGACTAAAGCGATGGTCAGAACGACACCAACAAGCTTAGCAACAAAACACATGGCGGGTGCCTCTTTCTTTACCTTCTTGCTTTTCCCAGAACGATATCAAGGATCAGAGTGGCAACGACAACGAGAACGATGGAAAGTAGCACGTAGGCGAATCTGCCTTGTATGGTTTCCCACAAGGCAAGTCCTAGCGACGCAATCAGTATTACGAGCAAGACTGTGTTGAGAAATGTCCAGCGCTGCCTCATGGCATGCTCCCTTGGAATAGTAACGCCTATGGCGCTTTACGTTCCTAAATCAGGTGTTAATGTGCAAATCTCCTTTAAATTAGGATTAGTAAGTATTGTACAACAAGGGAGTGAAAGAAGCAAAATTATGGGTCATGCGAAGCATGGCACATGTCAAATTATTAATTTGTCATAGGGTAGCGGAGCTACCATATGTCAAAAAGCAACTTTTTGTCATGGGCCAAGAAATAATTTTCAATTTTAAATTTTCAATCAACTCCGATCAGATCGGAGTCAAATTCCAATTTTTAAAATCCAAAATTCAAAGCTGTTTTGAATTTGGAAATTATTTGGAATTTGGAATTTAGAATTTGGAATTTTTTAATTGAGAGTTGGGGGTTGGTCTGCATCAAGATTTATCAAATACTCGACATCTTTGTCGATTTTGACATCATCTCTATCAGACCAACCAGCACCCTGGAACGCTTATCTGGCTATTGCAAGCTCGACAACAACTCTCGGATCAGGACAAAGATGCCATGTTTTGCCGTTGTCGCGGGTCCGCTCGAAAAAGTATTCGATACTTCCGCCTGCGTCAAGTGGTTGATGCGGATGGTTTACCGGGAATGCTATTTCAAGTTCGTGGTCGGGCTTTGTACCTTTCCAGACCTCTTTCAGCTCGTGCTTACGCCAACGGCTACCTTCAGCTTTAGGAATAACCGTGATTGTCGCGAGGTGATAGATCCAGTCGCCCGTTAACAAACTTTCCTCCGAATGTGCAATTTGGCTTGGTGCCGGGCATCATTGTAGCAAACTTTGGGAAAAATTTCAGAATGGAGAAGAACAGAAAAAGAATTTTCAATTTTCAATAACCAATTTACAATGAATTTTCAATATTATAATTTTCAAACCATTTGGAATTTGTAAATTGAAATTTGACTCCGATCTGATCGGAGTTGAATGAAAATTGTAAATTGAAAATTAAATTTGTTGCCGGGGGATAGGGGTTTATTCCGACTTGGTCGGAACTTACCCTTACCCCCGGCGGGAAACTAGCGCGTGTTTGCCAAGCTACGGTTGTAGCCGGAGACTTAGCCAGAGCGAACCCGGGATCAGAAATAGGAGTAGCGCCAGTGCGATACTTGCCGGGTTTACTCCTCCTATCGCAATCATTCCGGCAGCACCGAATGCTGTCAGGATGAACAACCTTCGGATTCCAGGTTTTGCTTCTTCATACCTCTGTGCTTTTTCTTCTGGTGTTGCCGGTGGCCTTGGATCGATGTGTGGTGGCATGGCTACCTCCTAAGGCCGATCGAGTTGGTTGTAGCTGATGGCGAAAAAGACGACTGTGGCCACGAGCACCCAGATAACCATCAAGATTGGGGCGAGCGTTTTGATAAGCTCCACGTTTTCCTCCTTAGTTGTCGAGCGGTGGGGTAGGCGGCTTGTCAGGGTTTCTTTCGCGAGCTTGCATTCTTGCACGCAGACGTCTTTCAACTTCTGCCTCGAATGTGGCATCCTGCCTTTCCTTCATCACGCGGTCGTGATAGATCTGGTACATTCTGCTGGTATTCCGGCGCCCTGCAATTGTGAGTCCCAATCGAATGCCAAACCACAGAAAAACTGCGCTTGCAAGGGGCACAAAGACCTTGATATTCCAATCAGGGTCACCGAAATACAGGTATGAATATGTCCACCAAACTGGAATGGCGATTGTGCTCCATATGGTCATTAACAGCAAGGCGGTCGCATTGTCTTTATCTTCGTGGTAACGGTTGAGTGTTTGGTCCTCGTCGTTGTACCGGTGAAGCAGAGGGCTAACCATTATTAGCGTTCCCACGCCAGTTAGCACAAGCACCCAAATCACATACTTATCGGCGACTGCGATCAGGTCTGGTATCATTGTTAGCCTGATCAGTGCCAGAACGAAAATCACAGCGTTTGCGACAGTTGCAAGTTGCCACCAACGGTCTCTTAGGGTGTTGACCAGATTTCTCATGTCTTTCCTCCAGTTACGACTTCATTTTTTGGTTGATCTGGCTAACTTCAACGAAGATAGCAAGAAGAACCAGGAAAGAGGCGAGCAAGAGTGGCATTGTTAGGTTGTTGCCCAGTATTCCTCCTGCAACTACTCCTGACGCAGTAATGGTCAGCAAATGGGACAGTCTTGGCAACCAGCCCTGTTTTATTCGTGCAAAGAAGTCACCCATGAGAATCCTCCTGCGCTAGTTTTGTGCTTTCGAAAGCACGCTGTAAATGTGCAACTTAACAAACCGAGTGTAGCACCAATGGGGCGCGAAGTCAAAGTTATGGGACACGTAATTTCATATACCCCAGCTTCGCTGGGTTTTGAGACTTTGTGAGAAGATGAGGAATGTGACAAACTTTTATGCACGTGCACAAAAGTTTGTCAGTTTTGAGTAGTGAGCAAAGTGTCATCCGGAAAAGTGAAAGAAGGGGGACTAAGTTTGTAGTTAGATTGTTAAAAATCAATTGACTAACAACCCAATGGTGTGTTTCAATTGTAGCCCATGTTATTCAGAAGAAGTGTTATAAGTCAAGTCTTGAGGCGGATTAAGCATTAGTCTGTTAAGAAGAATGTCGGGGTGCTGGGAATTGAACCCAGTGTCTCTTCGTCCCGAACGAAGCGTGATACCGATTCACTACACCCCGAATTGCGTCCCCGGCAGGAGTTGAACCTGCATTTAAGGTAAAGACGCGAGCCGCTTTTGCGCCGCTGGGAGGAATTGAACCTCCAACCTTTCCCATGAGTCTGATGCTGTGCGTCTCTACCAAGAGTCGAACTTGGATTTAAGGTTTAGGAAACCTCCGTTCTGTCCGTTGAACTATAGAGACAAATACGCATCAGCCTCTCTCCAAAGCTTCGCTTTGGTGGGAGGACGGGACTGCTCTGTCCGTTGAGCTACAGCGGCTCGATAAGAAACCTTTGTTCTGACTCTTATATTTTACCACAGCGGAACTTACATTATTGGATAAAACTCGATAATGGAAATTGATATACTTTTTTAGGGTTTGGGACAGTTTGAAGGAATTGACTTTTTGAAGTTTAAGGGGAAAATCCGATATGATCGGAGTAAAAGTGTGGGCGCCGGGGCTGTAATCGTCGAGCGAACTCGAGGAGTTACAGGCCCCAGCGCCAGGCGGGAGGGGAGAAACAGAGAGGAGGAGGTCGGCTGCTGTAACCAAGGTCAGTTCACGGTATGCCGGGATCCAGTCTCGACCCCGAAACCCGACAGGAACCGGTTTTTGCTTACTACCAAACTAGGCAGCCCAAGTCGGTGACCTGGCGCAAAGACCCAAACACGGGCCTTACCTGTCACGAACATCCGCCCCCACCCCACAAGAAGTGGACAGGTAATATGCGCCCGTGTTACTCTCGCACCTAAGTCGGTGCGTCATCGAGTTTTTTGCTGCCTCTTAGTCGGCCGTTCGTATCCTCTTGCTTCAGCTCTCATCTCGCCCCAAAAAGCTTCCAATATTGAAAACCTTTTGCGGGCAAGGTGAGTTTTTCTCTCTCCCTTTTAAAGAACTTGTCGAGAACCTGGAAGCTTATCTCCCAGTTCTCAACTCATAGTGTGTATTGTGACACAGAAAGAAAGATTGTCAAGAGTCAGTTGGAGATTTCTACTTCAATATCACTGCATACAAATTCGCTAAACTATTACCCGACCCGAGCTTGGTTAACATAAGAAGCCTTGAGGAGTTTGGGTAGGGAACAGCGTATGGGAAATCATACGGACCATTCCAAATAACTTGTCTGTTTGTCCCGTCATAATCCATAATTGTAATCTTGTTATTTTCCGCCAGTAACAAATGGTTTGAGGTTGGGAACCAAGCAATAGTTGAAGAGTCTGTTTTGATTTTTTGGTCGGAAATCAGGAAATTCCGATCCTCTTTGATATCGTACACATAGGTTTGACCATCTTTAATAACTCTCTCTTGTTTTTGAGTTGAGCTACCCGGAAGTTGAGGAATTAAATTGTCCGGAATAGTCGCGGAGCCCGAGGCGGTATATAGAACCTTGTTGTTATCAGGAGAAAATGTTACATTGTCAGTCTTGTTCTTGAAGATTTCCTGAAGTTTCTCCGGAAGTCGGGAAAGTGAGGAGTCCATTTTCTTGCTACTTTCCGTTTTCCATTCTGCAAATGTTTTTTCAAGCTTTGCGCCTTGAATATTAACCAGCTGGTATTGGGGAGTAAAGCCGCCTGAAGGCAAGATATACTTTGCGGTTTGAATAGTTATTAATATTTCCCGAGAATCAGGTGACCAAGTCCAACTTGCGTTTGTCGGGTCAAGATTACTAATTCGTCTTGGATCATTTGAAAAACCAATTGGCAAATTTCCAAGCTCCATAACCCAAAGCCCAACTTTTTGGCTGTCTTCTGAGGGGATGCCAAACAAAACTTTTGTTCCGTCCGGGGACACAACGGGATTTATTGCTCCATTGAAAGTTACCGCCGAAAGCGAAGGCGCAATGGGGAAGAGGGCTGCGTCAACTTTGGTTACTTCTTCTTTTTTGACATCTAATCGTTTTTTCCAAGGCATAAAGCCCTCTTTTTTTACTTCAACGTCGTAAGTCTCAGGAACAAGAGAGATTGTTGCATTTGTTGCTGATTCAAGAGCCCCATTAACCAAAATTTGGGCACCGTCAGGGCTTGAGGTAACAACAAGAAGGCCGGTTGGCTTGATGACGAATTTTTTGGGATCAAACTTGTAGCCTCTGGCAAAAAAAGACATTGCAATCCCGGCAATGGTTATGACAAGGACAGTTACAAACAAAGAAAGAATGCGGAGGCGGTTCATATGGGTAAAGTATATCATTAGTTCGGGGTCTCAGAAAACTCAAGGAGTTGGTGGGTCGGAAGATCGGTGAGTGAGGGTGTCAGAAGGTCAGCTTTGCCGACTTACCGATATTCTGATTTTCTGGTACACAGATATGTTATACTGCCATTGAAAATCTGCCCAGAAAAAGTAATCAGTCTAAGTCTAAGTATATATAACTGTATCAAATCAACCTGCCTCTTAGACTTGGTCTTAGACTTGGGCTTTCTCATGTTGTCTCAACGAATTGCTATAGACCTTGGAACTGCCAACATATTGGTTTGGGTTGCTGGCGAGGGGATTGTTGCCAATGAACCGACAGTTGTTGCAGTTTCTGAAGAGGATAATCGTGTAATTGCTGTTGGAAATGAGGCCAAGAGAATGCTTGGCCGAACCCCGGGAAACCTTTTAGCATTGCGCCCGATGCGCGACGGGGTTGTTGCCGACTACCAAGTTACCGAGGCGATGCTCCGCTATTTTATCTCCAAAGTTGCCCCCCGCATCTCACTTTTTAAGCCCGAAGTTATGATTTGCGTGCCTGCAGGTTGTACTCAAGTTGAACGGCGGGCGGTATTGGACGCAACCTTGTCTGCTGGCGCACGAGTTGCTTATTTGATTGACGAACCTCTGGCTGCCTCAATTGGTGCAAAAATTCCGATTGCTGCCCCGTCGGGACATATGATAGTTGATATAGGAGGCGGAACAACCGAGGCTGCAGTCATTTGTTTGGGAGGAGTTGTTGTACACAAATCCGCTCGTGTTGCTGGGAACAAGCTAGACGGGGCAATCTCGGATTTTATGAAGCGAAAGTACAATTTGATAATTGGGGATCAAACCGCGGAAAGTATAAAAATAAAGGTTGGTTCAGCCACCCGTTTGGTTCAAGAAGAGGCGATGGAAGTTTCGGGGCGAGATCAGGTTTTAGGTCTACCGCGGACGATAGTTTTGTCGTCTCACGAGGTAACGGATAGTATTCGACCAGTGCTGTCTCAAATGCTTGGGGCGGTCAAGGGAGTTTTGGAGGATACGCCCCCTGAGCTTGCCTCAGACATTATTGAACGGGGGATAACAATGTCGGGCGGGACAAGTTTGCTCCGCAATTTCGACAGGTTTATGACTGAAGAAACCGGAGTTCCGGCCCACTTGGCCGAGGACCCTTTGCTTTGTGTTGTGCGGGGAACGGGGATCGCGCTTGAGAACCTAGATATTTATAAAAGAAGCGTGACGAAAAGATAAGACAAATTTTCAATTTACAATTTTCAATTTTCAATGAAATCTTAAATGCATGATTGTAAAAATTTAACATTTCAAATTCATTACAAATTTCGAATTTTAAACTGAAAATTAATCGCGCTTCGACCAGGAAAACTTTGTGATAACATAAGTACTATGCAAGCAAAAACCCCACTTACTATCGGTATCGACGCCTCCCGAGCATTCGTCGACGATCCCGCAGGACCAGAGTACTATAGTCTTCATTTAATAGAAAACATTGCCAAAATTGATACATTTAACAACTACAAACTGTATGTTAAGGTCGGACAATCACCCAATCATGCTTTACCGCGGAACTTTCAAGTCATTCAGGTTCGTTTACCGCGCCTTTGGACGCAAGTAGGGTTGGCACTGGAGACCTTACTAAGACCCCCGGACGTGTTGTTTGTTCCGGCACACACACTGCCCTTGATAACCAAGATGTTATTGCCGCACATGCCTATTTTGGTGACAGTCCACGGACTCGAAGGTAAGTTTTTACCGCAGAGCGGGAATTCCTTAGCACACATATACCGCAACTGGTCAATTGGGTGGGCAGTTAAGTTTTCTGACAGGTTAATTGCAGTTTCAGAGGACACCAAACGCGATGTCTTGAATACATATAATATTAGCCCAAACAAGATCAAAGTGATACACGAGGGAGTCGATTTGATGTACTTCGTGGCAGATAAGTATAGTTCCTCTAAAGCAGAAGCTTGTAGTATAGTTGATAAATTTGGAATTAGTAAAGACTATATTCTGTTTGTTGGAACAGTCCAACCAAGGAAAAATTTGGTTCGTTTGATAGAAGCTTTTTCTTTGTTAACAAATAGAGACAGCATTGGTAGTGGGTGCGGTCGATTGATTGGGCAAAGAAAACCTAAGCTCGGCGCGAGGTATCGCGACGATTTAGAATTGGTTATTACAGGAAAGTTGGGTTGGATGTATGAGGATGTTCTTGCGGCGCCCCACCGCTTTGGGGTCGAGAGTAGGGTTAAGTTTATCGGTAGAGTGAGCGACGCTGAACTGTTAGAGCTCTACAGTGAGGCTCGCGTTTTTGTACTCCCATCTGTAACTGAAGGTTTTGGTCTACCAATCCTTGAAGCCCAAGCCTCGGGCATTCCTGTTGTTGCATCAAACAGCGGGGCAATTCCGGAAGTTGCTGGAAATGGGGCGTTGTTAGTTAATCCGCTGTCTGTAAAGGAAATTTCCCAGGCACTTGAAAAAGTATTGACGGACGACAAACTACGGACTAAATTGATCGCCAAAGGGAGGGAAAATGTGCGTCTTTATAGCTGGACTACAGCAGCTGATAGTACAATCAAAATGCTTAGGGGTATGTTAGTCAATAAATCCTAAGTTCGTGTAATATACGTGTACTATAGTCCAGGTTGTAGATTTATTTGAATAATTGTTGATGAAATATAGTAGTTAGCCTTGAAGATTGCTTAAATAATTGGGGATAAATTGTGAGCAATATAGGAAAAGGGGTAGAATCGAGTTAGGGTGATCGTTAGCTGATAGTAAACAGAGGTATTTTGAGTAGGGGAGTAAAAATTATTATGAGAAAATGTGTAGAGTATAATATATAGGGTATATAAAATACGCAGGAAATTGACATTTTTTTGAAGGTTGCAAAAGACTCTGAGGGTTTTGTTTGATAAAATTAGGATGAGCTTGTAAAAAGTTGAGCAGAGAGGTTATAAAACAATGCAAAACAGGCTAAAATATACGCATGAGGTAACTAATAAGGAGCGTTTTATCGTGCCGGTATTGGGGATAAACGTGGATAGCACTGAGCTTGTCGAAGTGCTAAAACAGATATGTGAGTGGATTGAGGCTAAGTCTGTGAAAAGGCCGAGGCTTGTGGTCACGCCTAATCCTGAGATTTTGCTTCAGGCTACGCACGACCGAGAACTTGCAAAGATTTTAAATAATGCTGATCTGTCCTTGCCTGATGGGGTGGGGACTGTTGCTGCTATGCATTTTATCAGTTTACCCACAACAAAGAACTCCTTTGTAAAACCAACAACACTCCTTTTTCAAGGAGTTAAAACAGGCCTTGATCTACTTTTGCAGAAAAATTCATCTTTGTCAAGAGTCCCCGGAAGAGTAGTTTTTGATGAGTTGGTAAAGTTGTCGACCGAGAGAGGGTGGAGGGTATTTCTAATGGGCGGGAAAGCGGGTGTTGCCCAAGAAGCAGCCAAAAGGCTAAAAGTGCGGTTTCCAATTTTGGATGTCCAGTTTGATGCGGGACCATGGTTGGGGGAAGACGGAAAACCTGCAAGAGATAAAGATACAGAAAAGCAGATTATTGACAAGATAAACAGGTTCAAACCTGACTTGCTTTTTGTTGGCTTTGGGGCGACAAAGCAGGAGAAGTGGCTTGCGTGCAATCTTCCAGAGTTAAATGTAAGGGTAGCAATGACGATTGGAGGAGTACTTGATTATGCCGCTGGTGTCGTTCCGACCCCTCCTCGCGCATTTGAGAAGGCCGGTTTTGAGTGGCTTTGGAGGCTATTTACGCAAAAAGGCAGAGCATGGAGGATATTTAACGCGGTTGTAGTATTTCCGGCAAAGGTATATTTGTATAAACTAAGGTCTTGAAACGTTTCAAGACATGCCTAAACCAGCCTCTATTCAAATATCAACTACACTTATGGGCTTGATTTTTGACAAAAAACGTGGTATACTACCGGATATAAAGTAAAACTTACTATCTTGTTGGATTGTTAATTATTTTTGACAGGCTAACAAGGTAACAATGTTTATCGCACATTCACAATTCTCTTATCTTCAATCCGAGCCTAAAACGGCCCAGAGGAACGTAAGTGTCCAAATGGACTGCGAGGGTGAGGTTGGGGAAAGAGACCAAGACAGAGAAAAGAGGTAAAAATGTCCTGGCTAGCAGGTGACGCCGACTCGTCTTCCTTTAGAAAATGGGACAAGCCCATTGTTTCCCGTCAAGGGAGAACATGGGCGCAAAAAATGCGCCACGAAGAATCCTTGTCAACGGTCCTCGTTCAAACGTGGACCGAGTACGACAAGAGAAAGGTGTGTTGTTTAGTGATGGTTGTTCTCGTAAAGAGAACAAGATTCGCTCTCGTTCTCGTCGAGAGGGAATTAGGATCGAGCGAAGTAAAAATCGTTCGATCTCATTCAGGCCGGGATGTGGATCATATGATCGAAGTGGGTACGGGAGTTGTTCCGACCCATGATGATGTTGATGAATCTACTTCCGAGGAAATGCTCGTTATAGAAGAGCTTAGGTCGAAAGGCCAGCTAAGCTACTAACGGCTACTCGGTTGGGTCCAGCGTGGCAAGACTTTGTGCCGAAGGGTGCGGGGGAATGACGCCAACGCGCGTCTACTTCTTGCTAATACGAGCGATCTTGTCTTGGAAATCCGCCAGCCGGCGGACTCCGGGAGGATGAATGTCTATCACGCTTAGTGTGAGAAACAAGATTCCTTCCGGAGCAACGAGTATTAAAATGGTGTCACATTATAGGCGTGCCTTAAAAGGCGCGATGCACAGCCCCGTAAGGTTCTGCTTTGGAAGAGGGAATTGATTGGATAATTCTAAAAACAGTCTCTGTGTTCGCACAATCTGTTTCTCGCAATTTTCCATCAGGAGCTTCTAGTTTCAACTGTCCGATTTTTTCGGACACTTCAATATAACCTTCCTTTATAAGTTTGCTTTTTAAGTCGTTCCAGTATTTTCTGGGTCTTTCTGTTCCTGTTAATGCCTCAATAACGTCAACAATTGAAAACCACCATTCGTTCTTATAGATTGTTTTTCTAACCTTTTTGCCTTTAAAAATTGCAATTTTTGTGTCCATAATTTCGCAATATCCCAAATTTAACCCGAACGTCAAGGGTGCAAATTTTTTTCTTCTTGACTACTGTTTCTTAAAGTATTACTTTTCAAGTATCCCTATATGTTAACCGAAAGACGGTTATCATGGTATTTAAAAAAGGGAGCAAGGGTGGCTTTGGTGCCATTGGTGCCAATAGCTGCGTCGCTTGCCCCCGCTACTCCTCCTACCCCTGAAAAATGGCTTTCCGAACCCTCAACCGCTCAAGCAGAAGAATTAACAAGTATTTCAGAACAACAACTTGATCCGTTTGAACAACTTATCGTGGATGTGGCAAGGCTTCTTGGGAGTAATGATTTAGGAAAAATTGGTGATAATTTATACGCTGGACGTTCATACTGGAAAGTTTATGGTGAGCAGTTTCCAACAACGCCTCGTTCTTCCTCAAACATGGTTGATCTTTTTTCCCAATCGTTTAAGAATCGTGGCAAACCAAACTGTTTGGGATACACATCAACTGGTCCAAATCACAAATACTTGGGCATAGTTTTTGAAAACTTTGGAGCTTTTAGTTCTCCTGGTGTAAGCGGGTTGTCTATGGTTGTTGTTGGAGTTGATCCTCGAGTTGATGACTTCAAAAGTGGTCTACTACACGGTAATCGTATTTATTGGGTTGACGAGATACTAAGTAGTGACGTTACACGAGTCAAAGGCGAAATTAAGCCGTGCCCCGGATTGTCTAAAATTGCGGAACCAAAACCGGAAACAAACCCAAAAGAATCTCCAAAAGTTCCAAAAGATATTGCCCAAACAAAGATTTTGTATATTGCTATGGAATCTGGAAAAACAAAAATATATAGCTCAAATCCGGACGGGTCAGATAAACAGGAGTTGGTCGATAAAGAGAATATTTTTGGGAATCCCCGATGGATTGATTCAAAAAGATTTGTTTATGGTACGGGCGGCTTGGGACCAAAATTTGGTATTTTTCTTTATGACACCCAAACGAATAAGGAGATACAGTTGACTTTCGGCCAAACTGGCGGCATTGAAATGTGCGCTGCTCCGGATGGTAAGGGTGGCATTGTGTTTACGGCCCGTGGAGTTTTTCCTGGAAAAGGTGCAAATGAGGATATTTTCAAAATTGGGCTGGATGGAAAAAATTTGGAGCGGTTGACCGACGATAAAGTTGGAAGTAACGAGCATTGTCCGATTGTTTCGCCTGATGGAAAGTACATCGCCTTTCAAGTCTACTCGCCAGGACAACACGGAATACCTGTCGATATAGCAATTTACCCGATTGAACGTCTAAAGAACGATTTTAGCCCACCGAATCATTCAATGTTTATTGATGGATCCGAGGCAATCGACTGGTCGCCTGATAATCAATGGCTTCTTTTTACACGGGAGGTAAAATTGGGGCCGCCCAGAGGTTATCGATATGATCTATTTAAAGTTCATCCTGATGGGACTGGGGAGACACTGGTTGTAAAAGATGCGGAAGGAGGTTCATGGTCTAACGACGGTAAATGGGTAATTTACTCAAGCCGCCGGGCGGATGAGAAAAATTTGGATTTGTATCTTGTGTCCTCAGACGGTGGTGAGTCAGTAAAAATTACAAACACTTCTTATAATGAGTTTTCGCCGAGTTGGCAACCAAGAGAGAAAATAGTAAGGGAAGAGAGGGATATATTGATTGTCTTTGGGTTGATAACCGAAATTAAAGATGGTTATGAAACCCACGGCTTAACGCGCAATTTTGAAAATTGGGCAACGACAGAATACAAATACGGGAAGAAAAATATACTAAGAATGAGCTGGGGAGGGTGGGAGTTTGATAATGATGGGAATTTAAAATCCCGCGACCAGGTTTGCACTGACACATTAAAAGATCCAAATCTGCGCGCTGATATGTTGATTCAAATGTGGAACGACCTGGAAAACAAACGTCCAAACAGAAAACTTACTGTTGTCACCCAATCAGAAGGTGTTGTCCCAACTTTTCTTGCATTGAAAAAAGGCATGAAAGGCGAAGCAAAAGTTAATTTAGAACAAATTGAAAAAATTATTTTTGTTTCTCCGCCGGCACATGGCGTTGATAAACCAATTTTCGACAAGCTTGCCGCTCTTTGGCCGGTTGAACAACCTGAAACTTGCAGGATACTTTTTGGCGCAACTCCGTCACCCTCAATTCTTGAATATCCGACAGGTGAAAACCTGCTAAAGATGTGGGAAAACAGAAAATCTGTTGATAAGGAATGGGCCGAAGTTACAGCATGGTTAGCCAAAAATGGCGTAGAAGTTTATTCTCTTTACAACTTCGAAGATGGGATAATTTCTTTCCGAACATTACCCATACCTCAAGAAATCTTGGAGTTGATGTTTTTCAAAGGTGGAAAACTTACAGAAGTTATCAAGTCTCAGGAAATTCCTGGAGCAATTAATATCGGAAGATCGTTAGGAAAAGGTGGTTTGGGACATGACAGATTTTGGAATACTCCGGAAGGTTTGGAAATATTAATGACGATTGTTGGTGAGCAAATTAAAAGAACAGGGGGAGACCTAAATGCAATTTTGTGGGAGTTAAGAAGAGAGTTGTTTGTAAGGTTAAACAAAGCGGTGCTAAATCAAACGAAAGGTCTGAAAGGTTAAAGAACGCGCTCTCTTTTTATGCTTATGAAAGAAGACCCCGCTTAATGGGGATGAATCCAAACTAGCTCGAAACTCGCCTAGGACGAGGATACCACGCTTTATGTGGTAGTTCATTACCTAATCAACTATGATTTGACTGACCAACTTTTAAGCACGTGCATTATAGTTGGTCACTATTAGTTTTGACTTAAGTTGGTTAAGTTGGATTGGGGTGTTTGATTTTTTTGCAAAAAAATATTTTAGCAATAGATATTTTAATAATTTGAAGAGACGAAAAGTACCGAGTCATACTCGGCTGCCACATAAGACATAGTGCCGGTTGGGTTTCGCCAAAGGCGAATTTGCCCAACCGGCACTTAAGTTTCGTATTTGCTGCCTCGCCTTGAATTTTGGACGCGTGTCCAAATAAGCGAAGAAGCAAACTAGTTTCGATTCTGCTCTTGTTTGGGGAGGACTACCCCAAATAGATAGAGGGCTGGTAGCACAACTGCGATTACCAAGAAGGTGACCAGTGGCCAGTGGTCAGATGCTTTGTTTGTCGACATTGCTCCGACCGCGATCGCGAGAAAGACGAAGAAATTGACGTTTGGCCCGCAGAAGAGCGTCGATTGTCTTTGTAACAATATCGCTTGCGACATTGTTACGTTGCAGCCAACGGGCTACCTGGTCCAGATCCATTCGTGTCATGAAACTGTTATGGAGTGACCAAGTATATGGCTCAAATGACGGTACTGATCTCTCAACCTCAACCAACTACTTTGTGGTTCTTGTTGACAAAGGTTTGGATGGATCCCACGCTTTCTCCTTTTTGGTGTTTTTGTGTCGGATTGGCTTTGGGCTTTTCCGGCACTGGAATTTCTTAGATTGGCAGGCTGTCTTCAACACCGACCCGAGCCCGTTTGGCTTCTTGAAGTAGATCCTGGCGTGAACCGCTTTTTCGTGTCCACACGTTTTCAACTTGTGCGATCCTTGCCCAAGTTGTTCCCGGGTTGTCGACTAGCAGGTTGAGCACCCACTTCTCGAATTCGCGCTGGTCGCTGTATTTGGTTTCAACTACAAACTGGTAGTATCCCCTCGTTCTATGGATCTTTTGTACCGTTGGATTTTGTCTTATCCAACGGTCTAACCTGAGGTGATTGGCATTTTCGGTGCGTACCAACACAAAGGCCTTCACTGCGTCTTTCTCCTTCTTCAGTTCAAGTAACGATTTGGCCCAGCCGTTCCTCAAATTCCGATTCCTTAACCTCCTCCTTAATCTAGTGCCACAATGGCACCCAGGCATCGCTTCCTACAAGTAGACATGCAAAAAAGAAGAGAATTCCAACAACGGTCATGAGTACGCCCAGGGTCATTGGTGACAAGTGCCAATTCTCTCTAGACCAGATTGGTGTCACAAGGTACTTTTGGTAGACAAATCGCTTTGACGGCGTGGGGTGGTTGCACATGCTTCCTCCTTTTAATTCACTTGTGAATGAGCAATTGAGAACGTTAATCTCGATTAGATTGGGGCAACGTTCTGGTAGGTTTTACCTACGTGCAATCTTACTCTATGCCTAAAAATTATGCAATTATGGGTTAAAAATGTATCTGGTGGGTACAACATGTTACAACGGTGGCATGCGAAAAACATATCTTCGTATCTCAGATGAATTAAACAGTAGAGTAACGAAAATCGCAAAAGACCAAAACAAGAGAAAGGCGGAAGTGTTTAGACAGGCGATTGAATATGGACTACAAAAAGCCGAAACGAATAATCCGGCCCTGCGAAACTTAGCCAACAATTTTCAGTTTTGACAAGTTCTACAAGAAGAAGGGGTTTAAATTGGCTTCAGAAATTTAACTTTATTTATGATACAATCTTCCAACACTCATGTATAAAAATATTAAAATTACAGATATTTTGCGGGGTGAGCATGGAGTTTTCCGTGCGCAACTTGCTCATCTTGAAAAATCAGTTTTGGGATCAAACGATCTTCCAAATATAAAATCTCAAATGGCTATGTTTGGGGCTGGGTTAATTCCACATGCAAACATGGAAGACAAATTACTTTTTACCAAACTTGATCCTGTTTTTGGGAAGATGGGGCCGGTTAGCGTTATGCGAGCAGAGCATAAGGAAATTGAAGGTGCTTTTGAAAAATTGCCAAAGACTGACAAATTAAATAAAGCAAAAGATTTTGTTTTGAATACTATTCAAGTCGCCAAGGAACATTTTGGAAAAGAAGAACAAATGCTTTTTGCAATGGCCGAAGAAGTATTGTCTGAGAAAGTGCTTTTTAGTTTGGGCGAAAGGTGGCTTGAAAAAAGGGGAGTCTTTTTCTAAATTTTTACCAAAGTAAGTTGGGGTTTTCGGTTGTCAATTGACTGGACTAAAACATATCCCGGGAGTGGGATTTTTATATCTTGGGCTTGACCGGGAATTGATATCTCGCCTTGCATTTTTCCATCAATTCCCAAGATGTTTACTTTTTTAGTATTGGGATTTACAAAAACAATTTTGTCTTCGGTTACAAGTGGACCTGGACCGGCAAAGGGGTAGTCTGTTTGTTTAATTTGCCATGCCGGTTCTCCATCATTTTTATAAAACGCAAAAATTCCACCACTCTTTTCGCCTTTTGCAACGACAACAAAATCGCCCAAAGTTCCTAAGAATTTGTCGATTTGAAAGTCCGGCTTTTTCCAAGATTTTCCGGAAGTTCCATCAATCACCAGGATACCTTTTGATTCATGATCAGGAAGAACAATAAGATTGTTCGATTCACCATATATATCCCTCTCATTAATGTCACTAGTATTCGTTCTCCAAATATCTTTTCCGGTCTTTTTATCAATAGCTACAAGTTGGGTAAGGGTTGTTAGGGACGTTGTGGAGGTAGGGGTAAATAACAAGTAAATTCTGTCCGGGCTTTGGCCCCTAAATCTTGCAATACTTTTAAAACCTGGAAGTTTTTCGTCTGGGATTCTCCAAATCTCTTTGCCAGATTTTATGTCGATTGCCAAAACAAACCCCTCTCTTCTTGTGAACATAACCTTCTCGCCTCTGAAATTTTCAATTACTTGTTTTGTTTCGGTTATGGTTGCAAAAAACGCTGTCTCGTCGACGGACGTTGTGTCAACAGTATATTCATTTGGAACGTCTCGACTTAGAGTTGTTGATCTGCCTGTTTTTACGTCAATTGTTTTCCAAACCTTTTCAGCTTTTGATTGAACAATAATTATTCCAAAATTTTTGTTTGTATACCAGATTCTACCTTCGCCACGCCATATTTCGTGCGTTTCTTTTTTATCAATCAGTGCGCTGCGGTAAGAAGTTGACCCTTGCACCGGGAACAAGAAATTTAATCCAAGATTTGTAACGGTAAATTGGATTTCGGTCTTGACGTCTTGTGGTTTGAAACTTTCATACCGTTGTCTTATGACTGATCCATCTTGTGCGCCTCGTTTAAAAAACATCTGTCCTCCTAAAAATTCATATGCTGGATTGTAACAGTAAATGTAGGGGTCGTTTGGGTCAGTAAAAAATTTGAATCGCGAGATATTGGTTTCCATCCAAGGCCACACCAAATTGCCGGTTTTAAGATTTACAACTTGCATTTGATCTTTTGAGGTGAAGTAATAAACATTCCAATTGTCAAAAAAATAATTTGGTCCTTCGCTACTTGGCGCCCAAACTTCTTTTGTCCATAGTTGGCCTTTTGGCTGTTCGGGAGTTGATTCGGGTTTAGGGGGAGTAAGGGACTTAGGGGACGTTGGGGAGAGTTCGGGGATTGAGACTTTTTGTTTGGAGGTGGGGATTAGGGCTGGGGTGGTTTCAGGAATAGGGGTTTTAGGGGGTGCAGGGGGAATTGGGGAGGAATCGGGGATGGAAGTCTCTGGAGGTGGGGTTGGGTCTGAATGGGGCAAAGCACAACCTAGTATCACTGCCGTTGTTCCTGCTCCAATCATTTCCAAAAAATTTCGTCTTGAGAGTTTTCTTTCAGGATTGGACATGCTTCACCCAACAATAGCTAAATCGTTTTCTCCTCCAACAATTAAAAAGTTGCCACTTGCAGTTATTTGCTTTGGATCAAACCCAATTTGTAAGTCTGACCTACCTTGACTTCCGTCAATGTTGCGAAAAACAAGTCTTTTGTTCCCTTGGAAATTTTTACCTACATAGAAGGCGAATTCTTTTCCAAATGTTACACCTGCGCAATTCACTCCGTTTGGTCGGAAATCCCCCAAGTCATATTTCCAAAGCCTTTTTGTTCCATCCTTCCCGGCAAGTGCTGTTATTGAATTATCTGTGGCCAAAACAACTTGATTCTCGTTTACCCCAATCACTTGTTTGGGTAGGATTTCATCATTCACCCAAAGTTCTTTTCCGGAATTTGGGTCGATTGCTATCAGAGCATCCTGTTTTTGATTTGTAACGAGGATGATATCTTTCGAGAAGTAAAAAGGCGGCCATTTTGTCGGTTGTGGGTAAGTCCAAGGTTTACCAATTGAAGTTAGATCTAATACTTCGAGATTGTTTGGAATAAGGGCACCATATCTGTAAAGCGCTTTTGCGAGAACAATTTTATCTTCGCCTACCATCCCGGCAACAACGCTTTCGGTTATTCCTTGTTGTTGTCCGATTGTTGAGTTTGTTTCAAGGTCAATTATACCCGCAAGGGCGTCCGGGTGGAGATATGTGGTTGCAAGAACGACGTACCTTGATGTTGCAGTTTTTATGCGCAAAGAATAGCCTGAATTCACTTGCATAGAAGGAAGCGTTTTGTCTTGACCCGTCTCTTGGTCAACAATGTGTATTGTGTATATTGTTGATGCGCCGGGAAGGTCTTTGCGTGTAGTGAGAAATAACTTACCGTCAAACGACATTGGAATATTGTCAAGCGGACTTTCAAAATCAATTCTTGCATGTTTTTCACCATCTTTTATATCAAGTCCGTAAAGACGGTCTTCTCCTGTTCTTAAAACCCAAACTGTATTTTTAGTCACCGCAAGAGGAATTCCTCCAAGATCCCACGAGTCGCGCCAAAGAGGTTTTCCGTCTCCCAGGTTAACTTTTATAAACTTATGGTTTTGGGCTCGTGTCAAAAAAAGTGACTCGTTTTGAACCATGAAAGGTGGGGTGGGAATGGGAATTCTAAAGCCAGGTGGTGAGCTTTTAAAAATACTTTTTTCTATTTTATCCTGCCAAAGAATTTTAAGTTCAGTTCTTTTTACTTCTTGTTTCGCGGGACTTGGTGAAAGCTCGGGGGGAGAGGCTTTTTGTTGGGAAGTTGGGATTAGGGTTGGTTCGGAGGTAAGGTTAGTGAGGGGTGTGGGGGGCTTAGGGGGAAGAGAAGTTGGTGAGGATTCAGGGACGGGAACCTCAGGAGGCGGCGTACAACCAAGTATTGCAATGGTTGCTCCTGCCCCAATCATTTCCAAGAAACGTCTTCTGGAAACTCTCTCAACACTGGGCATATGTGTTAGTTGTTTCTGTAAAAATATTGCGACAATTTTATTTGTTTGTCAATAGTATTTTTAAATATGCTACTTCTGATTGATGTATTCTTTAAAGTTTTCAGCTTCTTTTTTTGACAAAATTCCATTTTTGACAAGCCGAGCGATTGCTTTATTTTGAACCAAAGCAACTTTTTGCCGCGTCAATCCAATAATTCTCCCAATTTCCTCTAAAGTAAGGCTGTAAATGCCTCTTAACACAAGCACCCTTTTTTGTTCAATTGTTAGAACATCAAAGGAAGCATCAAAGACCTCCTCAAGTTGTATTCTGGTCTCTGCCAGTTTTCCTGCACTAGGCCAACCTGAGTCGATAAAGTCTCCAAAACAATCGCCATCTGGTTCGTCGACCAGGGCATCAAGTGATACAATGCTTTCGCCAATATCTTGTATTCGTTCAAGTTTCCGAATTTCGATGCCAGTTTTTTCAGAGACTTCTTCCCAAGACGGTTCGCGTCCCAGTTTTGTTGTCAATTCTTGTTTTGCTCTGGCCGAGGTGATGTAATCCTCGACAATGTGAACAGAAGGCCTAAGCAACCTAGATTTAAGCACTGCACGAATAATGGACTGCCTTATCCAGGGGAAGGCGCATGTTGAAAATCTATTCCCTTTTCGATAGTCAAATTTGTCAACTGCAACTAGCAACCCTATATTTCCTTCTTCTATGAGTTCTGAAACGGAGACACCTCTATGTTGGTATTTATTTGCAATAGTGACAACAAGGCGGAGGTTTGATTCGGCTAGAGCACTCCGTGATTGAAGTCCGGTCTCGATCCTTCTTTTAAGATTGTTCTTTTCTTCCGGACTTGATAAACCATTATTGGCCAGTGTTGTGCGTGCTGCAACACCTTCGCTTATTGCCCGACCCAACATCTGTTCTTGTTCAAAAGTAAGGAGTTCAAGTTGTCTAATTTCTTTTTGGTACAATTCGTCCAAGTTAAGCGCGTTTTGTGTTGGGAGTTGCGCTTCACATCTGGGCATTGAGCAATTCTAAGGGGGTTGTCAGTTGTTGTCAACCGGATGCTTCTTTTTTTTCTTTCGTCTTGCGACACCTTCACGGGCAAATTGTATTAGGGCGACAGAAGCTCTCCTTTTAGGGTTTTTTAGGGCATCTAGAATTTTTCTTTGCACCTGTCTAACGCGCTCCCTAGTTAGCCCGTAGCGTCTAGCAATTTCTTCAAGTGTGAGTTCTTTGCCGTTTTCTTCACCTAATAATCTAGCAATGGCAATTTTTATGTCCCTTTCTTTGTTTTGGGTATTTGGCATGGCTTCTGCTAATAGTTCTAAAGCCCTTTCTCGGTTTACACGAGTAAAAGCCAGTTCATCTGTGCCGTCTGCGTTTGGGGAAGCAAGTGTTTCTGATAGGATTGCTTCTTCGTTTTCGTGGAGTGGTTTTTCCAAGGAAAGGTGCGGCTTAAATAGGTCTCTAATGAAAGTTATTTTTTCTCCAGGGAGACCGGCTGATACGGCCAACTCACTTAATTCAGGAGTTCTTCCGAGTTCTTGCGTAAGGTATGCTTCGACTTTGTTTATTTGGGCATTTTTCTCATGTGCCCACACAGGGATTCTTGGGCCGTCAGGTTGGTTTTGCAGGGCACGCGTTATGTAATGATCAATCCAATGGACAGCATATGTACTAAACTTAAAGCCTTTTTTCCAATCGAATTTTCCTATGGCGTGGATAAGTCCGAGGTTGCCTTCCTGGATTAAGTCTAAAAGTGGCACTCTATGGTTCATCTGCTTTTTTGCGCGCGAAACAACCAGGCGAAGGTTGCTTTGGACAAGCTTTTCAAAGGCGGTATTACCTGTTTCTATTCTTTCTTCCAAGTCTGTTCTTTTGGCCAAATCCATAGTATGGGCTAGAGCATCGGAGGCTTTTTTACCACGCTCGATTTTTTGGGCGAGATATACTTCATCTTGCCGCGTTAAAAGTGGGAATTGGGTGATTTCCGTTAAATATCTCTCGATAGGATTCTGTGGGCCGTCAAAGCAATCGGGAGTTTGAGGTTCGAAGGTGTATGGTGGCGGCATTTCCCTGATCATGGGGGTATTTTAAATAGTAAACAGCGAATAGTAAATAGTAAGAAGTAAAAAGTAGTTTGCCCGGGGAGGAATGAAAGTCCGCTAAGCGGAACGATCATCCTCCTCGGGCGAGGTAGAACACTCGAGGGAGGACAGTTCCTCAAATGCCTACCTGTTGCGGCCAGCCAAAAGGTGGCCATACGTGCTTGCTCACCAAGAGGCTGGGCTCGCAGAATGTGGCGCGTTAGGCGGCTACTGTTGCCTTAGCCGGTCCAGGCTGGCTTAGTTTGACGAGCCAGTTCACGACGCCCGGTACCAAGTAAGCCGTTGCAAATGTCGTAATCGTTGGTTCACCGACGATCGCCTTGACTTGAGCCGAAACAGCGATTGCACCAACGATGACTGCTGTGGCTGCCAGAGAGATCAGGTATTCCAGATCAACATTGACTGGCGCTGCCAGTTTAACCAGCGGAAGCAACACGTCCCAGAGGAACACCACCACGCCGAATGCAATTGCCACAGCAAACAGCGGATGGAGAGTCGTGGACGCAACGATCGGAACCAGGATCAATGATACAACTACGACAAGAACCGCACGAATGATGGTAAGCGCGTTCACTTTTCTCACCTCATAGGTAAGTTTGTTTGTCTCCGCTTCTGTCCTCACTGCCGACAATTTACAAGAACCACTCTTGCAAATGTTGACAGTTGGCGCGAGCCGTTAAGCGAAGATGGGCCAGAAGAAAGGACGCTTTACTGAGCTTGTCGAACGTGTTCGGAATGACATACTTTCGCCTGAACTTACAAAGCGTTCTCTTTTTAAGCCCATCTTCTTTGCTCTATTAACGTGCAACGTTGTTTGAACTATTTGTAAATCATTGCGACAGGGAAGTCTGTAATGTACGTTACACGCGCTAAGCAGTAATCACGTGGTATGCTACAATCAGGCTATGGGCAAGGCGAAACTGTTAGAAAGAATTTGGCGACCACGATCCAAACCTTCTTTAAAAGACAGGCTTGAACACATTTGGGAATCTCCAGACTTTGCCTCATTTTTTGAAAAAACAAAAAGACCGGCGTGCTTAATCAAAAAAGGAACAATAATATTCGATGAGAGTGATCCTTTGGAGAAGCTCTACTTTATTAAAGAAGGATTTATCAAACTTTACAGGCTTTCTGAGGACGGGCGAGACGGGACATCATATCTTCTTGGACCGGGGCATATTGTAGGGCTAAGGGCTTTGCTGTCTCCTGATAAGTCTGCCAAACACAACGCAGAAGCTTTAACTGATATAAAGGTTGTTAGTATTTCGCGTGAGGAATTTTTTGAGCATGCAGTCCGCGACTCGTCACTTCTTGTTGATCTACTGCATGCATATATTGAAAGACTTGACTATACAGAACAAAGACTTGTTGGGTTTATGTTTACCGATTCAACCGCGCGAGTTGCCCATTTTCTTTATGACTGCGCGGAAAGATACCCCACCTCGCCTTCGGCTACGTTAGGGGCAGGCAGAGAGATTGTGCTTCCACTTAAGTTGTCTCACCAGCGAATTGCAGATTTTGTCGGTTCATTTCGGGAAACTGTAACGCTTTCCTTGAACCGCTTGGAAGACGCAAAAATTATTCGAATCAACAAGGGCGAAATCGTAATTTGTGACCTTCAAAAACTTCGCGAATATGCAGTAGGGGGGACACCTTAAAGGTGTGGCCTTGAATGTGTATCATAATCACATATCACACCTCGGAGGTGTGATATGGCATCAGGGCTAAAAAAGTTGAAAATTGCTACAAATTGGTGAATACTGATAATTAATGGTGAATTATCCTTTACTTAAATTAACAAAAAGGGACGTTGTTTCTTTGGGCATTGTTGCCTTTCTTCTTGCGTCTTTGGGTGTTGGGCTTGTATTAACCCAGAAGATTCAAATATTTAATCCTCGTGCTGCGACGACTCCTTTTGATTTTTACGGAACTCAAATTAAGGTTTTGAAATTTTTTGGACAAAAGGGAATTGGGGAAAATTCTCGTGGAAAAGTGGGACCGTTTGGCATTGACCACTCCTCGGGTGTAATTGTGGACAAGTCTACAAGTCCAAACAAATTGTATGTTGTTGATACTGGGAACAACAGGGTTCTTGGTTATAATGGGACAGGAAAATGTGTGGGCAACAGCTCGCTGTCTTGCACGACTGATTCAGACTGTAATGGGGTTGGCGGGAATTCATGCTACATGGACGGGACAAAAGCACCCGACATTGTTTTTGGCCAACCGGATATTGAAAGTGGGGCTTGTAACGGAGACAACAATTTAGGTTTTAACAAAAGTCCAACAGCATCGCTTTTGTGCTTAATTGATTTTCCGGCCCGAACCAACACTGCCGAGTATTGGATGAGGACCAACATCGATGTTGATAGTGAGGGAAACTTGTATGTACCCGATGTTTACAATAATAGAGTTTTAAAGTACGACCAACCGCTAAGCGCAGACAAGTCAAATGGAAAAGGGGACAATGTTGCTGATTTTGAAATTGGACAGGACAGTTTAGAAACAAACGGTCGGAACAAGGGGTCGAATTATGACGACTACACAACTCCTTCCTCCAACTCGCTTTGGATAAGTTCCGGACCACCGGACCATGTTGCTTCGCGGGGCGTATCGATAGATATACAAGACAATGTTTGGGTTGCAGATACATTCAACGGAAGGGTTTTGCGTTTCCCCAAAGATTCCCAAACTGCCGATTTGGTTTTGGGTCAAGACAATTTCAGCAACAGATATAAAGGAAACTGTTATTTGAATGTTGGCGCATCTACTCAACAGTTGCCGAATAATTTGCCTCGAAACAGATTTTGTTCTCCAACACTTGCAAAAGTTGATCCGGATACTGGGGATTTGTACGTAATTGATGAGTATCCTCAAGCTTTTAGAGCAAGGATCCTAGTTTTTAGACCAAACTTTACGAACGGGATGCAGGCTTATAAGGAATTAACACCTTTGGGCGGAAGTGATTACATTTTTCGTACCACTGGGTTTGCATTTAACACATACAAAGTTGGCGATTATACCTCAGGCAAGTTATGGATAAATGACGGGATGGACAGGACGATATTAACCGACTCGGACGGAAACATTATCAAAGTTTTGGGGGCAATTGATCAAAACCACGCGGGGGGTGATAGGTCGGGATATGACGCAGCTTGCGGCTCGATATATGACGAGGGATTTAATCTCTGGAAACCGGGCGGATCAATTGGATTTGATCAGGACAATAACATTTATTTGGCTGATGAGTTTTTTAACAGGGTTTCGCGATATAAAGTTCCATTTGAAACAAGAACAATAAACGATAAAACTTGTTTTCCGTTGCCCAGCGGTGGTTTGTTTCCGGGGCAAGGTCCAAATGTGCCGGATGATTCCAGATTAGGTGGTGGATCAACAGGAACAGTTGTTTACCAAAATCAGTTGATTTTGGCTGACGGAGGGCGTCTCTTGGTTTGGAACAATTACCAAGGCAAGTCGTTTGACGCGCCGCCTGACATAACAATAAATGCCCGCTTGCCCCGCGTTTGGTTGTCTCAAGCAATTGATGATCGCGGTCGGCTTTGGGTTTTTAACGACCAAGGAAAAATTAGAGTTTACCAGCTGCCTTTTGTGCAAGGTGAAAATAGTCCGATTGCGGAAAATATTCCACTTTATTGGCAGGATGACGGCAGTGCGGTTTCATATTTTTCAATGGGCACTAGTGTTAGCTATAGTTGGCAAGAGCGGGCTTTATACGTTGTTGACGGAGCAAACCACAGGATTTTGAGAGTTAAAAACTATGATGATTTGGGCGAGCCCGGAGCAAAACTTTTGGTTGATATGGTGATTGGGCAAAGAAACAAATCGGAAACCATGTGCAATCACGACCAAATAGAAGTTGGAAGTTGGTCTCCAAGTGGTTCACCGACTGCTGAAAGCCTTTGTTCACCAACTCAAGCTTCGTTTGACAACTTTGGGAACCTGTATGTTGTTGAAAACAGATATGAGTGCCACGGCAACAACAGAATAACAACATTCATGTACGAGGATCTTGCAAATGCCCAAGGTCTTTTTCCCAATATTGAGGCAGAGAAGGTATTTAACAAAAACAGTTTAACGGAGCAAGCAATGCCCGGGTGTAATGATGGAAAGTTTGACCAACCTGGATCGCCCGTGAGTATTGCCTTTGACAGCGCAAATCACATGGTTGTGGGAAATGATGGGTATTTTGCGGATGTACAAACTCGTCAGAATAAACAACTTTGGTTTTACCAGGATCCATTAAGCAAACAAACGCCAGACGCTGCAGTTCAACTCCCAATGGGCGCGGCAGGTGAGGTTGCATTCGATCAAAACAACAACTTGATTATCCAAGATCATACATGGCCACGTCTTTGGGCGATTAACTTGTTTGAAGATTCTTATTGGACTGGAATTACGTTGCCAAGCCCCCCGCCATATCCTGAAAGACCAACACGGTCGCCAAAACCATCACCGAGTCCCAGTCCATCACCTTCACCAAGCCCAAGCCCATCACCGAGTCCGGTTCCGGTACCTGATCCAGGTGATTTGGGGACCTGGCGAACTGAAAAAACAATTTCAACAAACGAGCTTTCTGGCCATCGGCTCGTTTCGGTCAGGTCTTCCTATCTGTACAATATTGCGGGCAGCGATTCAAGGAGTGTTATAAATACAGTATATTATGCGCCACTTGTTGACGGAGTTGTTGGTGATTGGCAGGTAACAACTGGCTTGCCTGAAGCACGCTATCATTTTGCAGCTGTTGGTTACCGAAGGTTAATTTACGTTTTTGGTGGGAGAGGACCTGACTTTTTGCGGAAAAACACTGTGTATAGGGCTTTAACAAACTGGGACGGAACAATATCTTCTTGGGAGCGACTTGGTAATCTACCAGTTTCTGCAAGCCATCTTACGGCTACAGTATGGAATAACAAAATTTACCTGGAAACCGGTGCGGCAGACGGCAACAACCTTTCAAAGATATATTCGACAACCATAGGGAGTGATGGATCGCTTGGTGAGTGGAGGCTTGAACTTACGTTACCCCAGAAAATATATTCATCATCACTTGTTGCAACAGATGAATACCTGTATTTGGTTGGAGGGCAGGGAAGTTATTACACTGGACCTGGAACTGTTTTGAAAATGCGAATAAGTTCGGATGGATCGCTTGGAGCATATCAAACAACAACGTCACTTCCTTTTATTACAACAAACCATCAGGCGCTGGTAATTGGAAATACCATTTATGTTGTTGGAGGGTATGGAGACAATTCTAATTCGCCATCTTTTGGTAAAAGAGTGCTTAAAGCTATTATCCAAAGCGATGGAAATCTATCTAGTTGGCAGGAGACTACGCAACTAACAAGTCAGATATTAAATGCAGGTGCAACCTTTTCCCAGGGGAGGATTTACGTAACCGGAGGAATACCTGCGGTTTCAATTTCAGCGCAAGTTAACGGGCTGCCGGCTCCAGAGCCAGTTGTTGCCACAGGCTACTTTGCAACCTGGCTTAGTCCTGACAGAGATGGATCAACTGTCCTTGATGCAACCTCCCTAACTGGAGATGTTGCTACAGGCGATTTTTCACTTCCCGATTCACAAGAAGGCCAAAAAATACTTTACGCAAGGTTTTTCTATTCTGACGGATCACACAGGGATGTCCAAAAAACAATTGTTTATCGACCGCTTGCGAGCCCAACTCCTTCACCGATTCCATCTCCTGTTGTTCCAAGTCCATCGCCTTCACCCAGCCCAAGTCCTTCACCAGTTGCACAAGGCCATTTGAGTCTTTGGAGAAGTGAATCAAATTTGCCAGTTGCTACCTACGCTCGTAAGCTTGTTGCTTTGAATGGATACATTTTTAACATTGGAGGATACGCTGCTGACGTTCCTGTTGATACGGTCAGTGTCGCAAGAGTAAAAGAAGACGGATCTCTTGATATTTGGGATAGGGCGACTTCTCTTCCAAAAGCTCTAACTTCTCATGCTGCAGTTACCAGCGGCCAGTATTTGTATGTTCTTGGTGGGCAGGCTTCTGATTATTCTGCGTCAGACAACGTGTACTTTGCTCAAATGGGGAACGACGGGCGAATTGGCTCCTGGACGGAAACGACAAAACTACCAAAGGGCTTATATTCTCCGGTTGCTGTAGTCTCAAACGGTTACATATATTTGTTGGGAGGTGCAAATTACAGCTCTGGGCACAATTACAATGTTTATTCAGCCAGAATATTAGAAGACGGGGGGTTGTCCGAGTGGTCCAATATTGGAGAATTTCAAACGGGAATGGTTTACTCTTCAGCAGTGGCCATGAACGGTTATCTATATGTGGTAGGCGGATATCAAATAAGAGAGCCTGAAGGTGGAACCAACATTGTTTATCGAGCTCAAGTTGGTGAAAATGGAACCTTGGCGGACCCATTCAGACTATTGACGAATTTGCCAGGACGGTGGCTTTCAAATGGGCTTGTAAGTTTCAATGGAAACATTTTTGTTTTGGGAGGAAGAAAGGACTATGCCCAGACGAGATTGGTAATGAGTTCTCGAATTAACCAATATATGACCTTAAGCGATTGGGAAGAAAACACCTTGCTTCCTGAAGGGTTGTGGTCGTATGATGCTGCAGCTTGGGGAGACAGGGTGTATGTTTCTGGCGGGGGAAGCATGAACGTTTATTCAGCCCAATTTGTTGGCCTTGAGCCTACCCATTCGCCAAGCCCCGATCCAATCGGGGCAAGCCCTTCTCCCTCACAAAGTCCTAGCCCTTCGCCGTCTCCATCGCCAAGTGTTGAACCATCTCCAAGTCCCAGTCCGTCTCCTTCACCACAAACATTATTAGGTGATATCAATGGTGATGGAGAACTGTCAATTGATGACTACAATATATTAGTTAGACACTTTGGTCCAAGAATGCCTGTTGGGGGGAGTCCTGCGGATCTTGACCAGGATGGGAACGTAGACATCTTTGACTACAATATCTTTGTTGAAAATTATCCAAGAAACAGGCAATAGTTCCGAGCTTGACTTGCACCCACTGTCGAAGGTGATGTAGTTTGATATGTTTCTTCAAATAGAGAACTAGATTTTGCAAAATTGAAACAGAGTGTATACAATCAAAACATGGGTTACCTTTGGGATTATCCAACAACGATTAAATCAACTAAGGCTGGGAAACTGTTGATATTGGAGAGAAAAATCAATTTTGGTACTAAGCCTGGAAAAACGACAAAGATCAAATTATCTGAAGTAAAGAAAAATTGGAACAAGTTAAAACTTCAACCGAGAAAGAAACGACTTTTTGAACTCTTAATATGGGGAAAGTAAGGGAATTAACAGATAAGCAATTACTTATCTTTCGAGAAATAGCAAACGACGTTTTTTTCCGATCTCAATTTTATTTCAGCGGGGGAACGGCGCTCGCATCAGTTTATCTTCACCACAGGGTTTCTGACGACCTTGATTTTTTCTCACAAAATAAATTTGACCCACTAATCTTGTTGAATAAAGTAAGTTCATGGAGTATTAAGCACGATTTCAAATTTTCTCCCCAAACAATTGAGGATACACATGTTTTTAACATGTCTTTTCCCGACAGGTATTTATTGAAAGTTGATTTTGCGTATTATCCGTACAAAAGACTTAAGGTTGGTGAAATTTTTGAAGGTATGGAAACTGATAGCCTTGAAGATATCGCAGCAAGTAAAATGATGCTTATCAATCAACGCAGCGAGGTTAAGGACTTTGTGGACTTGTACTTTTTGTTGAACAAATTTTCCGTTTGGGACTTGTTGATTATGGCAGAGGCTAAATTTGGGGTCAAATTGGATATTTTGAACCAGTCTGCTGATTTTTTGAAAGTAGAGGAATTCGAGTTTTTACCAAGGATGATTAAGCCCTTGACCATTGCGCAATTAAAAGACTTCTTTAGGAATTTAGCTAAAGAAATGGGTTCGAATGTTGTTGAAAAGTAAAGCCTCGCTTGTTTGACATTTAGCTCAAAATATGTTAACCTCTAGTAAGTAAATGATGGGGTTGAATTAGGCACGAAAACGCTTGGTTTAGCTTCGTTGTTTTTACGCAGTTAGCTCATTCACAAATTCAAAAAGGAGAGGTCGCATGAAGAAGCATTTGGTTTTCATCGCGTCATTTGTTGTTTTGGTGGTTGCTGGGATCGCGTTGTTTGCCGATAGGGCAGCAGCAGGTGGACCTGGGACGGTTGTTTTCAACTCGAACAAGTTTGCCTGGCATGTTCAATGGAGTCAGCCTCTAGGCAAGGAACCATCTCCGACAAGCTGGTCGTTGCGCTCGTTTTTCTCAGAAACGGTGCAAATGTCTGGGTCGGGAAGCACGTTTACAGTGCAGACAGGGCCGGATGGCGGGTTTCTCACGACGCTCTTAACCGATGTGGTTTTCTCGCCGCTGTATTTCTCGTTCATGGTGCAGGGCGCGGATACTCCAGTGGCAGAAACTCAGTGGTACACTCGAGGCTGTCCCACGGGTCCGGAGTACTTTGCTTTGATCAGCGAGTGGCCGCAGACTAACGATTCTACGATCCAACTTATCGTGCACAACACGACGGGCAAGAGGATGTTGCTTGCGGCACAGTCGAATGCGTCCGTACGCAACGCTTTGTCCATCGAGACGAAGGCACTTTCGGTCACGACGGTTCTAGGTATCGGGGATATGGGCTTTTGGCCACTGCCAGTTGATGGGTGGGCGACTGTTGAACAGCGAGTTAGCGTTGACTCCCGAGAAGGGATTGTATCCCTCCAGTCGGAGCCAACATATGACTTGGACACGACGTGCTCCACATTCAGCTGGTACTTTCCCGCAATGATCAATCTGGAGCTGACACCGGCGCCTAGTACGCCAACGCCAACACCGACTCCTGCGGCGCCTGTCACTGTCACATTGAACAGTGGCTGGAACAATATCGCAGTGTTGACTAACGGGCCGAGGTTTGCTCAGGATGTTCTAACAGAACTCTCGGAGCTCGGGCTTGGACCAATTCAGATCAGCCGATGGGAAGGAGGAGGATGGGAGTCTCACCTCCACAACTTCCCGGCCAACAGTTTCCCGCTTGAGCCGGGCCGAGGCTACTTCGTGCGCGTTGAGCGTGCGGGGGTCTGGGTGCCGGGCAGGGCGATCGTGATGAGCACTTCGACTCCGCTCAGTGCGGACACGCAGACTAAGAAGTAGTCTGCAAACAGGGGCGTGAGTGCCAGAGATTTCTCCTTTGGGAGATTGATCTGGTCGCACGCCCTTTTTTCGTAGCAAAAAGGCTGGTTTTAAGTTCCAAGTGAAAACTTGACAAAATGCCAAAAACATGCTATCCTGTAGTAGCAAGTATAGTAATATTGTGAAGCTAGATGTGGAGGTTAAAAACATCCATATTTACGTTCACAATATCTAAGGGTCGGCAAATTCTTATGATTTTGGCTTGAGGCCGATAAGGTTGATGGCTAATACGCATGAGGCTGCCGATTTTGCACCTTAATAACCTACTTTCCAAAGGGAGTTGTGCGACAACAAAATATAGCCAGCAGGGTCATGGTCCAAGAAAAGCGGAAGGAGAGAAACTCGAATGCGCAGGATTTTGGGGATTATGGGTTTGGTGGTGGCTGCGGTGGTGATTTCTCTTGCCAGCCTGGTCGGAGGAATGGCATACGCAGGTGGGGGTGGGCCAACGCCTACTCCAACCACGATACCGACGACGGGGCAAATCTACACGCTGGACACCATGCCGGCGAAGAACGTGACCATGTGGTTGAGTTCTTCGGGGACTGGCTACGGTGTTTACGCGTTGCTCAAGTTGAACGGGCAAGTTGTGACGAATCAAGGCAACTATGTGTACAACTGGTACACGTCAGATCCAAGAATTGTCACGATTGTGCCGTTTACCGGTTGCACGAACAACATCGTTCCGCCGTGTCCGTACGATCACGCTAACCTTTCCGGAAACGGAACAGGCAGTGCGTCGGTTGTTGTAGTGGTCAGCCAAGTTGTAAACGGAATTGAAACGTTCGTAGCTGCTACGTCATTTGATGTCGCAGTCGTCGAAACGACAACTCCGTTACCGACAACAACGACCGTGACGCCAACTCCGACGCCTTGGACGGCAACTCCGAGCCCGACGCCAGATCCGTCAGTGGTGTATTCTCTCGAGAAGCACCCGAATCGGGATCAGATCTGGGTTGTGCAATCGCAGCCAGACCTTTCAAGGGTTTGGGCACTTCTGCGGGCGAACGGGCAGGTGGTAGAGAATCAGGTTGGGATTCGGTACGAGTGGACAAGCTCGGATTGGAACTCGCTTATCGTGAGTCCAATTCCGACGTGCGAAAATTCGAACCAGCTCCAGCCGTGTCCATACGACCATGCGTTGTTGCTTGGCTTGAGGCCGGCGACAGTGCAAGTTGGGGTCAACGTCTACGACTCGCGTCCGACCTGGGCGGGGCCAATTATGGCGCAGGGCGGCGGTGAACGGCTGATTGCTAGCACGGTTTATACCGTCAACATCATCGTTCCCCAAGCGGAGAATCCGCCAAGTCCGCCGGCTGACCCAATGATCCAACTCAACGTGGGTTGGGAATTGGTCAGCACTTCAACCAACGGGCCCGCTACGGCATCAGCTTTGGTGAGCGAACTTGCTCGCCAAGGTATTGTTGTACGACAGGTGGCTCGCTGGGACAGTGGTGCATGGAGCAGTCACTTGGCTGGGTTCTCGGCAAACGACTTTGCGATTGTTCCCGGAAGGGGATATTTCGTGAAGGTCACGACGCCGGGAGTTTGGCGAAGGTAGGGAAAGTAGGGACGTGGGGCACTTGGCGCCGAGCAAATCAGCCTTTGGCTGAAGCTCGGTGTCCAAGTGCCCCAATTAAATTATTGTAAA
>Ga0154984_115_pt1 | contig 32262 bp, 38 predicted proteins | sample RifCSPhighO2_01_FD_105952 | JGI IMG/M metagenome (GOLD analysis project Ga0154984, IMG submission 105952) | Candidatus Blackburnbacteria bacterium RIFCSPHIGHO2_01_FULL_40_17
ACGTTATCCAAAGATATTTACTTTATGAACAATCTAGGTAGCAAAACTGCAAATTGCCCAAAAGTATCAGTTGTTATCCCTTTATAGTTCAAGAGTTTGGGGCTCGCCACGAACGATGGACCCCGTTAGGTGGAGGTGTAAGAAATTTTTTAGTGTACAACAACTGTTGTGGAGCTGCTTTGTTTAGGAGAAGATGTTGGGAAGAAGGGGGAGGTTTTGATGAAAAACTCAAAGAAGGGCACGAAGATTGGGATTTCTGGATATCTGTTACAAGTAAGGGTTGGTTGGTACATACGATCAATGAACCATTGTATTATTATAGAATTTCTTACGATTCGAGAAATTTTAAAAATAACAAACGGCACGCTGAACATGTAAGAAATTTAGTAAAAAAGCATAAAGAGATATATATAAAATACATTGAAGAAGTTGTTTACTTAGAAGAAGTTGCCAGAAGAAATGCATATGAAGTTGAAAATTCGGAAGCATATAAAATAGGCAAAGTCCTTATTAAACCATTAAGTTTTCTCAAGAAAATAATAATTCTAAAGTAATTATATGAGTACCGCAATCTTTACAATAGTATCTAGGAACTATCTTTCCTATGCTAGAGTTTTGGCTTCTTCAATTAAAAAATACCATCCTAACACTAAAATATATGTTCTACTTGTTGATAAAAATGTTGGAATAGACGTTAAACAAGAAAATTTTGAACTATTTGAAATTGAAAGATTAAAAATCAAAAATATAAAAACACTGCTATTTAAGTATAATATCCTGGAATTAAGCACCGCCGTAAAGCCCTTTTTTATTGAATATTTATTTAAGGAACTAAGATTTAATAATGTTATTTATTTTGACCCCGATATTCTGATAGTTAATAAAATTAACCATGTTTTTTCCATACTTTCCAGATATTCAATTGTCTTAACTCCTCACATAACAAAACCACTTATGGACGGTCTGGAGCCTGATGAAATAGATTTTCTGAAAACAGGAGCATTTAACTTGGGGTTTATCGCTTTAAGAAATACTAAGGTTGCTCGTGATTTTGTTGATTGGTGGAAAGATCGATTGTACAGTTATTGTCTTTGTGAGACAGACAAAGGCTTATTTGTAGACCAAAAGTGGGCTGACTTAATACCAAATTTGTTTCCTGATTACTTTATATTACGTGAACCTGGATATAATGTTGCTTATTGGAATTTACACGAAAGAAGTTTGAGTATTAAAAAAAGCCTGGAGAAAAATATTACTGTAAACTCTCAACCTCTGTACTTTTTCCATTTTAGTGGCTTTGTTCCTGAAAAGATCGATTACGTTTCTATACATCAGAATAGGTTTTCACTTAGGAATATCACCGGTCTAAAACCACTTTTTGAGGAGTATCGCGCTTTGCTATATAGAAATGATTACGGTCACACGAAGAGATTTAAGTATGCATATGGTACATTCGAAAATGGAGTTGAAATTAATGATTTTATACGAAAAATATATTTTTCGTTCGATGACAAAAAGAAAAAGTATTTTGGTGATCCTTTTTCCGTCGATAATAAATCGTCATTTTACAATTGGTTAGTATCTCCCAGGAAAATAACTTCGCCAGGGTCTCCATTCATTAGCAATTTATTTTACGAGATATACAAATCGAGAAAGGATTTGCAGGCCGTTTTTCCAAACGTATTCGGCAACAACCTTGAAGGTTTTTTGAATTGGATAATAAGCAATGGTAGGTACGAATACGGTTTGGACAAAAGACTTGTGTTTATTCATAGAAAGAACGAATCCGAAGATAGATACAATAAAACTGGTATCGGAGAACTGTTTAATAGATTCTTATACCATCCGACTGTCCAAAAACGGAAATACTTTATTAAACGAATGGTGGGAAGCTCCAGGTACTATACGCTAAGAAATTTGTTTATTTCTTTTTCTTGGAAACTTAACACAGAAAAAATTAAAAAACAAATTAAGACCGAGAAAATAAAAATGTCTGGAGTTAATTTTGTAGGTCATGTAACTGCTGAGAGTGGTACGGGTCAAGCGTCAAGAGGATTGATAAAATCTATCAAAACTGCAGACGTTCCGATGGAAATAACCAATTTAGAAATGAATTTATACCGGAAAGATGATAAAACATTTACAGATTTTTCATCTTTACATCACCATCCGATCAATATAGTTTCCGTGAATGCAGACCAGTCTGACGCGGTTTATAAATATTTGGGAAGAAAGTTTTTTGAGGGAAAATATAATATTGGCTACTGGCTTTGGGAACAGTCTAGTTTTCCAAACGATTGGTTTGATAGATATAAATACTTTGACGAAATATGGACCTCGAGCTCCTTTGCTGCAAGTTCTGTAGGTATGGCCTCACCAATACCTGTTATAAGAATTCCATTATCTGTCGCAGTATTTCCAAATTCTAGGTTCGATAGGGATTATTTTTCTTTACCGAAAGATAAGTTTATTTTTTTATTTATCTTCGACTTTTTAAGCATATTTGAACGCAAAAACCCCATTGCTGTTGTAAATGCTTTTCAAAATAGCTTCTCGAACAATGATAGCGTTTTATTGCTTTTGAAGACTGTTAATTCTAAATACAACCCATCAATGTATAGTTTTATGAAATCCTCTATAAAAAACAATAACGTTGTAATATTAGATAAATATCTTTCTAAAGATGAAGTGGACAGTTTAATAAATGTTTGCGATTCTTATGTTTCCCTTCATAGAAGTGAAGGATTTGGATACACAATCTTCGAAGCGATGTTGCTAGGAAAACCTGTGGTAGCGACTTCTTATTCAGGGAACATGGATATAATGAATTCTTCGAATAGTTATTTGGTTAAATATAAATTAACTGAGCTGGGAAAGAATTATGGTCCTTATAAAAAGGGTACTGTTTGGGCTGAACCAGAAATTGAGCATGCTTCAAAACTAATGAGAACAGTTTTTAATAAACGTGGTGATGCAAAGCACGTAGGTGAAATTGCCTCTCGAACCATAAAATCTCAATTGGCTCCTGATGTTGTGGGAAAGATAATAAAGGCGAGACTCGACAGAATACTGGAGACTGCAAATGGCTTCTAAACTTACATTAATTATTGTGCTTTACAATAACGAAGCAAATGAAGTTATTAGTTTGGTTAAATCAGTTTTAGCTGGCACAAAAATTGAAGTGATAATTGTAAACAATGGGTGGGTGAAGAATGGTTCGCTTTTAAGTAGGGAAACGCAAATAACTAACTATATTATAAACAGAGAAAATATGGGTTTTGCTAAAGCATGTAACATAGGAGCAAACATTGCAAAAACACGATATTTGCTTTTTTTAAATCCAGATTTAGTTGTTGAGAAGAAAAACTTCAAGAATGTTTTGAATTTTATGAATTTTATGAATAAAAACAGCGACTTTGCAGCTGCGGGTTGCAAAATAATCAACAGCGATTCATCTCTTCAGCATTCGTGCGGAAAATATCCAACGATCCCAAATATAATGTTAGATAGGTTGCCGGTCATAAATAAGTTAGTTAAAACAGAACTTATTAGACAAAATCGATTTTATCTAACAGAACAGGAACCTGATTGGATTTGTGGAGCATTTATGTTGGCTAGACGGGACGTTTTTTTAAAGTTGGGTGGATTTGATGAGAAGTATTTTATGTATGGTGAGGATGTGGATTTTTGTTATCGCGCAAAAAAAGCAGGGTATAAGATAAAATACTTCCCGGAGGCCGAAATTGTTCATTACGATATGGGCAAAAGCAAGGCAAGAAAAAGGAACAAAGCTATCAACATGAGAAAAGGATTCACAATTTTTTTTAGAAAGTACAAATCGCCATTTTATTGTTTTATTTGGGAAACAATTCTTAAAATAGAAGCGTTTTTTAGACCTGAGCTGCGCCAAAATTAAATGAAAATTTTGTTTGTTACTCCCCCGCCATATTTGCCCAACAGATTACATAGAATTAGGGCATTTGAGTTACTGAGGATTTTAGCAAAGAAACATGAAGTTCATTTATTGTCGGTAATTACAAAAAAAGATGGCATCAAGGACTTTAAGGAAATCAAAAAGGAAGTTAAGTCTTCAACTGTAATTAAATTTAGCAAATTTAAAGCTTTTAAAAATTGCTTACTCTCTCCTACTTTACCTCTTGAGGTTTCTTATTGTAATTTTGAGGAGGTTTCTAAAAAAATTAAACACATTGTTAGAAAGGAAAAGATTGATGTTGTTTATTTGAAAAGACTAAGAAGCGCGATATATTTTTCTGACTGGGAAGTTCCAGTCGTTTTAGACTCAACTGATGCGATGAGTTTGTTTTACAAACGTATGTACTCAAACACCAGTTTCCCAAGGAATATTTATTATTTCCTTGAAGGTGCTAAGTATAAGAAATTTGAAAAAGATACAGCTGGGAAAATAAAAAGTTGGATTGTTTGTTCGGAGAACGACGCTGATTATTTGAAGAAAATTATGAATGTTAACACTAACGTGGTGCCAAATCCAGTAGACACCGGATATTTTAAGTTTTCTCCAATAAGACCAAAAGGTGATGTGCTGTTGCTCAGGGGTTTGATGGATAAGCAAGTAAATATTGATGCGGCAATTTATTTTGTTTCAAGGATTTTTCCGCTAATAAAAAGAAAAATTCCGAAAGCTAAATTGAGAATTGTTGGTCCATTTCCAACGAGAGTCGTCAGAAAATTAGAAGATAGGAAAAATATTTTTGTTGAAGGTTTTGTAAATGACATGCGGCAGTGTCTGGAGAGTTCAACCATTTCAGTATGTCCAATACGAATTGGAACTGGCACTCGTCATAAAATTTTACAATCCTGGGCTGCTGGCAGGCCTGTTGTTTCAACTTCAATTGGCGCCGAAGGTTTAAATTATAAAGCCGGCGAGAATATTGAAATTGCTAACAGCTCAGAAGAATTTGCAAAGAAGGTGGTAATTTTGTTAAAAGATAATGAGCGCTATAAAAAACTTTCATTAGCGGGTAGAAAACTTGTCCAAAAAGAGTATAGTTTGGGTGTCGTTGCAAATAAGCTTGACCAGGTACTTGAACATGCCAAGAATCAAAAAAGGATTAAAAAACAATAAGTTATATACAGTATTTCTTCTTGTCGCTTTTGACACACTTGCCGTTTTTTTATCAGTCTTCGCTTCTTACTACATTCGCAATGACATACTTGGGCTTCTACTTTCAGAAATTCAACCTGTTGAAGTTTACATAAAAGTTTTTCCATTTATTTTAATCCTGATTCTTTTCTTATTTGCCATATCAGATCTTTATAGTCCTAAATCAAATGGAAATATATTTGAATCGTATAAATTACTGCGCGCTCAGTTGATTTGGATTGTGATTTTAATGTCGGGAGCCTACATTTACAAATTTAATTATTCTCGATTACTAGTATTATTTTTATTGATACTTTCTCCCCTGTTTTTACTCATTGGAAGATCGCTAGTTTATTTTTTAATTTTTAGATTTCAAGGATACTTTAAACCCAAAGCAAATGTAATTGTTGTGGGGTACGATCAGTATTCAAAAAGAGTTGCGACATTTTTGCTTGAATCACAGGAGGCTGACTACAACTTTTTGGGATTTGTGGCGAGAACAAAGAGCAAAGGCAGAAAGATAATTGGATATACTAACAGCTTCCCTAGATTAATAAGCAAGTTTTCTGTTGATGAAATATTTGTGACTGACAAGAAAATGTCAAAGGAAGAAGTATTGGGAATGGTTGTAGCTTGTTGGGGAGAGGAAGTACAGTTTAAATTATCATCAAACTTATTTGACTTAGTTACAGGTGGAGTCAATGTTGGGTATTTCAACGATTTCTCGTTTGTAAATTTGGAAAGAGTTGGTTTTAATTTGTGGCAAAAAATTTATAAAAGGATTGTAGATATTATTATTTCTCTTCCCAGCTTTATTTTTACCTTGCCATTTTGGGGCATAATCTCCTTGGCAGTCAAACTTGACTCAAATGGCCCTACACTGATTAAGCAGAAAAGAGTGGGTGCTGAAGGGAAAGTTTTTGAGATGTACAAATTTAGAACGATGAAAAAAGAAACTTCTTTATATCGTAGTTCGCCTAAATCTAAAAAAGATGGCAGAGTCACAAGAGTCGGTGGATTTTTAAGAAGAACAAGTTTGGACGAACTACCTCAACTTATAAATGTTATTAAAGGTGAGATGAGTTTAGTCGGTCCTAGGCCTGAGATGCCATATGTTGTAAAAAAATACAAAGAATGGGAAAAAATTAGATTGATGGTTAAACCCGGGTTAACTGGGCTTTGGCAGGTGTTGGGAAGAAAAGATTTACCCTTAAGAGAGAATCTTGAATATGATTTTTATTATGTTGCTCACCACTCGTTTTTGCTTGATCTAGTAATCATCTACAAAACAATTCCTCTCGTTGTTCAAGGAAAGGGAGCATATTAATTAAATTTATGGTTAAATAGTAGTATGGGGTTTGACAGGGAAAATTCAGCTTTAAACTTTATATTTACAATCGCATTTTTAATTGTAGTTGCCACTGCAGGATTTTTTGTTATTGATCCCGTGGATATGATGAATGCCAAAAAAGATGAAAAGCTGTCAACCGAAGCGTCAACCATATTAAAGGCCATATACGCATATTTTGACAACAAAGGAGTATTGCCTTGGGCGAACATAACTGGCTCCAAACTGACTTCTCCTCCACTTTCTTGGACCCAAGCTAATCAGGAAAAAGTTGGAATATGCGCAAATGACAAATGCACAAAGGGATCATATTTGACGGAAGATTATTATGTTATTGTTCCCGGCGATCCAGAGACTCAAAGAAAGACCTATTTGCCTGACGGGTATTTAGATAACTTTGTAAAAGAAAAGATTGGTGAAGATTTATACGTAGGAAAAGGATCAAGTACCCAGAGTCAAACATATGTTTGCTTTATTCCCTCGTCTAAAAAGTTGAGAAAAAGCACGGGTCAGCTATATAAACTCTCACCTGGCGCATCTGTTTCAAATTTAGGACCTGAATCTTGTGATGACTCTGTTACTTGGAAGGAAGACGATGCTTGTTGGAAATGCGTGTCAAAATAAATTCGAAGCAGTTTTGAATTTGTTTCGAATTTCAAATTTAAATGTTGATTTTATATTTTTTACTTTCTCTTCTTGGTCTTGTTGTTGGTTCTTTCCTGACCATGCTCTCCTATCGTCTGCCGCGTGGTTTATCAATTCTGGGGCGCTCAGTTTGTCCTCTGTGCCACAAACAGATTAGTTGGTATCAAAATATTCCTGTATTTTATTTTATTCTCTCAGGGGGTAAATGTGGGTTCTGCAAAGAAGCTATTTCTTTAAGGTATCCGCTAGTTGAGATAATAACAGCCTTGTTTTTTTTAATCAGCGCCTATTTATGGGGCTTGTCCGGTAGCAACCTCGTTGTTGTGTGGAATGCACTTTTAGGCAATATGTCCTTACCTTTTTTCTTTCTATTAACTATTTTCTTTTTACTATTAACCATTATCGATTTTGAATTTCAAATTCTCCCCGACAAAATTTTATTCTTACTGATGTTACTGACAACACTGGTGTTACTACTTTCTCCCTCCCCTACTGTGTTATTTAATTTATTTGTTGGCTTCTCTGTCTTTATCTTTTTTCTTGCAATTTATCTTTTGACACAAAAACGAGGAATGGGATTTGGAGACGTTAAAATGTCATTTATTTTATCTTCATTGTTAGGGTTTCCAAACATATTAATTTGGCTTTTTTTATCCTTTCTTTCTGGGGCTGTAGTAGGGTTATTTCTTATCGCAATAAAAAAAGCTAGTTTTGGTAAATCTATACCCTTTGGACCATTTTTATTGATTAGTGCTTGGATTACTTTTTTCTTTGGAGATATGATCTTGGGGTGGTATTTAGTATACAATTAAGACATGGCAATATTTTCAAAAGACTTCAAAATGACCAAGATCGAATCGCGAGTTGTTATTGTCACTCTTTTGGTAATCGGCTTGCTTTCGTTTTTCAATTTAAGGAATGCAGAGGTGTTGGCTCGTGATATCCAACGAAAGAACGATCTTAAACATGTTGCAACGGCATTGGGTGAATTTTTCAAAAAATATGGGGAATACCCCCAGGCACTTGATGGGAAAATGGTTGCTTGTGGAACCCCGCCCGATTTGAAGCCTTGCCGTTGGGCAGCTGATAAAATCGAGGGGATTATGGATCTAATTCCTCAAGATCCGCTTGCCTCCTCAAAAGAGTATTCATATCTTTACTTTTCTAATTCTCGCGAGTTTCAACTTTTTGCGCATCTTGAAAGAAAACAAGATGAAGAATACAATGAAAGTGTTGCTCAAAGAAAACTTAACTGCGGGAAGGTGGAGTGTAATTTTGGAGTAGTTAATGGAAACATTCCACTTGACCGGGAGTTATCGGTTTTTAAAGTAAACGAGGCAACAAAAAGTAGCCTGCTAAATGAATAGCCAAAAAGCTTTCACTTTTATTGAGTTAATTGTTGTTGTTAGTATAATTGCAATAATTTCTGCGATGGGCATTGTAGGCTATCCAATATATCTAAAAAGAGCGCGCGATGTTCAACGAAAAAACGATTTAAAACAATACCAAGTTGCTCTTAATAGCTTTGCAAACTCCAACAGCATGCTATATCCAGCTTCGACAACAACTTCCTCTATCTCATCTTTTTGCAGCAGTTATTTAACAAATTATATTCAGGGTTGTTTTCAGGATATCTTTAATTTAAGGGATTCCTCTTTTGATTATAATTATCAAGCGCAAAGTAGAAGTGGTGGTGGGACAATGGGTAGTGCTGAGGCAACGAAATGGGTTCTTTGGGCAAAACTAGAAGTAGGCAGTAAATATTGGGTTGTTTGCTCGAACGGAAAAGTTGGAGAAAAGGCATCTACTGGCCTTATTGTTACTGGGGCAAATTGCCCCTTGTAGTAAAATGAAAAAAAAAGCAAAAGGATTTACATTGATAGAACTAATGATAGTGATTTCCATAATCGGGATGTTGGCAGGGCTATCAACAATTGGTTACCAGGGTGCTCGTGCTTCGTCTCGCGATGCACGAAGAAAAGCGGACATTGAAGACTTAAGAACAGCTTTGGAAATTTATCGGTCTGATTGTGGAAGTTACCCGGCTACACTTCCTACGGCAGGAGATGCTTTGGTCGGTACTTCAGCTACTGGTACTTGCTTAACAAGTAATACGTACATGTCTCAAATTCCAGCAGATCCCCAATCAAGTAAGGGATACCTATATGAGTATAAGGCAGGAGCTTCCAATAGAACGTATACTCTTTGTTCAACCTTGGAAAACGGCAATAGTACAGGTTCTGTTTGTGGAGGGGACGCGAGCAAAAATTGTGGTGTTGCCAACGGCTGTAGATATACAGCAATTAATCCCTAATTTTTAATTCTTCTTAAATATTGAAAAATTGGAAGCATGAAACTGCTAAAAGTCACAAAACATCAGGGGTACAGTTTAGTGGAGATAATGATTGTTATAATTATTATGTCCTTTTTGTTTGTTGGAGGGTTTACCCAGTACAGAGATTTTTCGAGAAGACAGATGTTGTCAAATGCTGCCGATGAGTTAAGGTCAAATTTAAATCTTGCGCGCCAGCTCGCACTTTCTGGAGAAAAGGAGGGAGTTTGTCCTCTGCTAGAAACACTACTTGCGTACAAAGTAACGTTTACATCTACTTCTTATTCAATTACAGCAGTTTGCAGTACTACTCTGCCAAGTGCAAGAACAGTTATAAATTTGGTAGAAACAGTTCGATTTACAACTAACCCAACCGAAATAAAATACAACGTATTGGGGAAGGGTGTGAGCATAACCGGTTCTTCAAGTATTATTCTTAATCAAACTTCAACTGGAAATAATTTTACATTGACAGTAAATACACAAGGTGTAGTTCAATAATGAAAAATAATAATCACAATAAATCAAACAGAATGTTAGGTCAAGGGCTTTTTGAACTTGTTGTTGCAATGGGGATAGGAGTTTTAGTTATGACGTCTTTGGTAAAACTGATCACAGTTTCGATAAAGAATACGACTTTTGCTAAAAATCAGTCTCTAGCAACAAGGTATGCTCAAGAAGGAATTGAATGGATCAGGGGACAAAGAGATGTAAGTTGGAGTACACTACTTACTTACTCGTTGGACGCTAATCCAACTTGGTGTATTAATACTTTAGATTGGAATACTCATTCTGTGTGTTCAAGTACTATCTCTAGCACCATCTTTTCTCGTAAACTAACTTTAGACAAAACGTCTAATTCTAACGTGGATCTTATTGAGGCAACAGTAGTTGTAGATTGGCCGGATGGCAACATTACGCACAACTCAAGGGTCTCGATACAACTTTCCAATAGAAACTAATATGAAAATTTCAAAAGTTTCAAAAGGCATGTCCTTATTTGAACTTCTTATAATTATTGCATTATTTTTGGTAGTTACATCAATTGCTGGACAGGGTTTATTTGTCACAATAAAAGGCAGTAGTAAAAGTAAAACCACTACCAAGGTTAAACAAGACGCAAATTACGTTGTTTCTATATTGGAAAGGTCTGTCCACTCCGCCTCGGCTTTTGTTACTTCCACAAACAGCAGCATATCGTTTAGAGATGAAGTCGGAAATCCAGTTTCGTTTTCTTGCATAGTCGCTTCAAGTGGTTTGAATGGTGCCATTACGCAAAATACCACGTCATTAATTTCTTCAAGTTCAAAAGTGGACATTTGTACTGTAAGCTGTCAGCCAGCCGGAGGGTTCCAAACTTGTAGTTTGAACCTAACTTTATCGCAAACCGGAGATGACACCGGGTTAAGGGCTGAGGAGAAAGCAAGGATTAGTATAACTACGCAAGTACGTTTCAGAAATTAGACGAACTTGAATAATGCAAGGAAAAACTGTAAATTGAAGTGGTGGTAATAAACAAACAATCAGGTCAGGCAGTGCTCATTATTTTACTTGTAATGGCAGTCATACTGACCATTGCTCTTTCTGTTGTCTCAAGGTCTGTAACTGACATTTCGATATCAAGAAAAGAAGAGGAAGCAGCGCGAGCATTTTCTGCTGCAGAGGCAGGAATAGAACGAGCGTTAAAAGGAATAGTAGCAAGTGATAGCCTGTCAAGTGGAGGATCTTTTTCAGTTATTTCAAGTCAGCTTGTTGCGGGTGGAACAGAGTATGCTTACCCTGCTACTATAGTATCGGGAGAGTCAGCCACTGTTTGGTTTGTTTCCCATGATGCTTCAGGGAATCTATCGTGTAGCGGTTTAGCATGTACAAACGGTTCCCCGCAAACGTTAACCGTTTGTTGGGGAGCTAGCGGAACTGATGCGAGTAGAGCGGATACTCCCGCCATTGAAGTTTCAGTTATTTTTGTTGATAATGGTAATTACAAGATAGCTAGGAAAGCTTACGACCCGAATGCGACTAGGAGAGCAAATAATAGTTTTGACACAGTAATGGGTGGTTGCACGCCAAATATTGAGGGCCAGAACTTTGCTTTTAGTAAGGCCATTAATCTTGGAACTGATATGAATATTTCATCTACTGTTTTAGGCAACGCAGGTGGTTTACAATTGGCCAGGATAAAGCTGTTTTATAATACAGGTACGGCTCACCCAGTGGGAGTTAAAATAAGTTCAGGTACTCTGCCAAGCCAGGGTCAGGTTATCGAGTCAACGGGTTGGTCATCAGCGGACACGAAGGATTCAACAAGGAAAATCGAGGCAAATCAACTTTATTCCGACCTTCCATCTGTCTTTGATTTTGGTCTTTTCTCTGGGAGTGGAAATCTGGTAAAATAAAATATGTCTGCCTTTGGTCTTGATATCGGCTCTCAAACAATTAAAGCTATTCAACTTGAAAAACAAGGTGAAAACTTCGTAATCTTAGCTGCTGGAATTACCCCCGCTCCCCCTGGTGGATTGATTTCAGGAAATGAAAAAAGTATAAACTCAGTTTCAACGGCGATTAAGAAGTTAATTTCTGATAGTAAAATCCAAGCAAAGCAAGTAAATATTTCACTTTCTGAAAGCCTTGTATTCACAAGACTTATCCAGCTTCCCCTTTTAACAGATGAAGAAGTTGCGTCAGCAATTTCTTGGCAAGCAGAGCCATACATTCCTATTCCAATTTCTGAGGCTGTAATTGACTACCAAGTTGTGGCGAGAAAAGACCCAGGTACTAACGATCCGGGGAAGACTGAAGTTTTGTTGGTAGCAGCGCCAAAGACTTTGGTTGAAACTTACATTAAAACAGTGAATTTAGCAGGTCTAGACGTTACGAGCGTAGAAACAGAGTTAATTTCATTATCCCGGTCAATTGCGCCTGTTGACCAAACAATACTATTAGTAGATCTAGGAACTTCTTCAACAGATTTAGCAATTGTAAAAAAGGGGCAGTTGGTTTTGAGTAGGTCAATCCCAACAGGAGGAGATGTCATAACTCGAGCGGTTTCGTCAGGTCTTTCTTTGAGTTTAAATCAAGCTGAAGAATATAAAAAAGCTTATGGATTAAGGGGAGATCAGCTTGAAGGTAAAGTAAAGTCTGTGATCGAGCCTGCCTTTAGGTTGGTAATTGACGAAATGAAAAAGATTATTCAGTACTATAAAAATGAAGTTGATAAGGATGATCAAGTAGGTCTTGTTGTTGTAAGTGGTGGTGGAGCTAGTATGTCGGATGTTACGACTGCATTAAGCCAAAACTTGGGCTTGGAAATAATAATTGGGGATCCTTTTGCTAAAGTTATTAAAGATGAACAGGCAAATAAGGCTTTAACTACATGGGCGCCATATTACGGTATTGCAGTAGGGTTAGCGCAAATTTAGAGTACGACAGACGACAAACCAGCCCGCGGCGCCGTCGAGAGCGTTGCGGGTATGCAACAAAGGAAATAATTTATGGTTCAGAAGAAGAGAATAAATTTATTACCCAAAGATGTTGAGTATTCTGAAAAACTCAGGTTTCTTAAAAAAACAAGTTTTTTAGTCCTGGGTGTTTACCTGTTCTTACTATTCGCTTTGTTAGGTGTAACGTTTTATTTTTTCCAAACAGAGTCCAAATTGGCAAGCATGAATGAGTCATTAAAACAAGAGGTTGATCAGTACAGAAACAAAGAAGGTCTTTTGTTAACGATTGCTGATCGAGTTGGTTTATCAAAAAGCATATATGGCTTATCAAACACAGGGTCGATTGAAATGGTGAATGACATTATGTCTCTTTTTCCGTCTGGCGTTGAGGTGGCAAGTGTGGGATCAAAACAGAGTGGCTCTGGGATTGTTGTTGCGGGGAGAACTTCTAGCTCTACGGCCTTAAAGGAGACATTGGACAGGATCAAAGGAAAGCAGTTCAATGAAGCTTGGCTGCAAAACTTTTCGCTTGGCGAAGAGGGATACAACTTTTCTCTTGATATACGCTAGACGTTAATTATGAAAAACATTAATATCAATTTGCCCAGAAAATATAAGCCATTATTATTTCCTTTAGGGGTAATTGTCGTAATCTTGGCTTCGACGTTTACTGTAGGGATGACTGCTTTTGATAAGTTGCAAGAGGTGCGTTCTAAAATTAACAATTTTGAACAATCGAACAGAAATTTAGAGGAAAAAAGAGATTATCTAGCAACCTTGAGCCAGGATGAATTATCAAAGCAATCAGAGGTGGCAACTTCTGCAATTCCCGCGGAGGAATCAACGATGCTACTTCTCGCGTCTCTAAAAAGCTTGGCAAATTCAAGCAACGTATCCGTATCTGACTTTAATCTTGCTCCTGGCGATCGGAAAGCAAGTAGCGCAAGACCGATTAAAATTGGAGTTTCAATTTCTGGCAGTTTAACATCAACATTATCTTTCATAGACTCCTTAAAAAGTTCCTATCCACTAATGAGAATATCAAAATTAGGTTTTACGGTTAGCCAAAATAAGGTTCGGTCTGATTTCTCCATCGATTCCTACTGGAGTCCCCTGCCAACAACCATTTCTTCAACAGACACACCGTTACAAAATTTGCGTTCTTCGGACCAACAATTATTAACAAGATTGGGGGAACTTAAGAAACCAGCGAGTTTAACCTACACGGTTTTACAACCCCAGGGGAGAGAGAACCCCTTTAGTTATTAAGAAGCACTTTCCTCAACTCGAATTGCAATATTAACCTGGTCTTTAATGGCTCGCGCGCGACAAATTGATCTTATTGCGCGAATTGTACGCCCGTTCTTTCCTATTATTGAACCAATAACACTTGACGGAGCTTTAATGTAGTAAACCTGGACGTCACTTGATGTTTCCTCGTTAATAGAAATATCTTCATTGCCCGTAATTTCTTTAATTAAATATTCAAGTAAGCTTATCATTTGTTTGACTCAACTAATTTTCTTGCGGATTCTGTGGGTCTTGCGCCCTTTTCCATCCACTCTTTATAAAGTTTTTGATTTATTACTATTTTGCCTTCCCCAGGGTGCCAATGACCGATTTGATCAACAATTTTTCCATTTCTTTTTGACCGCACCTCCCCCACTACAATTCTATAGTGGGGTTCATGTTTTTTACCAATTCGCGCGAGTCTTATTTTTAGCATCCTGGTATTTTAGCACAAAGTTTGGCTTTGAGGCAACACTTCGGTTACAAGCCTCAGTGCCGAAGACTTAGTGTGGTTCCTTTTTCCATTTCGCAAGCGCTTCCTCTGCTGCGTTTTGTGCAGCTACTTGTTTGCTTAGGCCTGAACCTTGAGCAAATGGATTCTTGCCGACTATAACTTCAACAAGGAAATTCTTAGCGTGATCCGGGCCTGTTTCTGAAACTGTTCGGTAAACTGGAGCTGCAAATCCACTTGCCTGAACATACTCTTGAAGTAAACTTTTTGCGTCTTTTAGAGATTTTTGTACTACTTGCGGAACTTTGCGCGTAATGTAATCAAATACGAATTTTTTAGTGCTTTCTAATCCTTGGTCAAGATATATTGCTCCTATAATTGCTTCAGTTGTATTGGCTAAAAGTCCTGTATTTTGCCTACCCCCACTTTTTTCTTCGCCTCGTGATAAATACAAGCTCTCGCCCAATCCAAGCTCAGTTGCGACAGTTGCAAGGGAGGTTGTATTTACTAGTTTTGATCGCAGCGCTGTCAGGTGACCCTCGTCTTCTGAGGGAAACCTTTCATATAAATGCTCGGAAACAATAAATTCAAGAATGGCGTCTCCTAAAAACTCCAGACGCTCGTTTGACTCTAACTCTTCGGGGTTTTCGTTTAAAAATGATCTGTGCAGCAAGGCTCGGTGTAACACCCCCTTATCTTTAAAAACGACATTTAGTTTATTTTCAACAGACTTTTCTTTATCCTTTTGTTTCAACATGGTTCTCAGCCAATTCGACAAGATCAGCTACAGTTATTACGTCTCCTGTTTGGTCTTCAGGGATCGCGCACTCGTATTCACGATTTAAAGAAGCAACGATTTCTGACAAATCTGCCTCAGTCAGCCCCAAATCTTCTCGCAGTAGCGAGGTTTCGCTAACATCCGTGGGTTCTATTCCTAATGCTTGAGAAATTAGTGATACTATTTTATCCAACATGTTTCACTATCGTACCCAAAACTCCATTAATAAATGAGGGCGAACTTTCGCTTCCCAAGTCCTTGGCAAGTTCAATCGCTTCATCAATTATAACTTTTATCGGTTCCTTTTTTTCAATGGTCAGCTCAAAAACTGCAAGCCTTAAGATTGCTAAATCTATTTTGTTTAATTTCTCGAGGGGCCACTCGGGTGCAGTTTGTGTTATTACCGGATCAATCTTGTCCAAAGAACTAATAATTTGTTTAGTTTGATCTTCCGACGGTTGATCGCTCGCAAAACTGTATGCGAAAAGTTGTTGCACAACCTTTTTTCTCTTGAGATGGCGAGGGTCACTGCTTGCTTTCATTAAAAGTTAGGCTCTGGATTTGTAATGGTAACCACAATGGGGGCATACCATGTGCTGAAGCTTGAGTTTCTTACAGGATGGGCAAACTGACAAATTTGGAAGGGCCACCTTGTGGTCACCCCTTCTCTTTCCTGTTCTTGCCCGAGTATGTTTTTTCTTTGGTAGTGGTGTCATAATTTAATTTTACCATTAATTCGGAACAATTTCACCCTTTTTATCAAGCAGTTTTTTTATTGAAGGAAATTTTTCAATTTCTGGCAGTAATTTTTCTGCCGCTGATCGTGCCTTTTTTATCAGTTCCAGATCTGAATAAGACCCTACTTTAAGCTGTGGGTATCCATGCTGGGCTTTTCCAAATAAGTCTCCCGGTCCCCGGAGTTTAAGATCAAGTTCGGCAAGGGTTGCCCCTGAATAATTATTTTCCAGGTGCTTAAGCCTGTAAATTGAATTGTGGCTTTCTGAAAACAGAAGACAATACGATTGTTTATTGCCTCTACCGACTCTGCCTCTTAATTGGTGGAGTTGTGCAAGGCCAAATCTTTCTGAGGTTTCAATCATCATAATGGTCGCTGTCGGAATATCAATACCAACTTCAACAACAGGAGTGGCAACAAGTATGTCAATTAGACCCTCTTTCATTTTTTGCATTTGCTCCTCTTTCTCTTTGGGTTTCATTCTTCCATGCAATAGTCCAAGCCGAAGGTTTGGGAATACCTTGTTTGACAGTCTCTCAAACTCAACAGACGCAGCCTTTACGGACTTCATTGTTTCAAAGCTTGATTCCTCAATCAGTGGGCAAACAATAAAAGCTTGTTCATCTGTGTCTTTTACGCGTTGACTTATCCAACCGTATGCTGCCTGCCTTTTGTTTGATGGGACTACCCATGTTTTTACATTCTGCCGGCCTATTGGCATTTCGTCGATTACCGACAAGTCCAAATCCCCGTAAACGGTTAGAGCGACAGTTCTTGGGATTGGGGTCGCAGTCATTGTAAGTATGTGGGGAGTTTTCTCCTTGGCTTTTTGGGAAAGTAAGGCACGTTGCTGGACGCCAAACCTGTGTTGTTCGTCAACAATTACCAGAGCTAGGTTTTCAAAACGGATGTCTTTTTGGATAAGGGCATGTGTGCCTACGATAAGATCAAAACTTGACAAGTCTTTTGCAGTTTTTTGGTCTGAGGTAACCAAAGCCACATTTACTCCTAAAGGAGCAAGAATATTAGTCAGGGTCTTGTAATGTTGCTGAGCCAAAATTTGAGTCGGAGACATTAATGCAGACTGGAATTTGTTTAAAAATGCAACGTAACAGGCAATTGCCGCAACAACAGTTTTTCCCGAACCAACGTCTCCCTCTAATAGTCTATTCATAGCCTTGTCTTTCCCCAAATCTTGTAAAATTTCGCTAAGAACCCGTCTTTGAGCATCAGTCAGTGTAAAAGGCAGACTTTTAATTAGGCTAATAACCTTATCTCTGTCAACGGATATGGCATGAGCTAACTTTTTTTCTTTCCATTCTTTTTTACGCGAAAGAGTGTTTATTTGAATTTCGAAAAATTCATCAAACCCCAATCTTTCACGAGCTTTGTTTAGTTTTTCTTGGTTTTCCGGGAAGTGCATTTGTTTTATAGCTTCCTGAAGACCAGTTAAGCCATTTTCTTTTTTGATCTCCTCTGGTAAAAATTCTTCAATTTGATCTATCGTTTTCGGAAGCACTTTGACGACTCGAGAGCGGATCCATTTGGAGGAAACGCCATCTGTTTCAGGATAAACTGGAACTAGCCGTCCTGTATGTACGCCTGTCTGGGTTAACTCCATTGCACTATTTTGCTTTTCGTACTTTGGAGAGGTTATCGCCTTTTTTAAACCAAATTTTTCAACTTTTCCTGAGATGGATACAAAAGTGCCCTGGGGCAAACTTTTAACCAAAAATGGCTGATTAAACCAGGTAACAAACAACTTATCTTCTCCGTCTGAGACAACGGCTTTTTGGATTTTTTTGCCAGACCTTGTGTAAACATTTTCAATTGAGATTATCTGACCTTTAATTGTTGCTATCTCTCCTGGTTGGATTTGGGAGATTGGGGAAGTAAGGGAATAATCATCATGTCTAAAGGGAAAATAGTAAATAAGGTCAAGAACGCTGTCTATTCCAAGTTTTTTCAACCTTTTCACCATCGTTAGACCAACAAAAGGAACCTCATGTACGGGAGAGTTAACGTTCATAGCGAAAGTATATCACTTTGAGGCTACTTGAAGACGTACATCAGTGGCCACATGGAGCCTGCGACTAGCGCAATTCCACCAATCACCGAAAGTACTACCCAAAACACTCGATGTTTTTTTGATAAATTCATATGCGTTCAATTTTTAAAAATCTGTACTTCCCTACCTTAAGTAAACCACTTTTGTCAATAAGTGTCGACAGGTTGGATACTTTTTCTCCTTCCCACTCCACGCCACCCTGTTCAACCAAGCGACGCGCCTCTGATTTACTTTGGGCCAAGCCGGAATTTGTAATGACATCAGTGATGTTGACGGCTTCTTTTATCTGAAAAATTTCAACGTTTTCCGGCGCTTCCTTTTTTTGAAAAACGTTTTCAAATTCTTCTTGTGCTTCCCCTGCTGCCTCTTTTGAGTGAAGCTGTTCTACAACTGCGAATGCCAAGCGCTTTTTTGCATTCATTGGATTTTCACTCCCCGATTTTAATCTTTCCTCGGTTTCGTGGACTTCAGAGACGGGAAGATCAGTTACGAGTTCCATGTAGGGAATTATCTGGTTGTCTGGAATGCTCATTAGTTTTCCATACATGTCTTCTGGCGTATCATTAAGCCACACGCAGTTCCCTGAGGTTTTGCTCATTGGTTTTCCATCAGTTCCGTTAATCATTGGAACTGTTAAAACAAACTTTTCACGGTTGTTCATTTTTCTTTGAAGCTCTCTCCCAATCAACATATTAAACTCCTGGTCTGTTCCTCCGACTTCAAGGTCTACGTCCATTGCAACAGAGTCATACCCTTGCAAAAGAGGATATAAAAGTTCGTGTGTCCAAACTGTGTCTTCCCGTTCAATTCTTCGTTGGAACATATCGCGTTTAAAAAGCTGTGTTGCGCTTATATTCGAAGCGATATTAACAATATCCGCCAGGTTAAGTTTTAACAACCATTCACCGTTGTACTTAATTTGAACTTTATCGAAATCTATCAATGATTTTACTTGTTCTTTCCAGGTTGAAATATTTTTCTCGATTTGCTCGGGATCAATTTTTCCCCGTGCTTTATCGCGTTGCGACGGGTCACCGGCCAGTACCGTTCCGGTTCCAAAAAGGACGATTACCTCGTGTCCCGCATTTGCAAAATCCATTAACTTTCTTATTCCGATTGAGTGTCCAAGATGGAGACTTGGACCGGTCGGGTCAAATCCCTGGTAAACACGAATTTTTTTGCCCGACATCAACTTTGTCAAACCTTCTTTATCTGGCAAAACATTTGCAGTGCGCCTGGTTAAAATTTCCTCTGTTGTCATGTTGTTTTGAGTATATCATCAAGGTTGCCTAGATTCCAAACTGATCTTGTAACGAACTTAATTTATAGTTCTATAAATCGGCAAATAACACCCTAGTCTGTTATAATCCAAGCTTATAATGAAAAAAGAAATTATTCCTCACTCCATATCTCTAGAAATCGCAGGATCACTTCCGCCCGGTTCAGTGGAAGCTCTTGCTGGATTCTATCAATTAGTACGTACTTCAGAAAGATTTTTGTGGATAGGTATGATTAAAAGTATAGATGATTTGGGAAGGCATAGGCTTAAGTTTTGTTTGCTGGAAAAAATAAATGATACGCGAGATAGTGCTGAGCATAATTCAGGAGGTGTTTCAGTTGTACCTGCGTTTGATAAATTAGTATTAGCCCTATGGCCAGATTTTCGTGCTAATCTATATTTTGCTTCCGAAATAGAGTATGCCCCTGATCAAGTACCTCAACTTTTAAAAGAATATAACAGCAGAGAGAGCAAACATGATCAGCTTATCTGGGAACAAGTCTTGGTATAAAATTTACATTTATGAAAAATATCACACCTCCGAGGTGTGATATTGTGATACTGGTGTTTGGATTACATCTACTGTGTTCTGATATAATTTGATTAATGGCTTGGAAATCTGCATGGAGAGATAGGAGGAACTACTCTTATCATTCCACCCACACACCATCGAATCATCGTCGTAAGTCAAACCGCCTGTTGTACCGATTAGGACTCTTCTCATTTATTGGTGTAATAGGTTTATTATTGCTTACCTTTATTGCATTTCCTTTATTAGCGTTCAACCTTCCTTCCCCTGATAAATTGGTAAGGCGCGACGGTTTTTCAACAAAAATTTACGACAGAAATAAAACACTGCTTTATGATATTTACACAAACGAACGTAGAACACCTGTAAAACTTGAAGATATTCCGCCTTACTTAAAACAAGCAACAATTGCAATCGAGGATAAAAATTTTTACAAACACCAGGGTTTTGATCCCACAGGTTTTGCTCGAGCCATGTGGAATATTGTTGCCCACAGGAAGCTTCAAGGTGGATCAACCTTAACTCAACAATTAGCAAAAAATGTCCTTTTAACTTCCGAAAGAACAGTATTAAGAAAAGTTAGAGAATTTATATTAGCTGCGCAAATTGAGAGAAAGTACTCAAAGGATGAGATTTTGCAGATGTACTTAAACGAAGTTCCTTATGGAGGTACAGCATGGGGTGTTGGGGCGGCAGCCGATGTTTATTTTGGAAAGTCGGTAAAAGATCTAACACTCGTTGAATCCGCAATTCTTGCAGGTTTGCCACAACGCCCATCCACTTACTCACCCTACAGCTCCAGTTCCAAAGCTTATGTTAGTCGCACAGAGCAAGTATTGCGAAGGATGAAAGAAGACGGAATTATCTCTAAGGATCAAGAGGAGGGAGCGCTAAAACAGCTAAACGATGTAAAATTCGTGGGTAAGGGTGCTGGCTTCAAAGCTCCCCATTTTGTTATGTATGTAAAAAGTTTACTTGAGGAAAGATATGGGACTGAACTTGTTGAGCAAGGAGGTTTAAAAGTAACAACAACTCTTGATTGGAACTTGCAAGAGAAGGCACAATCTGTAGTTTCTGAAGAAATTGAAAAGGTAGAAAACTTAAACATTACAAATGGAGCCTCTGTTGTTATTGATCCTAACACGGGTGAGATTTTAGCAATGGTTGGTTCAAAGAACTTTTTGGCAGAAGATTATGACGGACAAGTAAATGTTACGCTTTCGTTGCGCCAACCTGGTTCCACAATTAAACCGGTTACTTATGTAACGGGTCTCAAGAAGGGCTACACTGCCTCAACCTTACTGATGGATGTTCCGACAACTTTCCCAGGAGGAGTTAACCAGCCTGATTATAAACCTGTTAGTTATGATGGTAAATTTCGTGGTCCAGTTCAAGTAAGATACGCACTTGCCAATTCTTTGAATATACCGGCTGTTAAAATGCTTGCAATGGTTGGGGTAAAAGATATGTTGTCAACTGCTTATGACTTAGGCTTAAGGACATTAGAGCCAACAAACGACAATCTAAATCGTTTTGGTTTGTCTGTGACCTTAGGTGGTGGCGAAGTGCGACTATTGGATTTGACGTCAGCCTACAGCGCTTTTGCAAATGGAGGCAGGCAAAGAGACTCAGTAGCAATACTAAAGGTTGAGGATTCCAAAGGCAAGGTGCTTGAGGAGTCAAAGCCATCTGACGGGAGAAAAGTACTTGAGGAAGGGCAGGCATTTATTATTTCCGACATATTATCAGACAGTAAAGCTCGAGCAGAGGTTTTTGGCCAAAATTCGGCTCTAAACATTTCGGGACACACGGTTGCTGCTAAAACCGGAACAACAAACGACATGCGGGATAACTGGACCATTGGTTGGACTCCTCAAGTAGTAGTTGGAGTTTGGGTTGGAAATAACGATAATTCCCAAATGAAAAAGCTCGCATCTGGAGTTACGGGCGCTGCCCCAGTTTGGCGGAAAATAATGATCGAAGTTTTGTCTGATAAGCCAAACATGCCATTTAAAACTCCAGAAAGTGTTGTCAGCGCAGAAGTTGACTCTATTTCTGGACACAGGTCCCACGATGGTTATCCTTCCCGTACCGAATTTTATGTAAAAGGTACAGAACCTTTGGGGGATGATCCAGTTCACAAACGTCTTAAGCTTTGTAAAAGTGAGGGGAGACTCGCAACTCCATCTCAAGTTGCTGCTGGAGATTATGACGAAACAGAGTTTTTTGTTTTCAAAGAAGAAGATCCGACGGGCAGTCCTAATCGTTGGCAAGAGGGAATACTAACATGGCTTAATGAACAATCTGAGCCAAAATATCGCCCTCCTCTTGATTATTGCGGATCCTCAAACCCATTAAACGTGGAGTTCATTAAACCAAAGGATAGAGAAAAAATTGACTCAAATGATCTCCAAATTAGGATTGACCCGCAATCAACCTCGGACATACTTCAAGTTGAAATCTACCTTGATGATACCAAGCAAACGACCTTGATGGGTGCACCTTGGCAAACAAACTTAAACAATGTAAAAGATGGAACTCATGAATTGCGAGCCGTTGCGAAGGATCGCGACGGACACGAGGCAGACAGAAGGATAAAAATTGGGGTGAATGTCGCTTGGGATTATTCTGCCTCATCATCGTCGACACCTTCACTTGCTCCTTGAGAAGCGAAAAGCCTATTTAACGTGAGCTGTAAACTTTTTTTCAATTTTCATAATAATTTTCTCTCGGATCTTTTTAACTTCCTTATTTGTTAGAGTTTTTTCCGGGTCTTGATACGTAACGCGAAAGGTGTGTGAGTTTTCGAATGAATCTACAAGCTCAACGTTGGCTATTTGGTTATCTGAGTTTTTGATTGAATGGATAACTTCCCCAAGCCTGGTATTTGTAGGGAACGAGAAAGTAATGTCTTCAATTTGACCTGGATATTTAGGAATTGGTTTATACGTGGGGTTTAAAAACCCGGATTTTTGCAGTGCCTCAACGTCAAATTCAAAGTAAATTGATCTGTCTTGTTCGAGTATCCCGAACTGGCCCAGGTTTAGGTTTTTACAAGATATCTCCAGCCGTTGGTTTGGATTAAATCCTTTTGTGTCAGAAGGGGTGAATTTGGCACTAATTCTCAACTCTTGGAGAACCGCTTCGACAATTCCTTTTGCTTGTTGATAAGTAAATCCCGCAAATACTCCACCAAGCATCATTTTTTCCTCTGGCAATTGGCCTCTTGTTGGTAAATAAACATTGCTCATTTCAAATAGAAAGAATGGCTCCTGTCCCAAGTTTTGTCTCTTTGCCGCGACTAGTGACGGTGACAATGACAGTCTTAAGTATTCAGTGTCTGCCCCAAGCGGATTTCTCAATTTTAATACCCAAGATGGCTTGCCGGAAATATCAACTTTATTTTCTGAAACTAAGGAACATGTATAGACTTCTACCCCGCCCCAACCTTTAAGCAGTTGTTTAATTTTCATTTCAAAATCAAAGGGCTGACCTTGGGGTTTTTCAGGAATTTCACCAGACATTATCTTACTTGGGAGGTTAAAATACCCATAAAGTCTGGCAACTTCCTCGAGAATGTCCTCTTGTAAGTTTACTTCGTTTGCTCTCCAGGAGGGCACGGAAACTGACATGTTGTTTGCATGCCAGCGAACTTTGAACCCCAGTGAGATCAAAATGTCTTGGACCATTGGTTTATTGATTGGAACGCCAAGCCTTGATTGAATAAAACTTAAAGTTGTTGTAATCTCTTTTTCTTTATAGGGCGTTGGATATAAATCAAGAATTTGGTTTTCGGGCTTGGCCAAACAAAGTTCTGTTAACAAGTCGATTCCTCGTCTTATCGTTGTTTCTACTAACTCCGGGTCCAGTCCTTTTTCAAAAAGGGATGCTGCGTCTGATCTTTGGGCAAGTGTCATTGAGGTTTTTCTAATTCGTGCTGAATTATAAGTTTGAACAAACAACAAAACATTCTTGGTATTCTCGTCGACTGCCGAGTTTTTGCCCCCCATGATACCTGCCAGATCGATCAAATTACCCGACCCGTCTTCAATAACAATATCTCCTCCGGGAAGCTCGTGAGACTTACCATCAAGTGTTGTAATCCCTTCACCTTTTTTTGATTCTCGAAGGATCATTTTGTGATCCTTTATTTTATCGTAATCAAACATGTGTACGGGTTGGCCAACTTCAAACATCAAGTAGTTTGAAACATCCACAATGTTGTTAATTGGGCGTGATCCAACCTTTTTTAATCTATCTTGCATCCAATCAGGAGATTTTCCAATTTTTACATCCTTTATCAAAACTGTAGTAAACCGAGAACATAGTTCATGGTCCACAACAACATTCAAATAATCTACACTTTTAGTTAAAGGTTGGTTAGCCTGTACTTTAACCGGTTGAAGTGACGCTTTAATTTCGAATCTTGGTAGAATTGCAGCAGCTTCTCGAGCAAGGCCATAGACTGACGAAGTGTCTACCCTATTTGTTGTCACTTCAATCGTATAAAGCGTATCATCACCGCTTTTTTGGATTCGTTCAACTGACGGTCCGCAAAGAGAAAAACACTCTGCAATTCTTTCGGGTTTTGCCGTAGTCTTCAAATAGTCTTTAAGCCAGGAATGTGGAACTATGATATCCATAATTAAAATTGTTTTAAGAACCTCAAGTCTGCACTGTAAAGTGTTCTAATATCTCCGATTTGTAACCCGGATTTCATCATGTATGTCCGCTCTACTCCCCAACCAAAAGCAAAGCCTGAATATTTTTTCGGATCTATTCCTCCATTTTTTAAAACTGTGGGATGAACCATTCCAGCTCCTCCCAATTCCAACCATCCGGCTTTACAAAGTTTGCAACCCTGCCCTGAGCTTGTCGAATGGGCCGCACCATTGCAGATTCCACAGCTAATGTCGACTTCAAACGATGGTTCTGTAAATTGGAAGTGATATGGGCGCAGCCTGGTTTTTCTTTGTGCACCAAAAAACTGTCGGGCAAAGTAGTCCAAAGTTCCTTTTAGGTTTACAATATTTATTCCAGCGTCTACTACAAGACCCTCGAACTGGTGGAACATTGGGGTATGTGAAACGTCAGATTGTCTCCTGTAACATTTAGCAATGTTTACCATCCGGATGGGTGGTTTTTTGGATCTTTCCATCTCTCGCACTTGTCCGGACGAGGTGTGCGGCGTTAAAACCATTTGTCCATATTTTGGGTTAGTTGCGCTATCCACAAAGAAAGTTTCCCATTCATCCCGCGCCGGGTGTTGCTTTGGCATGTTTAAGGATTCAAAAGCAAACCAGTCCCATTCGACTTCTGGATAACGCACGCGGACAAACCCGATTTTTTCAAAGATTCCGGCGATTTCTTCTTTAGCTTGTGTCAAAATATGCAAATGTCCGATTGGAGGTTTAATACCTGGAATTGTGGGATCAAACCATGTGGTTTTGGCTTTTTTTGATTCCAATTCAACTTTCTTATCACTCAATGTGTTCTCAATGATTGACCTGGCTTCATTCACTAATCGTCCCATGAAACCTTTTTTTTCAGGTAGCAGGTTGGGGATCTCTTTAACTAATTCATTAATTGCCCCCTTTCTCCCCAAATACTTGATTCGCAACTCCTCAAGTTCCGCGACTGATTCCGCCCCGAGAATTTGCGCCATTGCCTCATTTTTGATATTTTGTATTCTTTCTTCCATAATGTACTTATTCTACATTTACTTTATTACTTGATCAATTGATAAATATTTAGTTTTGCGGTTGGGAAAGTTTTGCTCTACCCAACCGCTAACTAAAACCAGCTTCTTCCTTAAGGGCTACAAAAAAACGCCCGGATTTCTCTTCTAGGTTTTTACTCTAAAAAAGAAATACGGGCGGACTTTGTCCACGGTACCACCGTACTTTCCCCCCGATCAAATCGGGGGCTAATTCGTGCTTCTCCCCTTCGACTCGTCATCGACTCTGAGGTCTGACAACCTCGTCGCTCAGACTCGAAGAGCTTTGCTCGCTCAGGATGACACACGTTTGCTCTGTTACGGGAACTTCCCGGATTTGGCTACTTCTTCGTTCACCAAATCAGCCATGAACTATTCAGTTCAAGCCCTGCACCGTATGGTACGGGGTACCAGGGGAACCTCAAGGAATCTTTGTATTCTGCTTTCACCATCCAGAACTCGCTATCTAAAGACTTGCTCCTAGCACTTCCCTGGTCAATGCTTTTGTAAATGTTAAGTTTTTAAATTACTATTTTGATTGCTCGACAATTTTTCCAAATGTTTCAGGATCAGAATTTGCAATCTCGCTAAGTACTTTTCTGTTAAGCTCTATTTTTGCTTTTTTAAGACCTGCAATAAATTTACTGTATGAAAGCCCGTATTCTCGGACTGCAGCGTTCAATCTTTGAATCCAAAGCTCTCGGAAATCACCTTTTTTATCTTTTCTTCCGATATATGCGTATTGCCCAGCATGAAGTACAGCCTCTCGAGCTACCTTGTAACGTCTTCGTCTAGCCTGTTTAAAGCCTTTTGCTAATTTTAGTACTTTTTTGTGTCTTGCCCTTCTCGGGCTTTTAACTCTAGCCATGTTTATTGATTGAAAATTTATTTATTTTTCCCCTTAATATTCCTCGTACCAGTCGATAAGGCAAGTTTGCATTAATGTGTTCCCATACACTTGCTTGTTTTGATCCTTTGAATGACTTGGCTGATTGTCGGAAGTTGATGTTCCTTCGTTGCTTTTTGGCAGGCATACTTATTTATACTCCCAGCACTTGTCTTAACTTCTTTTCTAGTGGGCCGGAGATCCTAACAGTTTGCTTAAGACTTCTTTTTCTGCTTTTTGATTTACTTGCTTTAAGATGCCTACCAAATCCACGACGGCGCAAAAGTTTTCCGGTTTTGGAAATCTTAATTCTACGCATTATCGATTTTTTGATCTTCAATTTCGTTTTTTTCATTTGCGCCCTCCGTGTTTTGATTTACTTTTGCTTGCTTTTTACTTGGAGACAACCCTACCATGAGTTGCCTTCCTAAAAACTTCGGTTGACCATCGAGTTTTCCGATCTCAACCGTATCACGCTCAACTTTGTCAATGATCTTGTAACCAAATTCTTTGTGACCCATTTGGCGTCCCGTGAATTTGATTATTACCCGAACCTTAAATCCGTCTTTCAAAAACTCTTTTATACGTGCTAGCCTGACTTGGTAGTCGTTCTCGGCTATGAAAGGCGTAAGCCATATTTGCTTTTGCTCAGTACCACGCCGTTCCTTAAGTTTTTGTTCTTTCTCTTTTTTCTCTTGTTGATACTTAAACTTTACAAAGTCTATTATCTTTGCAACAGGAGGATTGGCTTTTGGCGCAATTTCCACTAGGTCCATGCCCACTTCACGGGCTTTGTCGTTTGCTTCTCTAGAAGAAAAAACACCAAGCTGGCGACCTTCAGGTCCTACTACACGAAGGCTCGGAGCTTGGATGCTCTCATTTATCCTCCAATATGTCTTTTTATTTCTGGTAAAGTAACTCCTTGCCAAAGTCTTGTCTTTATTTTCTGTTTACTATATTATCATAAACCATGTTTGTCTGCAATAATTTGAGCCGATCTAGTTGCAAATTCTTCAACTTTGATTGATCCTAAATCTTCTCCGGTTCGCAACCGTACGGCAACAGTTTTCGCTTCTTCTTCTCGATTTCCTACAACCAACATGTATGGAATTTTCTGAATTTGGGCGTCTCTTATCTTCGATTGTAGGGTTTCTGAGCGGCTATCCAGTTCGGTTCTAACACCTGCTGCCTTAAGCTTGGTCGCTACTTTTTCTGCATATTCCGCGTTTCTTTCCGATATCGGGAGGACAACGGCTTGAACCGGTGACAGCCAAACTGGGAAAGCGCCTGCAGTGTGTTCAATCAAAATACCCATAAACCTTTCCAATGATCCGTAAATAACTCTATGGATTGTAATCGGAGTTTTTTCCTTACCGTCAGCATCCATATATTTCAAGTCGAAATTTCTTGGAATTTGAAAATCCAATTGTATCGTACCCATTTGCCAATCTCGGCTCAGTGAGTCTTTCATCAATATATCAACTTTGGGCCCATAGAAAGCACCATCTCCTTCTAAAACAGAGTATTTTTTTTCACTTTCATCTAATATTTGTTTTAGAGAATTTTCTGCTTTATCCCAAGTTTCTTTGTCTCCCATAAACGCTTCAGGTCGGGTCCCGAGTCTAAATGAATATTTTAAATCGAATATTGAATAAAACCTTTCAACGATTTCAAAAATATTTTTGTACTCGTCTTTGACTTGATCTTCTGTTACAAATATATGAGCATCGTCTTGTCTAAATTCGCGAACCCTCAACAAGCCATTTAATGTTCCCGAGCGTTCGTATCGATGAAGCGGATCAGTATCAGACAACCTCAAGGGTAGATCTCTATAGGAACGAGACTTAGATTGGTAAACAATCATTGCGTTTGGGCAGTTCATTGCCTTTACTCCATAAATTTCTTTTTCTTCCGTTTCGGCTATAAACATGTTTTCGCGATAATGCTCCCAATGCCCCGAAGTTACGTAAAGTTCTTTCTTGTTCAATATTGGTGAGACTATTTCTCTATAGTCTCTTTTACGATGCTCTTCGCGCCAAAAACCGATAAGCTCATTAAGAAGGATGGTTCCTTTTGGAAGCCAGTATGGCATACCAGGAGCAGTTTCGTGAAACATAAACAACTCCAATTTCGGTCCAAGTTTTTTGTGATCTCTCTTTTTAGCTTCTTCAAGAAGTTCTAAATGTTTTTCTAATTCCTCTTTTGTTGAAAAAGCTGTTCCGTAAATTCTAGTTAACATCTGGTTCTTTTCCGATCCTCGCCAATATGCTCCGGCAACGGATAACACCTTGAATGCTTTTATTTCTTTTTTCGGGTTTTCGACATGTCCTCCCCGGCAAAGATCTTCAAAATTCCCGCTTTTGTAAATTGTTATGCTTTCCCCCGTTTTTTCAAGTTCTTCAATTAGCTCAATTTTGTATGGGTTGTCTGCAAATTTTTCCCTTGCCTCTTTGGCTGAAATTTCCATTCTTTCAAACTCTTTCCAGGTTTTTAAAATGCCAGCCATACCTGCTTCAATTTTTGGCAGGTCCTCTTCAGAGATTTTTATATCACCAAAATCAAAGTCGTAATAAAATCCGTTTTCGATTGCAGGTCCGATCGTGTTTTTTGCACCAGGATAAAGCTCCAAAACTGCAGCTGCCAAAAGATGAGCTGCAGAATGCCTAAGTTGTTCCAATTTGTCAGGAGATTTTTCTTTCATAAAGTTACAGAGATTTTCTTGCCTCGAGGACTTGGTTTGTTGCTTCAATAATTACTGCAATCCAACCGCCAATTAGTGGAACTCCGCCAAGTGCCTTAAGTGCAAAAGTCACCACAACAATTACAATTGCAAAACCGACGGTTGTTCCCAAAGCCCAGAAAATACCTCCCCAAAAATTATGCCAAAGCATCTGTTTTACTGGCCGGTGGATCCCTTCTGTCGGTTGCATAACTTAATTCTAACACAATCCTAGGCCTTTGAAGCAAGATAGACAAGATTAGCGTTTTGTGGTTTATCGCCATTTGATGATGGTTGCTCTAGCTTTCTTAATGTTTTATTAGCTTTAGTAACTATTTTTTTTCGTTCTTTCAGCTCTACTTTTTATTCTATTCAAGTGTTCTTTAAATCTTTCTTGATCAAATGCTGCAACTTTTAGTGGAAAATGCAGTGTGTTTCGAGCAATGTTGTCTGCAAGTTCTGGGATGCGTTGAAAAGTTCTTCGAGGTTGTGGAAGTACAATTTGTCCCCCTATAACGGAAGCCCGCCAGTCCTGTAAAAGTGAGGATCATTTTCCAATCCGCTTGTCGCGTCTACAAATGCTGAGGTTTTTTCTAGTTCGTGATTAGATCCGTTAGCACAATACTTTTTTCTCTCAGCAGTTAACATGTTTTGACTCTAACAAAAGAATCGTGTGATGTCCATATGAGTTTTGCAATAATTTGAAGACTTCAATTTTTGCTTCAAAAATGTTAAAATATAGTAAGTTGGGCGGTTAGCTCAGTTGGCCAGAGCGCATACTTGACGTGTATGAGGTCACAGGTTCGAGCCCTGTATCGCCCACAAAAACAGAACTCAACGGCTTTTTCAAAGCCAAAAGGTGGGACGCGCTTCGCGCGGCAAAATCCGTTGGCAAAATTCCTGAAAGTTTGATTCTGGTGCGTTTGTTTGACGAAATCCGAACTTTTTTTGAACGGAACTGACGGCGCGCTTCGCGCGCCAAACTGAACGCTCGGGCGGGCAAAAAGGAAGGGGGTTGGGGGGGAAGGAATTTTTGCCCGCCCTCGCTTTCCGCCGCCGCCGAATTTCGTATTTCGCTTTGCGAAATGCGCCGCAAAAAAATTTGACAGGGAATCTTTAATTTCATATACTTACAATATATCATATGTGCGAAACTCTGCAAGTATATAATAATTATGACTGTCAAAAACCTTTTGGAAAAAAGAATCTTTGAGCTTCATGCGAAGGTCTGTAAAACCTTGTCTCATCCCAAGAGACTGGAGATCATTGATTTACTTCGTGATAAAAAAGAAATGGGCGTTTCTGAAATAGCTAAAAAACTTGGTATTACGAAAGCCAATGTTTCCCAGCACTTGAGTTTAATGCGTCAACAAAATATCGTTAAAACTCGACGGGACGGCGTCGCTATTCTATATTCTCTCGCCAATCCTAAAATTCTTATTGCTCACGATGCTTTAAGAAAAGCCCTCAAAGAACAACTGGAATCCGACGGTAAATTATTAGAAAACTTTTAAAATAACTTTATGAAACTTGGAATCATTTTACAATCAAACAAACCCGAACATGCATGGAATACCTTCCGCCTCGGAATTACCGCGCTCAAAGCTGACCTCCAAGTTGAAATCTTTTTAATGAACGAGGGGTCGGAACTCGATACCATCCCCGACAGTAAAGATTTTGATGTTTCGGCAAAAGTGGTGGAATTCAAGGGGTTGAAGGGTGAAATCTACGCTTGCGGAACTTGCCTCGAATTACGTGGAAAGAGCGAAAGCAAAATATGTCCGGTTTCCACGATGGCCGACTTGCTCAAAATGGTCGAGATTTCGGACAAAGTTTTAGTTTTTGGGTAACTTAATAAATATGAAAAAACTTATTTTCACAATTCTTGCGGCAATCGTCATTGGCTCTTTTGCCGCCAATGTAAATGCGCAAATGATGGGCGGGTTTTCAAATTCTACAGCGGATTGGGAAGAAGTAGTTGAACACACTGCCCGTGAAGAACAGGAAGGTAAAGAGCTTTGGGACAAGCTCCAAGCCAAAAAAGTTGCTTGCGCCGATCTAAATAATGAGCAGTATGGAGTGCTTGGCGAATACTTTATGGGACAGATGGCCGGTGAGTCGCACGCCGCCATGAACGCCATGATGATTCAGGTGCACGGCGAAGACGGCGAGGAGCAGATTCACATTGTCATGGGCAAGCGTCTTTCCGGGTGCGATACCTCGGCGGCGTTTCCAGCAATAAGCGGCGGCTGGATGCCGATGATGAATATGATGTGGGGAGGGTGGTCATCTCCCTTTGGCAATAATTCAACAAACAATATGATGAACTTTGGATTCGGGCCTTTGGGCGGCTTCGGCTGGATATTTATGATTCTTTGGTGGGTCTTGATAATCGCGGGGATTGTCGCGCTTATCAAATGGCTTACAAGTCAATCTCGCGGAACCCATAATCACGAAAGGTCTCCGCTCGAAATCCTGAAAGAACGCTACGCAAAAGGCGAGATTGATAAAAAAGAATTTGAGGATAAGAAAAGAGAATTAGACTAATCTCCTTCCCTCAAATTTTAATTAGTAGTATAATAAAACCATGAAAAAGATGCTTTCAGTTTCGTCTTTTCTGGCAATTATTGGTGGCTTTGTATTGGCCGGTAGTGGTGTGTGGGGTATTGCGTTCACTTATACAAATGTCGCGAGGGAAAACATCACAACGCCTGATGATGCTTCTATTCCAGATGTTCCTGTGCGTGGACCATTCACGCTCAAGGCCCAAGCCGATATAATCAGGACCCACACCCTTCGCATGACCGAAGGTAAGACATTCGCCGAGATGTCTCGGCAGATTCCTAAACTTGATGTGGAAGGTAAACCGATTTTAGGCGAAGACGGCAATCCTGCGATGACAGCAAATACCGCTCGCGACATT